>MTEW01001606.1_pt2 | contig 97524 bp, 97 predicted proteins | sample 1042681 | NCBI WGS metagenome assembly MTEW01 (sample SAMN06185811, study PRJNA358809) | soil metagenome | isolation source: soil biostimulated with citrate as carbon source | place: India | collected 2015-05-23 | reverse complement strand
AGAGGGCGCCCCGGCCCGTTATGAGGAGTAAGCATGGCTGTCTACAACTACGACGTAGTGGTGCTGGGTTCGGGCCCGGCGGGGGAGGGCGCGGCAATGAACGCCGCCAAGGCCGGACGCAAGGTGGCGGTGGTAGACAACCGTCCCCTGGTCGGCGGCAACTGCACCCACCTGGGGACGATCCCGTCCAAGGCACTGCGTCATTCCGTTCGGCAGATCATGCAGTACAACACCAACCCGTTGTTCCGCCAGATCGGCGAGCCGCGCTGGTTTTCCTTCCCCGACGTGCTGAAGAGCGCCGAGCGGGTCATTTCCAAGCAGGTCGCGTCGCGCACCGGCTTCTATGCCCGTAACCGTGTCGACGTGTTCTTCGGTACCGCCAGCTTCCATGACGAGCAGACCGTGGAAGTGGTATGCGCCAGCGGCGTGGTGGAGAAACTGGTGGCCAAACAGGTCATCGTCGCCACCGGCTCGCGTCCCTACCGTCCCGCGGACGTCGACTTCAACCACCCGCGCATCTACGACAGCGACACCATCCTCAGCCTGACCCACACGCCGCGCCGCATCATCATCTACGGAGCCGGCGTGATCGGTTCCGAGTACGCCTCGATCTTCAGCGGCCTGGGCGTGCTGGTGGACCTGATCGATAACCGCGACCAACTGCTCAGCTTCCTCGACGACGAAATCTCCGACGCACTCAGCTACCACCTGCGCAACAACAACGTGCTGATTCGCCATAACGAAGAGTACGAGCGCATCGAGGGTCTGGAGAACGGCGTGATCCTGCACCTCAAGTCCGGCAAGAAAATCAAGGCCGACTGCCTGCTGTGGTGCAACGGCCGTACCGGCAATACCGACAAGCTGGGTCTGGAGAACATCGGCATCAAGGTCAACAGCCGTGGCCAGATCAACGTCGACCAGTACTACCGCACCGAAGTCAGCAACATCTTCGCGGCCGGCGATGTGATCGGCTGGCCAAGTCTGGCAAGTGCCGCCGCCGACCAGGGCCGCTCGGCTGCCGGCAGCGCGGTGGAGAACGACAGCTGGCGCTTCGTCGATGACGTGCCGACCGGCATCTACACCATTCCGGAGATCAGCTCCATCGGCAAGAACGAGCGTGAACTGACCCAGGCGAAGATCCCCTACGAAGTGGGCAAGGCCTTCTTCAAGGGCATGGCACGCGCGCAGATTTCCCATGAGCCGGTGGGCATGCTGAAAATCCTGTTCCATCGCGAGACCCTGGAAATCCTCGGCGTCCACTGCTTCGGCTACCAGGCTTCGGAGATCGTCCACATCGGCCAGGCGATCATGAACCAGAAGGGTGAAGCGAACTCGATCAAGTACTTCATCAACACCACCTTCAACTACCCGACCATGGCGGAAGCCTATCGCGTGGCGGCGTTCGACGGTCTCAACCGGCTTTTTTGAGCGGCACCGGCCGGGCGCCTGAACCGGCCGGGGAGGACCCTCTCGGTGACACGCACCTTTGGCGCTGGCCGAACCGGGAGAGCTTCTGATCAGGCGACGCCTAAAAGAAAAAAACGGCCCTTGTGGCCGGTTTTTTCATGGAGAGCCGTCCAGGGATGTGGGAGCGATTTCAATCGCGAATGAATTCGCTCCCACGGGGTAGGACGGATTGGGTATTTCAACGAATCCCGATGGAGGTGCTGGCCAGACCGGGGAAGTCGGTGATGATGCTGTCTACGCCAAAGTCGGCAAGACGCCGCATCAGGGCTGGCTCGTTCACTGTCCAGACCGACACGTGCAGGCCTTCCTTCTGTGCTTTCAGCAGACGCTCCGGTGTACAGAGCGTCCAGTTCAGGGCCAGCAGATTGCAGCCGTGGTGTTTGGCTACTTTCAGCGGATCGAGCCAGGCGTATTCCGCCACCAGCCCGCGCGACAGATTCGGTGTCAGCCGGTTGAGGGCACGCAGGACCTCACGGGAGCTGGAAGTGACGGTGACCTTGTCCAGCAGGCCGTGGCGTTCAGCCAATTCCTGGATCGCCAGCACGGTCCGCGCTGCGCGAACCCGCGAAGCGCTCTTCACTTCGAGTTGCCAGTGATCGAAGTCGCAGTGCTCGAACAGGCTCGCCAGGCGTGGAATGGGGCAGGGCTGGTGCCAGCCGGGTCCGCCCAGGCGGGCGTCATATCCCTCCAGTTCGCTGGCGTCGTGTTCCGCCACCTTGCCCCGGCGGCCGGTGGTGCGCTTCAGGCTGGGGTCGTGGATCACCATCAGCTCGCCGTCACGGGACAGGTGCAGGTCCAGCTCGCAACGCTTCACGCCATGTGAGAGGCATTGCTTGAAGCTGGCCAGGGTATTTTCCGGGCATTCGCCCTTGGCGCCTCGATGGCCGTAGATCAGGGTCACGTTTATTCCCTTGGTGCTCTGGGTTGATGGTGGCGAACGCTGTCGATGACCTGTCCGCTTTCGAAATAGACCGAGAATTCCCGGTAGTCCCAGCGACTGATCGGTGGCTTGCCTACTGCGGGATGTTCTTTATCGGGAAGGCCGAAGCGTTCCAGTACCGCGCCTTGGCTTTCGCCGCGCACGGGCAGCCGAAGCCCCAGGTCGCCTTGCTCGCCGACAGGAATCTCGATGGTTTCCGCGCCTACGGGCAGTGCAAGGAGGAGGCAGGTCAGCAGCAGTCCGGGACGCTTCATGCGGGTTTCTCAGGTGGAAGGAGAAGAGCGTTCGCGGGCCTGGCGTCGCTGCTGGGCCTGCTTCTGCAGTATGTGGCGCGCCAGCAACTGGCGCTGGGCGTCGGTCAGGGCATCGAACTCAGTGCCGATATCGAACCGGCCGTCATCGCGGACCTGATTGTGAATGACGATAGCGCTCAGCAAGAGGCCAAGGGCCTGGGGCATCAGCACCATCCTGATCTCCAGGTGGGTGCCGATTTCGATGGGCTGGTCGCTGGTGAAGCCCAGGCCGCCCTCGGAAAGGGTGATCTGACGTGCCGGGCCGATGTCGCGCAGCAAACTCTGCGCAAGCGCCTGGCCAAGCAGGTCGATGCGCTTGTTGATGACCTTGAGGTAGTTCGCCAGGGTTCGATCGCGCTCATGGATATGCCGCAGCAGGTGCTGCGATTCGAAGTCCATCAGATGCAATTCGCTAAGCAGTCCGAACAGTTGGGAGCCGCTGTCCGCGCCGCGTTCATCAGCTGTTTCGCCCTGTTTCAGCGGGCGAAATTCCAGTGCGATCGAATCTTCGATGCGGTAGTATTCGCGGCGGTCATCCGCGTCTCGTGTCGACATGGCGAACCCATGGCAGCGGTGGTGGTCGAAGAGCTGTTCCGTTATGCAAGTCCGTTTGCGTCGCTCGGAGCGCCGCGACAGACGACGAACAGAATTTGAGTGTAAACGCTGCTCGCCAAGCCCCGCCACAAGGACGTCCCTTCTTTCGCCAGCGAACTCCACTTCCATGTTCAGACCGCTGTCCCTGTACATAGGCGCACGCTACACCCGCGCCAAGCGCCGCAACTACTTCGTCTCCTTCATTTCCCTGACTTCGATGATCGGCCTGGCACTCGGCGTGCTGGTGATGATCCTGGTGTTGTCGGTCATGAATGGCTTCGACCACGAGATGCGCACCCGCGTGCTGGGCATGGTGCCCCATGCGACGGTGGAGTCTGCAGTGCCGATCAATGATTGGCGCAAGCTGGCCGAAGGCGTCGCCCGTCATTCCGAGGTGAAGGCCGTTGCCCCTTACACCCAGGTCCAGGGCCTGCTCACGGCCGACGGCAAGGTGCAGAAGGTGCTGGTCAACGCCGTCGACCCACAGGAAGAGCCCAAGGTTTCGATCATCTGTGACTTCTTCCGGGAAGGTAGCCTCGGCGCCCTCAAGCCCGGCGAATTCGGCATCGTCATCGGTGATCGTGCCGCCAGCAAGCTCGGCGTCGGCATGGGTGACAAGGTCACCTTCGTGCTCCCGGAAGTCGCAGTAACGCCGGCGGGCGTCTTCCCGCGGATGAAGCGCTTCACCGTGGTCGGCATCTTCCATGTGGGGGCCGGCGAACTGGATGGTTTCCTCGCCATCGCCAACCTGTCCGACGTCGCGCGTCTCAAACGTTGGCAGCCGGACCAGGTCCAGGGCCTGCGCCTGAAGCTCAACGATCTGTTCCAGGCACCACAAGTGGCCTGGCAGATCGCCGGCGAACTGAAGGGCGAGGACTTCTACGCCCGCGACTGGACCCGTACGCACGGCAACCTCTATCAGGCGATCAAGATGGAGAAGGCCATGATCGGCTTGCTGTTGTTGCTGATCGTCGCTGTCGCCGCCTTCAATATCATTTCCACCCTGGTGATGGTGGTGACGGACAAGCGTGGCGACATCGCGATTCTCCGCACATTGGGCGCCACGCCGAGGCAGATCATGGGCATCTTCATGGTCCAGGGCACTGTAATCGGGGTAGTCGGCACCCTTATCGGCGGTGTGCTCGGCATTCTCGCCGCGCTCAACGTGAGTGGCGCCATTTCCCTGCTGGAACGCGTGCTTGGGCACAAGTTCCTCAGCGCCGAGGTGTACTTCATCGATTACCTGCCATCCCAGCTGATGGCCGAGGACGTGGTGCTGGTCTGCTCGGCCGCGCTGGTCCTGAGCTTCCTCGCCACCCTTTATCCCGCCTGGCGTGCCTCGCGCACCCAGCCAGCAGAGGCTTTGCGCTATGAGTAACAAGGCAGTCCTGAGTTGCCGCAATCTGGGCAAGAGCTACGACGAGGGCCCGCAGTCCGTCGAGGTACTGTCGGGCGTCGAGTTGGAGCTGCATCCGGGTGAGCGCGTGGCCATCGTGGGCAGCTCCGGCTCCGGCAAGAGCACGCTGCTGAACATGCTGGGTGGCCTGGATACGCCGAGCAAGGGCAGTGTCTGGCTGGCGGGTGAGGAGCTGTCCGCCCTCAGTGAAACCGCACGCGGTCTGCTGCGAAATCGCGCGCTCGGTTTCGTTTACCAGTTCCACCATCTGCTGCCGGAATTCACCGCGCTGGAAAACGTCTGCATGCCGCTGCTGATTGGCCGCACCGCAATCGCCGAGGCGCGCAAGCGTGCCACGGCGCTGCTGGAGCGCGTCGGCCTGGGGCATCGCCTGTCGCACAAGCCGGCTGAGCTTTCTGGTGGTGAGCGTCAACGCGTGGCCATCGCTCGCGCCCTCGTCAACAACCCGGGCCTGGTGTTGCTCGATGAGCCTACCGGCAACCTCGACCAACACACCGCGCACGGCATCCAGGAGCTGATGCTGGAGCTGAGCCGCTCCTCGCAGACCGCCTTCCTGGTGGTGACCCATGACCTGCAGCTGGCCCGTCAGATGGACCGGGTGCTGCGCCTCGAAGAAGGCCGACTGGTGGCTGCCTGAGATGTTCAGACCTCTCCCGATCTTCATCGGCACGCGCTATACGCGTGCCAAGCGCCGTAACCACTTCATCTCCTTCATCTCGCTGACGTCGATGATCGGCTTGGCGCTGGGCGTGCTGGCCATGATCGTGGTGCTCTCGGTGATGAACGGCTTCCAGAAGGAAATGCGCTCGCGCATCCTCGGCATGGTTTCCCACGCCACTCTGAGCGCCGATCAGCCCCTGGCGGACTGGCACCGCGTGTCCGATGCGGCGATGAAACACCCGGAAGTCGTGGGCGCGGTTCCCTTCGCCGAACTGGAGGGCATGCTTTCCTTTAAAGGCATGATGCAGCCGGTGCAGATCAACGGTGTCGATCCGCAGGAAGAGACCAAGGTTTCCATCATCGGCAAGCACATGGTGCAGGGTGATCTCGATGCCCTGAAGCCGGGCGAGTCCGGCATCGTCATTGGCGAAATCACGGCGCGGCGTTTCCGCCTCAATGTCGGCGACAAGCTGACCCTGATTGTCCCCGAGGTCAGCAGCGCGCCAGGCGGCATCACGCCGCGCATGCAGCGCCTCAATGTGGTGGGCGTGTTCAAGGTGGGTGCCGAGCTGGATAGCTCACTGGCACTGATCAACATCGCCGATGCCTCCACCATCCAGCGACTGCCGGAAGGCCAGGTGCAAAGCGTGCGCCTCGCCCTGAAGGATCTGTTCCTCGCCCCCGAGGTGTCGAAGCAGATCGCCGCTGAACTGGGGCAGGGCTATCGCGCTGACGACTGGACCCATACGCAGGGCAGCCTGTTCAGCGCCATGAAGATGGAAAAGACCATGATCGGTCTGCTGCTGCTGCTGATCGTGGCCGTGGCGGCATTCAACATCATCGCCACGCTGATCATGGTGGTCGCCGACAAGCGTGCGGACATCGCCATCCTGCGCACGCTGGGCGCGACGCCGCGACAGATCATGGCGGTGTTCATGGTTCAGGGCAGCGTGATCGGTGTCATCGGCACGCTGATCGGCACCGTGCTGGGTATCATCACGGCGCTCAACGTAAGCCAGTGGATCGCTGCGCTGGAGCGCGCCAGTGGCCGGCAGATCTTCAGCTCGGACGTCTACTTCGTCAGCTATCTGCCCTCCGAGCTGCAGTTGGGGGATGTCGCGCTGATCTGCACGGCGGCCCTGGTCCTGAGCTTCCTGGCGACCCTCTATCCGGCCTGGCGCGCCGCCCAGACCCAGCCCGCCGAGGCCCTGCGCTACGAATAAGGGATGGGACACTGCAACAAAAAACGCCGCATTCAATGCGGCGTTTTCATTTCAGCGGCTGTTTTCCCGACGGGCCTTCTGGCGCTTGCGCCAACTGTGCCCGACCCACCAGCGCCAATAGAGCATCGTCAGCATGTACGCCACAGCGCCGAGGAGGATGCCGCACACCACCGATCCTAGGAGAAACGGCTGCCAGAGCGTGGAAAGCTCCTGCGTGATCCATTCCCAGGTCAGTTCATCCGGTAGGGCGCGCGGAGAAATCTGCATGATCCACGCCCCCATCTTGTAGGTGCAGTAGAAAACCGGCGGCATGGTGATGGGGTTGGTCAGCCATACCAGACCCACCGAAATTGGCAGGTTCGCACGCACCATGATGGCCAGCCCGGCGGCCAGCAGCATCTGCATGGGAATGGGAATGAACGCGGCGAACAGGCCCATGGCCATGGCGCGGGCGACCGAATGGCGATTGAGGTGCCAGAGGTTCGGATCATGAATCAGGGTGCCGAGAAAACGCAGGGACTTGTGTTCCCTGATGGTGTCCGGATTCGGCATGTAGCGTTTGAAGATACGACGCGGCATGGGCGGTCTCTGGCCGACGGAAGCGCCGGGTATTATGCACACTCGGAAATGACATCGCCGGGTCAGTTTGTGTCGGCAAGTTTAAACGGAACTGCGCCGGTTGGATCGAAGGACGCAGGGCGGTACGAGATGTTGCCGCGATCTCCATCCCAGGGAAAGGGAATCGGATGCCCATGGTTTCGGGGTTGGCCGCGCTTGCCGTCGGCCTCCTTCTATTGCGCTGGATGCCTGCCTTGCCGCCTGTCTGGTGGCTCCAGGTCCAGCTGGTTCTCGGTTTTGCGCTGCTGACGTCGCGTGCCTGGCGCTTCGGGCTGGTGCTGCTGGGTCTCGGCTGGGCCTGCCTGAGTGCCCAATGGGCGTTGGACGATCGTCTGGCGCCGCAGTTGGACGGCCAGGTGCGCTGGCTGGAGGGGAGGGTGGTTGGCCTGCCCAGTACGGCAGATGGCGTGGTGCGTTTCGAGTTGGCGGACCCCTGGTCGGCGCGGGCGCAATTGCCCCGCCGGCTGCGTCTATCCTGGCACGATGGTCCGCGTGTGCTCGCAGGCGAACGCTGGCGGCTGGCTGTTCGTCTCAAGCGTCCCCGAGGTCTGGTGAATCCAGCGACATTCGATTACGAAGCGTGGCTGCTGGCGCGGCGCATAGGCGCAACCGGTTCGGTCAAGACGGGAGAGCGCCTGGAGGTGGCCAGCGGGACTGTCGCCTGGCGCGACTCCCTGCGCCAACGGGTGTTGCAGGTGGATGCCTGGGGACGGGCCGGTGGGCTAGCAGCCCTGGTGCTAGGCGATGGCTCCGGCTTGCAGGACCGGGAATGGCGCCTGCTGCAGGACACGGGGACCACACATCTGATGGTGATTTCCGGTCAGCACATCACGCTGTTCGCGGGCGTGCTCTATGGCCTGGTGGTGCTGCTCGCCCGAAACGGATTCTGGCCTCCGTGGTTACCCTGGCTACCCGCGGCGTGCGCCATGGCCCTTGCCGGCGGACTCGGATATGGCGTGCTGGCGGGGTTCGATGTGCCCGTGCAGCGCGCCTGCGTGATGCTTGCGGTCGTCCTGCTCTGGCGTTTGCGTTTTCGTTATCTGGGGTTCCTTACACCTTTGCTGGTGGCCCTGTGCGTCGTCCTGATGGCGGAACCGCTGGTGGTGTTGCAGCCGGGCTTCTGGCTGTCCTTCGGGGCTGTGGTCCTCCTGGTGCTGGCCTTTGCCGGACGCCTGGGGGTATGGCGCTGGTGGGCGACCTGGTGGCGCGCCCAGTGGGTCATGGGCTTGGGATTGGCGCCGTTGCTGCTGGCTTTGGCCTTGCCCATCAGCCTCAGCGGCCCGCTGGCGAACCTGCTGGCAGTGCCCTGGATCAGCCTCGTAGTATTGCCGCTGGCATTGCTGGGCACCTTGCTACTGGGCATTCCCTCGCTGGGGGAAGCGCTGCTTTGGTTGGCGGGCGGCGCGCTGGAGCTGCTTTTCCAGAGACTGGAGTGGACCGCGACGCAGGTACCGGCCTGGATTCCCATGCAGCTCCCCCTGTGGGGTTGGCTCCTGGGAACTTTGGGGATGCTGCTGCTGATTGCCCCTGCTGGCGTGCCACTGCGTGCGCTAGGGCTGGCGCTGGTGTCGCCCATGTTGTTCCCGCCGCAGGAGCCCCTGACGCAGGGGCAGGCGGAGGTGCGGATGCTGGACGTCGGGCAGGGGCTCTCCGTGCTGGTGCGCACCCGTGGTCATGCGCTGCTCTACGACGCGGGGCCACGCCGGGGAGACTTCGATATCGGCGAGCGCGTGGTAGTCCCGACATTGCGTGGCCTGGGGCTGTCGCGGCTGGACCTGATGTTGATCAGTCACGCGGACTCCGATCACGCCGGTGGCGCCCTGGCCGTAGGCCGGGGCTTGGCGGTGGCGCGCGTGCTGACCGGCGAGCTGGAACGGCTGCCGCCTGAGCTGGGTGCCGAAGCCTGCCCGCCTGACCAGGCGTGGTCCTGGGACGGCGTGGACTTCCGCATCTGGCAGTCACCGCTGACTGGCGAAAGCAATGACGGTTCCTGCGTGTTGTCGGTCGAGGCCGCGGGTGAGCGCCTCTTGCTGAGTGGCGACCTGGGTACGCGGGGTGAAGCCGCCTGGGTCGCCAGCGGCCAGCCACTCCAGGCGCGCTGGCTGGTGGCCGGCCACCATGGCAGCCGGACGTCCTCCAGTGGTCCCTTCTTGCGTGCCGTGGCACCTGAGAAGGTACTGATTTCCCGAGGCCATCTGAATCCTTACGGCCATCCCCATCCGTTGGTCGTCTCGCGAATTCGAGCGCTGCCCGCCGAGATCCATGACACGGCCGAGCAGGGGCACCTGCTGGTGCGCCTGGGGGCCGGAGCCGAGCCGGAAAGCGAGCGCGAAAAGTCCGTGTTCTGGAGGGAAAAATGAGAACAGCGACGGTCGGCGGGGGCCCGACCCTATGCTAGAGTGGCGCCACTTTTCCGAAGGGGATTTCCTACCGTGTGGGAGTTGGTCAAAGCCGGCGGCTGGATGATGCTGCCGATCATTCTGTGTTCTATCGCCGCCACCGCGATCGTTGCTGAACGCCTGTGGACCCTGCGTATCAGCCGCGTGTCGCCGCCGCATCTGCTGGGGCAGGTATGGCGCCAGATCAAGGACAAGCAGCTGAACGGCCAGAAGCTCAAGGAGCTGCGCGCCTCTTCGCCACTGGGTGAAGTGTTGGCGGCGGGCCTGGCCAACTCCAAGCATGGCCGCGAGATCATGAAAGAGTGCATCGAGGAAGCCGCAAGCCGGGTCATCCATGAGCTGGAGCGCTATCTCAACGCCCTTGGCACCATCGCCGCCATGGCGCCGTTGCTCGGCCTGCTGGGTACCGTGTTCGGCATGATCGAGATTTTCGGCGGTTTCATGGAGAACGGCATGGCCAATGCGCCCGTGCTGGCCGGCGGTATCGCCAAGGCGCTGGTGACCACTGCCGCGGGCCTGATCGTCGCCATTCCGGCGGTGTTCTTCCACCGTTACCTGCTGCGTCGCGTTGACGAGCTGGTAGTGGCCATGGAACAGGAAGCGATCAAGCTGGTGGAAGTGGTCCAGGGCGATCGCGAAGTCGACTTCGCAGAGGAAGCCAAAGCGTGAAGTTCCGCCGCCGGGCGGGCAATGTCGCCCGCGAAGAGGTGTTCCTCAACCTCACTTCGTTGATCGACGTGATCTTCGTGCTGTTGTTGTTCTTCGTGGTGACCACCACCTTCAGCAAACCCAACCAGTTGAAGATCGAATTGCCCGAAGCCGTGAGCGGAACACCGCCCCAGGAAACCGAGCTGAAGACACTGGAGCTGAGCATCGCAGCGGACGGCCAGTATTCGCTCAATGGCCAGAACCTCGTGAAGAACGACCTGGCGACACTGATTGCAGCGCTGGGGCGTGAATCGGAAGGCGACAACAGCCTGCCTCTGGTCATTACCGCTGACGCACGCACCACTCACCAATCGGTGGTCACTGCCATGGATGCCGCCGGCAAGCTGGGTTTCAGCCAATTGCGCATGACCACCATCGAGGCCGACGCGGCCAAGAAGCCCTGATGGCCTTCTCCGACCGTCTGCTGGACGCCTGGTACAAGGGCCATCCGGCGCTTGGCCTGCTGAGCCCGCTGGAATGGCTCTATCGCCGGGTCGCGAACGGCAAGCGTGCCGCCTACCTGGCGGGACAGGGCAGCAGTTACCGACCGCCTGTGCCGCTGATCGTCGTCGGCAACATCACCGTTGGCGGCACCGGCAAGACTCCGATGATTCTCTGGCTGATCGAGCACTGCCGGGCGCGCGGCTTACGTGTCGGTGTGGTCAGTCGTGGCTACGGGGCCAAGCCCCCACAGCTGCCTTGGTGGGTCCAGGCGGACCAGGGCGCCGAGCTGGCCGGCGACGAACCGCTGCTGATCGTCCAGCGCAGCGGCGTGCCGCTGGTGATCGACCCGGACCGTTCCCGCGCCGTGCAGGCCCTGCTGGAGCAGGAAGATCTGGACCTGATCCTCAGCGACGATGGCCTTCAGCACTATCGTCTGGCTCGCGATCTGGAGCTGGTGCTGATTGACGCAGTTCGTGGGCTCGGCAATCGCCGTTGCCTTCCCGCCGGCCCCCTGCGCGAGCCGCCCGAGCGTCTGGATTCCGTGGATGCGGTGCTGCGCAATGGCGCCGAGGCCGATTCCGCCGAAGGCTTCTCTTTCAAACTACAGCCGAGCGAACTGGTCAATCTGAAGACTGGCCAGCGCGTCGGGCTGGACCATTTCCCATCTGGGCAGGCCGTGCATGCGGTGGCCGGCATCGGCAACCCGCAGCGTTTCTTCAGGACCCTGGAGGCGCTAAACTGGCGCCCGATCCCGCACCCCTTCGCCGATCATGCTGTCTATAGCGCGCAATCCCTGGCCTTCACGCCATCGCTGCCGCTGCTGATGACCGAGAAGGATGCGGTGAAGTGCCGGGCCTTCGCCGCCGCCGACTGGTGGTACCTGGCGGTCGATGCGGCACCTTCGCAAGCTTTCGTCGCCTGGTTCGACGAACAATTGGCCCGCCTTCTGCCGAACCGCTTCTAACCCAGGTAGCCCTTGGGCTGCCGTCTCAAGGATTCACTCATGGACCCGAAACTCCTCGATATCCTCGCCTGCCCCCTGTGCAAGGGCCCGCTGAAGCTGGCCGATGACAAGAGCGAGCTCATCTGCAAGGCCGACGCCCTGGCCTTCCCGGTTCGCGACGGCATCCCGGTGATGCTGGAAGGCGAGGCCCGCACCCTCAATGTCGATGAGCGTCTGGACAAATGACCCAGGCCTTCACCGTCGTCATTCCTGCCCGCTTCGCCTCGACCCGCCTGCCCGGGAAACCGCTGCAGGACATCGCTGGCAAGCCGATGATCCAGCACGTCTGGGAGCAGGCCCGGCGCAGCGCGGCGCAGCGTGTGGTGGTCGCCACTGACGACGCGCGTATCGTCGAAGCCTGCCAGGCCTTCGGTGCTGACGTACTGCTGACCCGTGCGGACCATAATTCCGGCACTGATCGCCTGGCCGAAGTGGCTAGCCAGCTTGGCCTGGCCAACGATGCCATCGTGGTGAACGTGCAAGGTGACGAGCCACTGATTCCGCCGGCCATCATCGACCAGGTGGCCGCCAACCTGGCCGCCCATGCGGAAGCCGGCATCGCCACCCTGGCTGAGCCCCTCCAGGATGTGCAAGCGCTGTTCAATCCCAATGTCGTGAAGGTGTCCGCCGACCTCAACGGTCTGGCGCTGACTTTCAGCCGCGCGCCTTTGCCCTGGGCCCGGGACGCCTTCGCTGCCAGTCGTGACCAGTTGCCGGTCGGCGTGCCGTATCGCCGCCATATCGGCATCTATGCCTACCGCGCAGGCTTTCTTCATGACTTCGTCGCCTGGGGCCCGTGCTGGCTGGAGAACACAGAGTGCCTGGAGCAACTGCGGGCGCTCTGGCACGGTGTGCGCATCCACGTCGCCGACGCTCTGGAAGCACCGCCCGCTGGCGTCGATACGCCGGAAGACCTCGAGCGCGTTCGGCGCTTGCTGGGGGCCTGATGCGGGTTCTCTTCGTCTGCCTCGGCAATATCTGCCGGTCGCCCACCGCCGAAGGCGTGCTGCGCCACAAGCTGCGTGAGGCCGGGCTTGCCGAGCGGGTGCAGGTGGACTCCGCTGGCACCGGCGACTGGCATGTGGGCAAGGCGCCGGACGCCCGTACCCGCGTTGCTGCCCAGCGCCGTGGCTACGATCTTTCCCAGCAGCGTGCACGTCAGGTTGCCCAGGGAGATTTCGCTGACTTCGACCTGATCCTGGCGATGGACGAGAACAATCTTGCCAATTTGCGCCGCCTGCGCCCCGGCGATTCCGCCAGCGAGTTGGACCTGTTCCTGCGCCGCTACCAGTTGGAGTTGGATGAGGTACCGGACCCTTACTACGGGGGAGGAGAGGGCTTTGAACAGGTGCTCGATCTGGTAGAGCGGGCCTGTGACGCGTTGATCGTTGAAATCAAGGGGCGCCTGTGAGTCTGGTCCTGCACGAAAATCTGTCCCTGAAGCCCTACAACACCTTTGGCGTCGATGTGAAAGCCCGGCTCTTCGTCGAGGCGCACGACGATGCCGATGTGCGTGAGGCCATCGAACTGGCCGCTCGTCGCGGTCTGCCACTGCTGGTGATCGGCGGCGGCAGTAATCTGCTGCTGACTCGTGATGTGGAAGCGCTGGTGCTGCGCATGGCCAGTCGCGGCATTCGCGTCCTGACCGATGACGGCTCGAAGGTGCTGCTGGAGGCCGAGGCGGGCGAGCCTTGGCACCCGCTGGTGCTCTGGTCCCTGGAACAAGGTCTGGGAGGGCTGGAAAATCTCAGCCTGATTCCCGGCACGGTGGGCGCTGCTCCCATGCAGAATATCGGTGCCTATGGCGTCGAGCTGAAAGACGTGTTCGCGGGTCTGACCGCCCTGGATCGGCAAACCGGCGAATTGCGAGAGTTCGATCTGGACGAGTGCCAATTCGCCTATCGCGAGAGCCTGTTCAAGCGCGAAGCCGGTCGCTGGTTGATCTTGCGGGTCCGTTTCAATCTCAGTCGTGCGCCTACGCTGCATCTGGATTACGGCCCAGTGCGTCAGCGCCTGCAAGACGAAGGCATCACCGCCCCGTCCCCCAGTGATGTGAGCCGCGCCATCTGCGCCATTCGCAGCGAGAAACTGCCTGACCCCGCCGTGCTGGGGAACGCCGGCAGTTTCTTCAAAAATCCTCTGGTCAGTGCAGAGTTGGCCCAGCGCCTGCGGGGCGAATATCCGGACCTTGTGGCCTATCCGCAGGGCGATGGGCTGGTGAAGCTGGCCGCTGGCTGGCTGATTGAACGGGCTGGCTGGAAGGGGTTCCGCGAAGGCGATGCCGGCGTGCATCGACTTCAGGCGCTGGTGCTGGTGAACTACGGCGCCGCCACCGGTCATCAGCTCCATGGACTGGCTCAGCGCATCCAGGCGGACGTGGCGACCCGGTTTGGTGTCGTACTGGAAATGGAGCCGAACCTGATTTGAGGTTCTCCCGCCTTGAATAAAAAAACCGGCCAGTTGGCCGGTTTTTTCTTTCGAGCCGCGGGAGCGAGGCTGCGCCTTAGCGGTACTCGCAGAGGTAGGCGGTGTCCTGGGCCACTTTCAGCTGGAATTTGCTGTTGGCCGGTACGGTGAACTGGCTGCCGGCAGCGAAGGTTTCCCAGGTGTCGCTACCCGGCAGTTTCACGGTCAGTGCGCCGGCGATGACATGCATCACTTCCAGCTGGCTGGTGCCGAACTCGTACTCACCGGCGGCCATCACGCCGATGGTGGCCGGGCCTTCGGTCATGCCGAAGGCGATGGATTTGACGGTGCCGTCGAAGTATTCGTTGACCTTGAACATGCTGGGCTCCTGGATGGGGTCTGAAAGGGCCCGACAGTATGCCCAACGAGGGTTTCAGCGTCACTAGGTCGGGCGCATTCAGGCAGGCAGCACGAGCGGAAGCAGGCGCGCGGTGTTGCGGGCGTCTTCGAGGGCACGATGCTGCTGGCCCTGGAAGTGCAGCCCAGCCAGTTGCAGGGCCGTGTGCAGACCCACCACACGCTTGAGTTGGCGCACTTCGGCAAAACGCTGCTTCAGGTTCAGGTGGGGTACTGCGGCCAGCAGGCTGTCCAGTCCATGCAGTTGCCATTCCTTCTCCAGTTGGCGACGGTCATAGTCGCCCCAGCTGACCCAGCCCACCAGGCGCGGGCGGTGATGGCCGAGCCAGCGCTCGAAAGTCTCCCAGACCTGCGGCAGGCTGGCGGCGCCGTCCACGTCGGCCTGGCTGATATGCGTGAGCTGGCGGCAGAAGCCGGTGAGACAGGGGCGGCGTGCCGGTCGAACAAAGCGCTGAAAATGATCGACCTCATGTCCGTCGGCGCGCACGACGGTCGCACCGATCTCGATGATTTCCATTTCTTCCAGGGGCCATCCACCTTCTTCAGTGGTGGCTTCCAGATCGATTACCAGCCAATGCGGCATGGGGTTCTCCTTGGCAAGGGGCGGCCGGGGCCAGCCTGCAGCGAGTATGGTGGCGCTTTCGCGGGCCGGCAAACTGCGTGTTAGGCTTTTCCGCAGGTCGACGACGGAGAAGAACAATGGCTGAAGTAGCGTTCATCGGTTTGGGGGTCATGGGTTTCAACATGGCCGGGCACTTGGCCTGCGAAGGGCATTCGGTGCGGGTCTACAATCGCTCGCCCGGCAAGACCGAGCTGTGGTGCGATGAATTCGGCGGCGATGCCTTCGCCACGCCGCGTGAGGCGGCAGAAGGTGCGGAATTCGTGATGGTCTGCGTCGGTAACGACGAAGACCTGCGCGCGGTCCTGCTCGGTGCGGATGGCGCTTTCGCCGGCATGGCACCCGGTTCGATCCTGGTGGACCACACCACCGCGTCGGCAGATGTGGCGCGCGAAATGGCAACCCTGGCCGCCGAGCGCGAGCTGGGCTTCCTCGATGCTCCGGTTTCCGGCGGTCAGGCCGGAGCCGAAGCCGGCATGTTGTCGGTGATGGTCGGTGGCGAGCGGGCATTCTATGACCGAGCCGAACCTGTGATCGACAGCTACGCCAAGATGATTCGACGCATGGGCCCCGTTGGCAGCGGGCAGTTGACCAAGATGGTCAACCAGATCTGTGTCGGCGGCCTGCTGCAAGGGCTCGCTGAGGCGCTGCACTTCGCCCAGTGCGCCGGGCTGGACGCGCAGGGCGCCATGGAGGTAATCAGCAAGGGGGCGGCGCAGTCCTGGCAGCAGGAGCACCGCCACCAGACCATGCTGGACGGCCATTTCGATTTCGGCTTCGCCGTGGACTGGATGCGCAAGGACCTGTCCATCATCCTCGATGAGGCCGCGCGTAACGGCGCGCAGCTGCCGGTTACGGCATTGGTCGACCAGTTTTACGCTGAGGTCCAGGCCATGGGTGGCGGGCGTTGGGACACGTCCAGCCTGATCGCGCGGCTGAAAAAGCCGGCGTAACTTTGGAGTGCTAGGCCGCCGAGCGAAGGTCAGGCTAGGCAAAAAATCGGTGAGGAAGCGGAGTTAACGACTGTTAATGAGCATTCCGAACCGATTTTTAACGACGCATGGCCGAAGCGCAGGCGAGCCTAGCTGCGGAAAATGAAGTAGACCGCACCTAGTAGGCATATCCCCGCCCACAGATAATCCAGCTTCAGCGGCTGCTGCATGTAGAGCACGCTGAATGGCACGAAGATCGCCAGGGCGATCACTTCCTGCATGATCTTCAGCTGGCCGACCGAGAGTTCGGTGTAGCCGATGCGGTTGGCTGGCACCATGATCAGGTACTCGAACAACGCAATTCCCCAGCTGATCAGGGCTGCAATTATCCAGGGCTTGGTATTGAGCGTCTTCAAATGGCCGTACCAGGCGAAGGTCATGAAGACGTTGGACAGGGTGAGCAGGGCTGCGGTCTGCATCCATACCGGCATGATCTTGGGCTCTGAGTCGTGGGAAGCCTGCAAGCCTAATGGGTGCTGATTTTCAAGGAAAGGGGCGGGCCATGGGGTACTGGCGTGGATTGGGAGTTGTCGCACTGTGGCTGCTAGCGGCGGCAATTGCACTGCTGCGTGCCGCCGACGCCAGTCGCACGCAGTCGATTGTTGCGGAGCTGCATCTGCCGCCGGCCTTCACTGTGGCGCGTGACTTCGATTTCGGGCGCTATCGGCTTTCCTGGCGGGGCACGGCATTCGGCGTCTACGCGCAGAACCGGCCGGAAAAAATCCTCTGGTCCACCGAGGACGGCTTTCTTGCAGCGGGTATAGGGCGCGCGAACCCGTTGCCGCTGCTTTCGGAACTCAAGCTGCTTTGCCGCGACCAGAGCCTGGAATCGATCGAGCGCCTCGGGGCCAGGCTGTCGTTGAAGGGGCACCTGCGCTGCGCCGACGGGCGCCTGAGTGGTTATGTACTGTCCTTCGAAGACGACGGCGAGCGTGGCGTGCTGTTGACTGTCAGGCTGGGTGACTCGGAGCTGGATCGGCTTTTTCTCAGCTGGCGACGGGACGCAGGAGAACGCATCTACGGCTTTGGCGAGCTTTCCGGTGTCTTCGACATGTCGGGTCGACGCGTGATGGTTGCGCTCGGCGACGCTTCGGGTGCAGGGCAGGGGGGGCGAAGCATCGCTGCGACCCAGGCCTTTTATCTGACCTCCGGAATGCGAGCCTTTCATAGCCAATCGACGGCCTATCAGGTGTTCGATCTGCGAGATCCCCATCGCATCGGGCTTGAAGTGCATGAGGGTCGTCTGATGGCGCGCATCTACAAGGGCGAGAGTCCACAGGAGCTGCGTGCGCACCAGGCAGTGATTGGGATAATGTCCACGCAGGCTGCGCCCAAGTAGAATGCGCTTTCGCCCGAGCATTCCTGTCATCCGAGGTTGTTCCCCATGCTCTGCCGCCCAGGTTGCGGTGCCTGCTGCATTGCACCATCCATCAGCTCCCCGATACCCGGCATGCCTTCTGGAAAGCCTGCGGGTGAGCGTTGCCTGCATCTGTCCGTAGAAAATCTCTGCCAGCTGTTCGGCGATCCGCGCCGCCCAGCTGTCTGTGGTGCCTTCGATGCGGACCCGGAAGTCTGCGGTGAGAGTCGCGATGAAGCGATTCGCCTGCTCGGGTGGCTGGAACAGGCAACCTCGGCCGCTTAATCAATCCGCCGGCTCATTGCCGGCGTGAGCAAGGAGAGATCATGAGATTCAAGGCTGTGGCGTGCTGCGCCCTGGGAGTTCTGGCGGTGTCCGGCGCTCATGCCGAGGACTGGAAGCTGGCCAAGGACCAGGACGGCATCAAGGTTTTCCTGAGCGAGGTGCCTGGCTCCAGGTACAAGGCCTATCGCGGCGTCGCCATGATGAAAACGGATATCGCCACCTTGCGTGCATTGCAGGAAGACGTCTCAGGATCCTGCGCCTGGATCCACGAGTGCAAGGAGCAGAAGCTGCTCAAGAACGACGGGGCGCAGAGCTGGACCTACACCCGCTTCAATACGCCCTGGCCAGTCACCCCGCGGGATTCGGTCATCCAGGTCACTTCGGAGCTGGGGGCGGATGGCAGTGTCACGCGGTTGCTGCAGGGAGTGCCGAAGTATGTGCCTGAAGCGGACGGCTACGTCCGGGTAACTCAGGTCGAAGGCTTCTGGAAGCTGGTACCGAAAGGAGCAGGGGAGGTGGAAGTGACCTATCAGGTGCATACCGAGCCGGGTGGCAGCGTACCTTCATGGTTGGCCAACAGCTTTGTAGTCGATGCGCCCTTCAATACCCTCAAGGCCATGCGCCAGCGGGCGGAAAAACGCTGAAAGGCTAGACGAAGTCGAAATAAAAAAGGCTGCCCATCGGCAGCCTTTTTCATGGTGCGGTCAACCTTACTTGCGGTCGTCCAGCGAGACGAAGTCACGCTGCTCGTAGCCGGTGTACAGCTGGCGCGGGCGGCCAATCTTGTACGGGCTGGAGAGCATTTCTTTCCAGTGCGAGATCCAGCCGACGGTACGAGCCAGGGCGAAGATCACGGTGAACATGCTGGTCGGAATGCCAATGGCCTTCAGGATGATGCCCGAGTAAAAGTCTACGTTCGGGTAGAGGTTGCGCTCCTTGAAGTAAGGATCGCTGCGCGCGATCTCGTCGAGCTTCATCGCCAGTTCCAGCTGCGGGTCGTTGATACCCAGTTCGGCCAGTACCTCGTCGCAGGTCTGCTTCATGACCTTGGCGCGCGGGTCGAAGTTCTTGTAGACGCGGTGGCCGAAGCCCATCAGCTTGAACGGATCGTTCTTGTCCTTCGCCTTGGCGATGAACTTGTCGATGTTCGAAACATCGCCGATCTCATCCAGCATGCTCAGCACGGCTTCGTTCGCGCCACCGTGGGCTGGGCCCCAGAGAGCCGCGATGCCGGCTGCGATACAGGCGAACGGGTTGGCGCCGGAAGAGCCAGCCAGGCGAACGGTTGAAGTGGAGGCGTTCTGTTCGTGGTCCGCATGCAGGATGAAGATGCGGTCCATGGCCTTGGCCAGCACCGGGCTGATCGGTTTGATCTCGGCCGGGGTGTTGAACATCATGTGCAGGAAGTTTTCCGCGTAATTCAGGTCGTTACGCGGGTACATCATGGGCTGGCCCATGGAGTACTTGTAGGCCATCGCCGCAATGGTCGGCATCTTCGCGACCAGGCGCATCGCCGAAACTTCGCGGTGCTGCGGGTTATTGATGTCCAGGGAGTCGTGGTAGAAGGCGGAGAGGGCGCCGACCACGCCGCACATGATCGCCATCGGGTGAGCGTCGCGGCGGAAGCCATTGAAGAAGCTCTTCAACTGCTCATGGACCATGGTGTGGTTCTTGATGGTGCCAACGAACTTGGCTTTCTCTTCCGCGTTCGGCAGTTCGCCGTTCAGGAGCAGGTAGCAGGTCTCGAGATAGTCGGATTTCTCGGCCAGTTGCTCGATCGGATAACCGCGGTGCAGCAAAACGCCCTTGTCGCCGTCGATGTAGGTGATCTTCGACTCGCAAGAGGCGGTCGACATAAAGCCAGGATCAAAGGTGAAGCAGCCCGTGGAGGTCAGGCCCCGCACATCGACTACATCGGGTCCCATGGTTCCGGACAGAACGGGCAGCTCTACGGGGGCTGCGCCCTCGATGATCAACTGCGCTTTTTTGTCAGCCATAGCGGCCTCCTAGTTATGCTTGAAATCATCAGACAGCCCCCCACGCAGGGCCCGGGACACTATAGAGGTATAAATTCGAATGTCAATTTGAAGAAACCCATGTGCCACTGGGGTTTGCGTGGGTTTTTCGGTGCAAAAGGTGGGGCTATTTACGCCTTTTATATAGGCAGTGCAATCCGCCGTTAGGGGCAGGCGTTTGCATTGTCATTAGTCAGCTAACTGTCTATACTCAGCGCCCGATCGCCAGGGGCCCTGCGCCCATATTCTGGAGGTCGGCACTCCCTTTGGTGAGGGGTACCTGATCAGTGCACTTCCCGACAACTTGCCCTGTTTGTTAGGGGCCTCAGTGTGAAAAAAAAGCCGTGAATAGCCAACGACCTGTAAACCTAGATCTCAGGACCATCAAACTCCCCATCACTGCTTACACGTCCATCCTGCATCGTATCTCTGGCGTCATCCTCTTCTTCGGCATTGCCGTGCTGCTGTTCGCACTCGACAAGTCGCTGAGCTCCGAGGAAGGCTTCGAGCAGGTCAAGGCGTACCTGACCAGTCCGCTGGCCAAGCTAGTGGTTTGGGGCCTCCTGTCCGCACTGCTTTACCACCTGGTCGCCGGCGTGCGCCATCTGGTAATGGATGCGGGCGTCGGCGAGACGCTCGAGGGCGGCAAGCTGGGCTCGAAAATCGTCATCGTGATTTCTGCGGTGCTGATCGTGCTGCTGGGGGTGTGGATATGGTAACCAACGTTACGAACTTCTCGCGTTCGGGTCTTTATGACTGGATGGCCCAGCGCGTTTCTGCGGTCGTTCTCGCGGCTTATTTCCTGTTCCTGCTGGGCTACCTGCTGTTCAATCCGGGTCTGACCTACGCCGAGTGGCATGGTCTGTTCTCCCACACCGCGATGCGCATCTTCAGCCTGCTTGCCCTGGTCGCCCTGAGCGTCCACGCCTGGGTCGGCATGTGGACGATCTCCACCGATTACCTGACGCCGATGGCGCTGGGCAAGGCGGCGACTGTCGTGCGTTTCCTGTTCCAGGCGGTATGCGGCATGGCAATGTTCGCGTTCTTCGTCTGGGGCGTGCAGATTCTCTGGGGTGTGTGATCCATGGCTAGCATTCGTACTCTTTCCTTCGACGCCATCATCGTAGGTGGCGGCGGCGCCGGCATGCGCGCTGCGCTGCAACTGGCCCAAGGTGGCCACAAGACCGCTGTGGTGACCAAGGTCTTCCCGACTCGCTCCCACACCGTATCCGCTCAAGGCGGTATCACCTGCGCCATCGCTTCGGCCGACCCGAACGACGATTGGCGCTGGCACATGTACGACACCGTCAAGGGTTCCGACTACATCGGCGACCAGGACGCTATCGAATACATGTGCTCCGTAGGTCCGGAGGCCGTGTTCGAGCTGGAGCACATGGGTCTGCCGTTCTCCCGTACCGAACAGGGCCGTATCTACCAGCGTCCGTTCGGTGGCCAGTCCAAGGACTTCGGCAAGGGTGGCCAGGCTGCCCGTACCTGCGCCGCGGCCGACCGTACTGGTCACGCCCTGCTGCACACCCTGTACCAAGCGAACCTGAAGAACGGCACCTCGTTCCTCAACGAGTGGTACGCGGTTGACCTGGTGAAGAACCAGGACGGCGCCGTGGTTGGCATCATTGCCATCTGCATCGAGACCGGCGAAACCGTTTACATCCGTTCCAAGGCCGTGGTTCTGGCCACTGGCGGTGCTGGCCGTATCTACGCCTCCACCACCAACGCCCTGATCAACACCGGTGACGGCGTGGGCATGGCGCTGCGTGCTGGTGTGCCGGTCCAGGACATCGAAATGTGGCAGTTCCACCCGACCGGCATTGCCGGCGCTGGTGTACTGGTCACCGAAGGCTGCCGTGGTGAAGGTGGTTACCTGATCAATGCCCATGGCGAGCGCTTCATGGAGCGTTATGCCCCGAACGCCAAGGACCTGGCCGGCCGCGACGTGGTCGCCCGTTCCATGGTGAAAGAAGTGATCGCCGGCAACGGCGTGGGCCCGAACAAGGACCACGTACTGCTGAAGCTCGACCACCTGGGCGAAGAAGTTCTGCACAGCCGCCTGCCTGGCATCTGCGAACTGTCCAAGACCTTCGCGCACGTCGACCCGGTCGTCGCGCCGATCCCGGTTATCCCGACCTGCCATTACATGATGGGCGGCGTTGCCACCAACATTCATGGCCAGGCCATCACCCAGGACGCCAACGGCAACGACACCATCGTCGAAGGCCTGTTCGCTGTGGGCGAAGTGGCTTGCGTGTCGGTGCACGGTGCCAACCGTCTGGGCGGTAACTCCCTGCTCGACCTGGTTGTGTTCGGTCGTGCCGCTGGCCTGCACCTGGAGAAGGCGCTCAAGGAAGGTATCGAGGCGCGCGGCGCCAGCGAGACCGACATCGAGCAGTCCCTCAAGCGTCTGTCCGGCGTCAACGAGCGTACCAGCGGCGAAGAAGTTGCCCCGCTGAAGCGCGAGCTGCAAAGCTGCATGCAGAACTACTTCGGTGTATTCCGCACCGGCGAATACATGCAGAAGGGTATTGCTCAGCTGGCTGACCTGCGCGAGCGCATCGCCAACGTGAAGATCAACGACAAGTCTCAGGCTTTCAATACCGCGCGCATTGAAGCTCTGGAGCTGCAGAACCTGCTGGAAGTCGCCGAAGCTACCGCGATTGCCGCGGAAGTCCGCAAAGAGTCCCGTGGTGCCCATGCCCGCGAAGACTTCGAAGACCGCGACGACGATAACTGGCTGTGCCACACCCTGTACTTCCCGGGTGATAAGCGCGTTACCAAGCGCGCCGTCAACTTCGCGCCGAAAACCGTTCCGGCGTTTGAACCCAAAGTACGTACTTATTAAGGGTGGCCGACATGTCCAAGACTCTTACTGTCAGCGTCTATCGCTACAACCCGGAGCGCGACAGCGCTCCGACCATGCAGGATTTCCAGATCGACACCGACGGCAAGGACGTAATGGTCCTCGACGTATTGGCGCTGATCAAGGAACAGGACGAAGGTTTCTCCTACCGTCGTTCCTGCCGTGAGGGCGTCTGCGGCTCCGACGGCATGAACATCAACGGCAAGAACGGCCTGGCGTGCATCACACCGCTGTCCGCTGCTGGCCTGAAGGGCGGCAAGCTGGTGATCCGCCCGCTGCCGGGCCTGCCGGTCATCCGTGACCTGGTCGTCGATATGAGCATCTTCTACAAGCAGTACGAGAAGGTGAAGCCGTTCCTGCAGAACGATACTCCGGCTCCGGCCATCGAGCGTCTGCAATCCCCGGAAGAGCGCGAGAAGCTCGACGGTCTGTACGAGTGCATCCTGTGCGCTTGCTGCTCGACCTCTTGCCCGTCCTTCTGGTGGAACCCCGACAAGTTCCTCGGTCCCGCCGCACTGCTGCAAGCCTATCGCTTCCTGGCTGACAGCCGTGACAACAAGACCGAAGAGCGACTGGCTGCGTTGGACGACCCGTTCAGCGTATTCCGTTGCCGCAGCATCATGAACTGCGTGAGCGTCTGCCCGAAGGGTCTGAACCCCACCAGGGCAATCGGTCACGTACGCAACATGCTGCTGCAAAGCGGTACCTGATTCGTTTGCTGTACCCGTAACACCTGCGGCGCCGGCCTGGCTGGTGCCGCAGTAAAACCAGGAGCGCAGCCCACAAAGCCGTGCTCCTTATTTGAAAAATATATAGATGACCAGCAGGGGCAACCGGGCTGGTGCCCGGACTATCTGCGGGATCCTTGGTGGCTTTACCGAAGTCGCTGTGCCAGGACTTTTAAGCCCTAGTGGTGTCCATGCCGATGGTGTCCCCTTATCGAGGGTGACAAAGCATGCAAGAAAGCGAAATGCAGCGCATGTGGAACAGTGCCCACCTATCCGGTGGTAACGCTGCATATGTGGAGGAGCTCTATGAGCTCTACCTGCACGATCCCAACGCTGTGCCCGAAGAGTGGCGCACTTACTTCCAGAAGCTGCCGACCGACGGCAATCTTGCCACCGACGTTTCGCACTCCACCGTCCGCGATCATTTTGTCCTGCTCGCCAAGAACCAGCGCCGTGCTCAGCCGGTTTCCGCTGGCGCTGTAAGCAGTGAGCACGAGAAGAAGCAGGTAGAAGTCCTGCGCTTGATCCAGGCATTCCGCATGCGCGGCCACCAGGCATCCAAGCTCGATCCGCTTGGTCTGTGGCAGCGTCCGGCTCCGGCTGATCTGTCGATCCGTCACTACGGACTGACCGATGCCGACCTCGATACCACCTTCCGTACTGGTGAACTCTACATCGGCAAGGAAGAGGCTACTCTGCGTGAGATTCAGCAGACCCTCAACGAGACGTATTGCCGCACCATCGGTGCCGAGTTCACCCACATCGTCGATTCCGAGCAGCGCAAGTGGTTCCAGCAGCGTCTGGAAAGCGTGCGCGGCCGTCCCGCGTTCTCGCCCGAAGTCCAGAGCCACCTGCTCGAGCGCTTGACCGCTGCCGAAGGTCTGGAAAAGTACCTGGGTACCAAGTACCCGGGCACCAAGCGTTTCGGCCTGGAGGGCGGCGAAAGCCTGATCCCGCTGCTGGACGAGATCATCCAGCGTTCCGGCTCCTACGGTCTGAAGGAAATCGTCATCGGCATGGCCCACCGTGGCCGTCTGAACGTGCTGGTCAACACCTTCGGCAAGAACCCGCGCGACCTGTTCGACGAGTTCGAAGGCAAGAAGACCGAAGGCCTGTCCTCCGGCGACGTGAAGTACCACCAGGGCTTCTCCTCCAACGTCATGACCCCGGGCGGCGAAGTCCACCTGGCCCTGGCGTTCAACCCGTCTCACCTGGAAATCGTTTCTCCGGTGGTCGAAGGTTCCGTACGTGCCCGTCAGGATCGTCGCCAGGACAAGACCGGTGACAAGGTTCTGCCGATCTCCATCCACGGCGACGCGGCTTTCGCCGGTCAGGGCGTGGTCATGGAAACCTTCCAGATGTCGCAGACCCGTGGCTACAAGACGGGCGGTACCATCCATCTGGTCATCAACAACCAGGTTGGTTTCACCACCAGCCGTCCGGAAGATTCGCGTTCCACCGAGTACTGCACCGACGTCGCCAAGATGATCCAGGCGCCGATCCTGCACGTGAACGGCGACGACCCGGAAGCCGTCCTGTTCGTGACCCAGCTGGCCGTCGACTACCGCATGCAGTTCAAGCGTGACGTGGTCATCGACCTGGTCTGCTACCGCCGTCGTGGTCACAACGAGGCCGACGAGCCGAGCGGCACCCAGCCGCTCATGTACCAGCAGATCAGCAAGCAGCGCACCACCCGTGAACTGTATGCCGACGCCCTGAGCGCGTCCCGCGTGCTCGATGCCGGCGCGATCCAGGCCAAGGTCGACGAATACCGTACCGCTCTGGACAACGGCCAGCACGTGGTGAAAAGCCTGGTCAAGGAACCCAACAAGGAGCTCTTCGTCGACTGGCGTCCGTACCTGGGCCATGCCTGGACTGCGCGTCACGACACCCGCTTCGATCTGAAGACCCTGCAGGAACTCTCCAGCAAACTGCTGGAAATCCCGGAAGGCTTCGTGGTTCAGCGTCAGGTCGCCAAGATCCTCGAAGACCGCCAGAAGATGGGCGCCGGTGCGATGCCGATCAACTGGGGCTACGCCGAGACCATGGCTTACGCCACCTTGCTGTTCGAAGGCCACCCGGTACGTATCACCGGCCAGGACGTGGGCCGTGGCACCTTCTCGCACCGCCACGCGGCGCTGCACAGCCAGAAGGACGCCAGCACCCATCTGCCGCTGCAGCACCTGTTCGCTGACCAGCCGAAGTTCGATCTGTACGACTCCTACCTGTCGGAAGAGGCCGTGCTGGCATTCGAATACGGCTACTCCACCACCACGCCGAACGCGCTGGTGATCTGGGAAGCCCAGTTCGGTGACTTCGCTAACGGCGCCCAGGTTGTGGTTGACCAGTTCATCACCAGTGGCGAGCACAAGTGGGGTCGCCTGTGCGGCCTGACCATGCTGCTGCCACACGGCTACGAAGGCCAGGGGCCGGAGCACTCCTCGGCACGTCTGGAGCGCTACCTGCAGCTGTGCGCCGAGCACAACATCCAGGTTTGCGTACCGACCACCCCGGCGCAGGTCTACCACATGCTGCGCCGCCAGGTGATCCGCCCGCTGCGCAAGCCGCTGGTAGCACTGACTCCGAAGTCGCTGCTGCGTCACAAACTGGCCATCTCGACCCTGGAAGACCTCGCCGAAGGCTCCTTCCAGACCGTCATTGGCGAGATCGATGCGATCGAGCCGAAGAAGGTCGATCGCATGATCCTGTGCAGCGGCAAGGTCTACTACGACCTGCTGGAGAAGCGTCGTGCGGAAGGCCGCGAAGATATCGCCATCGTGCGTATCGAGCAGCTGTATCCGTTCCCGGAGGACGATCTGGCCGAGGTTCTGGCTCCGTACAAGAACCTCAAGCACATCGTCTGGTGCCAGGAAGAGCCGATGAACCAGGGCGCCTGGTACTGCAGCCAGCACCACATGCGTCGCGTCGCGGCCGCCCACAAGAAAGGGCTGTTCCTCGAGTACGCAGGTCGTGAAGGCTCTGCAGCCCCGGCTTGCGGCTACGCCTCCATGCACGCTGAGCAGCAGGAAAAACTGCTGCAAGACGCCTTTACTGTTTAACGCCTTCGCGCAGAAGAAACCGAATTAGATAGGAACCCTGAATAATGGCTATCGAGATCAAAGCCCCCACTTTCCCGGAATCGGTTGCCGACGGCACCGTGGCTACCTGGCACAAGAAGCCGGGCGATGCGGTCAAGCGCGATGAGCTGATCGTCGACATCGAAACTGACAAAGTGGTCATGGAAGTCCTGGCGGAAGCCGACGGCGTCCTGGCTGAAATCGTCAAGAACGAGGGCGACACCGTCCTCAGCGGCGAACTGCTCGGCAAGCTGAATGCTGGAGCAGCTGGCGCCGCTCCTGCTGCTGCTGCCCCGGCCTCCGCTCCGGCTGCCCAGGCTGCCGCTCCGGCCGCTGCCGCTGCCGACGACGCCATTCTCTCCCCGGCCGCTCGCAAGCTGGCCGAAGAGAACGGCATCGATCCGAACAGCATCGCCGGCACCGGCAAAGGCGGTCGCGTGACCAAGGAAGACGTGGTTGCCGCCGTTGAAGCGAAGAAATCCGCTCCGGCTGCTCCGGCGGCCAAGCCCGCTGCCCCGGCTGCCGAGGCTCCGGTCTTCGCCGCTGGCGACCGCGTCGAGAAGCGCGTACCGATGACCCGCCTGCGTGCCAAGGTTGCCGAGCGTCTGGTCGAGGCCCAGTCCACCATGGCCATGCTGACCACCTTCAACGAAGTCGACATGACTGAAGTCATGGCGCTGCGTTCGAAGTACAAGGACCTGTTCGAGAAGACCCACAACGGCGTACGCCTGGGCTTCATGTCCTTCTTCGTCAAGGCTTCCGTCGAGGCGCTGAAGCGCTTCCCGGCTGTCAACGCTTCTATCGACGGCAACGACATCGTCTACCACGGCTACCAGGACATCGGCGTAGCCGTTTCCAGCGACCGTGGTCTGGTGGTTCCGGTTCTGCGCAACGCTGAGCTGATGAGCCTGGCTGAAGTCGAGAGCGGCATCGCGACCTTCGGCAAGAAGGCCCGTGAAGGCAAGCTGTCCATCGACGAGATGACTGGCGGCACCTTCACCATCACCAACGGCGGCACCTTCGGTTCGATGATGTCGACCCCGATCGTCAACCCGCCGCAGGCCGCCATTCTCGGCATGCACAACATCATCCAGCGCCCGATGGCCATCAACGGTCAGGTTGTTATCCGCCCGATGATGTACCTGGCTCTGTCCTACGACCACCGCCTGATCGATGGCAAGGAAGCTGTGAGCTTCCTGGTGACCATCAAAAACCTGCTGGAAGACCCGGCTCGTCTGCTGCTGGACATCTGATCGGCAGTCTCTCTTTACGGCGGCCCCCCTTGCAGGGGCCGTCCGGTTTCATACGAGAAGGAATGAGTTATGACCCAGAAATTCGACGTGGTAGTGATTGGTGCGGGCCCCGGCGGCTACGTTGCCGCTATCAAGGCAGCTCAGCTCGGCCTGAAAACCGCCTGCATCGAGAAGTACCAGGACAAGGAAGGCAAGACCGCTCTGGGCGGCACCTGCCTGAACGTCGGCTGCATTCCGTCGAAGGCGCTGCTGGACAGCTCCTACAAGTACCACGAGGCCCACGAGGGCTTCAAAATCCATGGCATCGAAACCAAGGGCGTCACCATTGACGTGCCTGCCATGGTTGGTCGCAAGAACACCATCGTGAAGAACCTGACTGGCGGCGTTGCCACCCTGTTCAAGGCCAACGGTGTGACCCTGCTGGAAGGCCACGGCAAGCTGCTGGCCAACAAGCAGGTCGAAGTCACCGGTTCCGACGGCAAGGTTCAGGTCGTCGAAGCTGTGAACGTGATCCTCGCTTCCGGCTCCAAGCCCGTGGACATCCCGCCGGCTCCGGTTGACCAGGACGTGATCGTCGACTCCACCGGCGCCCTGGACTTCCAGGCCGTGCCGAAGAAGCTGGGCGTGATCGGCGCTGGCGTGATCGGCCTCGAGCTGGGTTCCGTCTGGGCCCGCCTGGGTGCGGAAGTCACCGTGCTGGAAGCCCTGGACAAGTTCCTCCCGGCCGCCGACGAGCAGGTTTCCAAGGAAGCCATGAAGGTCCTGACCAAGCAGGGTCTGAAGATTCGTCTGGGCGCCCGCGTAACCGGCTCCGAAGTGAAGAAGAAGCAGGTTACCGTCAGCTTCACCGACGCCAACGGCGAGCAGAAGGAAACCTTCGACAAGCTGATCGTGGCCGTGGGCCGTCGCCCGGTAACCACCGATCTGCTGGCTGCTGATAGCGGCGTGACCCTGGACGAGCGCGGTTTCATCTTCGTCGACGACCATTGCGCGACCAGCGTTCCGGGCGTGTACGCCATCGGTGACGTGGTACGTGGCGCGATGCTGGCCCACAAGGCCTCGGAAGAGGGCATCATGGTCGCCGAGCGCATCGCCGGCCACAAAGCCCAGATGAACTACGACCTGATTCCGTCGGTTATCTATACCCACCCGGAAATCGCGTGGGTCGGCAAGACCGAGCAGACCCTGAAGGCCGAAGGCGTTGAAGTCAACGTCGGCACCTTCCCGTTCGCCGCCAGCGGTCGTGCCATGGCTGCCAACGACACTGCCGGTTTCGTCAAGGTCATTGCCGATGCCAAGACCGACCGCGTACTGGGCGTTCATGTAATTGGCCCAAGCGCTGCCGAACTGGTCCAGCAGGGTGCCATCGGCATGGAATTCGGCACCAGTGCCGAAGACCTGGGCATGATGGTCTTCTCGCACCCGACCCTGTCCGAAGCGCTGCACGAAGCGGCCCTGGCAGTGAATGGCCACGCCATCCACATCGCCAACCGCAAGAAGCGCTAAGAGCAAAGAAGAACCACGGCGGACTGCCCGTGCCGTGAGCCCCCCAGGGGTTCACCGCGGAAGGTCCGCCGGACTGCCTTCAACAGCAGTCACAGGTGGCGCGGCACCACGAATGCAGCGCCGAATGCGCAATACCTAAACGAAGACGGTAGACAAGCATGAATCTCCACGAGTATCAGGGTAAGCAGCTGTTCGCTGAATACGGCCTGCCCGTATCCAAGGGCTTTGCCGTAGACACCCCGGAAGAAGCCGCAGCAGCCTGCGAAAAAATCGGTGGCAGCGAATGGGTTGTCAAAGCCCAGGTCCACGCTGGCGGCCGCGGTAAAGCGGGCGGCGTGAAGCTGGTCAAGAGCAAGGAAGATGCCAAGGCCTTCGCCGCCAACTGGCTGGGCAAGCGCCTGGTGACCTATCAGACTGACGCCAATGGTCAGCCGGTCAGCAAAATCCTGGTTGAATCCTGCACCGACATCGCCAAGGAACTGTACCTGGGCGCCGTGGTAGATCGTTCCAGCCGCCGTATCGTGTTCATGGCTTCCACCGAAGGTGGCGTGGACATCGAGAAAGTAGCTCACGAGACCCCCGAGAAGATCCTCAAGGCCACCGTCGACCCGCTGGTCGGCGCTCAGCCTTACCAGGGCCGCGAGCTGGCTTTCCAGCTGGGCCTGGAAGGTGACCAGATCAAGCAGTTCACCCACATCTTCGTTGGCCTGGCCAAGCTGTTCCAGGACTACGACCTGGCTCTGCTGGAAGTGAACCCGCTGGTCATCAAGGCAGACGGCAACCTGCACTGCCTGGACGCCAAGATCAACATCGACAGCAACGCCATGTACCGTCAGCCCAAGCTGCGCGCCATGCACGACCCGTCCCAGGACGACGCTCGTGAAGCCCATGCGCAGAAGTGGGAACTGAACTACGTGGCCCTGGAAGGCAACATTGGCTGCATGGTCAACGGTGCCGGCCTGGCCATGGGTACCATGGACATCGTCAACCTCCACGGCGGCAAGCCGGCCAACTTCCTCGACGTTGGCGGCGGTGCAACCAAGGAGCGCGTGACCGAAGCGTTCAAGATCATCCTGTCCGACAGCAACGTCGCTGCCGTACTGGTGAACATCTTCGGCGGCATCGTTCGTTGCGACATGATTGCCGAAGGCATCATCGGCGCGGTGAAGGAAGTTGGCGTGAAAATCCCGGTGGTCGTCCGTCTGGAAGGCAACAACGCTGACCTCGGCGCCAAGGTACTGGCCGAGAGCGGTCTGAACATCATCGCGGCGACCAGCCTGACCGACGCTGCACAGCAAGTCGTCAAGGCCGCGGAGGGCAAGTAATGAGCGTCCTGATCAACAAAGACACCAAAGTCATCTGCCAGGGTTTCACCGGTAGCCAGGGTACTTTCCACTCCGAACAGGCCATCGCCTACGGCACCAAGATGGTTGGTGGCGTGACCCCCGGCAAGGGCGGCACCACTCACCTGGGCCTGCCGGTGTTCAACACCGTCAAGGAAGCCGTTGAAGCCACCGGCGCCGAAGCTTCGGTGATCTACGTTCCGGCTCCCTTCTGCAAGGACTCCATCCTGGAAGCGGCCAACGGCGGCATCAAGCTGATCGTTTGCATCACCGAAGGCATCCCGACCCTCGACATGCTGGAAGCCAAGGTCAAGTGTGACGAGCTGGGCGTACGCCTGATCGGCCCGAACTGCCCGGGCGTGATCACTCCCGGCGAGTGCAAGATCGGCATCATGCCGGGTCACATCCACCTGCCGGGCAAAGTAGGCATCGTGTCGCGTTCCGGCACCCTGACCTATGAAGCCGTGAAGCAGACCACCGACGCCGGCTTCGGCCAGTCCACCTGCGTGGGCATCGGCGGTGACCCCATCCCGGGCTCCAACTTCATCGACATCCTGAAGCTGTTCCAGGAAGACCCGCAGACCGAAGCCATCGTCATGATCGGCGAAATCGGCGGTTCCGCTGAAGAAGAAGCTGCTGCCTTCATCAAGGCCAACGTGACTAAGCCGGTGGTGTCCTACATCGCTGGTGTAACTGCACCGCCCGGCAAGCGCATGGGCCACGCAGGCGCCATCATCTCCGGTGGCAAGGGCACCGCGGACGAGAAGTTCGCCGCCCTGCAGGACGCTGGTGTGAAAACCGTGCGTTCTCTGGCCGACATCGGCAAGGCCCTGGCCGAGCTGACCGGCTGGGAAGTCAAGAACGCCTAAGGCGCCTTGATTCCCCAACAAGGGCCACCTTCGGGTGGCCTTTGTCGTTCTGGGGTGCAACCTTTTCTGTGAAATGTGCAACCGCCTGTCGGACAAGCGACAGAAACGGTTGCTACTCCGACAGCCTGATCCACGTCAGGCGCTTCCCCCGGTAAAATCGGTAGGGTTGCAACCACGCGCTCACCATGCCCCACAAGGGCGAAGGTCGGGCACTAGCGATCAATCCCAAACGGATGGATGACGTTTCCCCCGACCCAATCGGGAAACCCCTTCGGTAAACCCTGTTTCAGCGATGTGGTAATTCCCCAATGAAATCCTTGAAAGGCCAGGACATCCTGGCGCTTGGCTTTATGACATTTGCCCTGTTCGTCGGGGCCGGCAATATCATCTTCCCGCCCATCGTCGGTTTGCAGTCCGGACCCCATGTCTGGATGGCGGCTCTGGGCTTCCTGATCACTGCGGTTGGCCTTCCGGTCGTGACCGTGATCGCACTGGCCAAGGTCGGCGGTGCCATGGATTCCCTCAGCAGTCCCATCGGCAAGACGGCCGGTGTTCTGCTGGCGGCAGTCTGCTACCTTTCGGTGGGGCCGCTGTTTGCAACTCCGCGTACCGCGACCGTTTCCTTCGAAGTGGGCCTGGCGCCCCTCACTGGCGATACGCCGGTGGCCCTGTTCGCCTACAGCCTGGTGTATTTCCTGGTGGTCCTTGCGGTTTCCCTCTATCCGGGCCGCTTGCTGGACACCGTGGGTCGCGTGCTTGCGCCGATGAAGATCGTCGCCCTTGCGATCCTCGGTATTGCCGCCTTCATGCTGCCGATGGGTGACATCGGCGATGCCACCCCGGCCTATCAGGCCGCGCCGTTTTCCCAGGGCTTCATCAATGGCTACCTCACCATGGATACCCTTGGCGCCCTGGTATTCGGCATCGTCATCGTCAACGCCATTCGCTCCCGTGGCGTCGAGTCGCCGCGCCTGATCACCCGTTACGCCGTCATTGCCGGCCTGATCGCCGGTGTCGGCCTGGCGCTGGTCTACATCAGCCTGTTCCGCCTGGGCGCCAACAGCCACGGGATCGCCGGTGAGGCCGCCAATGGCGCCGCGGTGTTGCATGCCTATGTGCAGCACACCTTCGGCAACCTCGGCAGCACCTTCCTGGCACTGCTGATTTCCCTGGCGTGCCTGGTGACGGCAGTTGGCCTGACCTGCGCTTGCGCGGAATACTTCAGCCGCCTTCTGCCGCTTTCCTATCGCAGTCTGGTGATCATCCTGGCCGTCTTCAGCCTGCTGGTGTCGAACCTCGGCCTGACCAAATTGATCCAGGTTTCGGTGCCGGTGCTCACCGCGATCTATCCGCCGTGCATCGTGCTCGTAGCGCTCAGCTTCTGCTGGGGCCTGTGGCACTCGCCGGGTCGAGTAGTAGCGCCGGTAATGCTGGTATCGCTGCTGTTCGGCCTGATTGACGCGCTCAAGGGCGCCGAACTGGCCGGCTGGATGCCGCAGTGGCTGTCCCATCTGCCGCTGTCGGAGCAGGGCCTTGCCTGGCTGCTGCCAGCTGTCACTGCCCTGGCGTTGGCCAGCCTCTACGACCGCCTGCTGGGCAAGCCAGTGGAAGTGGCTGCCTGACAAGGTTGTTCCCCAGGAAAGGCCGCCTCCGGGCGTAATGCTGTTCACATAAGAACGCCGCTAATCCCTCACCGGATGAGCGGCGTTCTTGGTTTTGTAGGAGCCAGCTTGCTGGCGAATGGGCGATATCCCGGAAAGCTTCGCGAGCAAGCTCGCTCCTATAGCAACAGCGACACCTCATTTGTGGCTGAAAGCAGACGTCGGAACCTGCAGGGCCGTGCTCGCAGGTCGCTATAATCGGTCGTGTTCTTAAAAGGAATTCGCATGTCCACCATCCTGCGCAACTGGCCCCACTTGGTGGCCATCCTCTGGTTCGTCACCTGCTGGGTGGGATACACCCGCTACGCCATCTGGAAGGGGAGGGATACTGCCTGCCTGGCGTCGGTCCTCCATCTTTATCGAGAGGACTGGATGCGTCGCCTGCTGTTGCGCGACAACCGCATCGCCGATGCCAGCGTGACCGGCAACCTGGAGCGCAATGCGTCTTTCTTCGCCTCCAGCACCCTGATCATCCTGGCGGGCATTCTCACCGTGCTGGGCTCCACGGACCGCGCGGTCTCGGTGCTGGCCGACCTGCCGTTCGTGCAGCACGCGAGTCGCGGGATCTCCGAACTCAAGCTGCTGGGGCTGGCGGTGGTATTCGTCTATGCCTTCTTCACCTTCAGCTGGTGCATGCGCCAGTACAACTTCGCCGCCATTCTCGTGGGATCGGCCCCGATGATTGGTGAGAAGCATGTCAGCGACCAGGAGAGGAAAGACTTCGCGGAACGCACCGCGCGGGTCATTTCACTGGCGGCGAACCAGTTCAACTTCGGCCTGCGCAGCTACTATTTCGGCTTGGCCATGCTGGCGTGGTTCATCAATCCCTGGTTCTTCGTCATTGCGACCACAGGCGTTGTGCTGGTGCTGTACCGGCGCGAATTCCATTCCGATGTGCTGGATGTAATGGTCTACACCCCGACCCAGGTGCTGGATGCGCCCAAGGAGAAAGTCGAATGAGTATTCCGTTCTGGTGCCTGTTCTTTGCCGCTCTGCTCATCTATCTGGCCAAGATCCCCGTGGTCAAGGCCATGCGGGAGGAGGGGCGCGGCTACGACAATCATCACCCGCGCGCGCAGCAGGCACGGCTGACCGGTTTTGGTGCGCGAGCGGTGGCGGCGCATCAGAACAGCATCGAGATGTTCCCGCTGTTCGCCGCGGGCGTGCTCATGGCCCACACCACCCAGACCCAGGGCTGGTTCGTCGACCTGCTGGCGATCATTTTCATCGTCTCGCGGGTCCTGTATCTGTTCCTCTATTGGAGCGATAAGGCGAGCCTGCGCAGTCTGGTCTGGGGCGTTGGCCTGATCTGCTGCCTGTTGCTGATGCTCAGCCCGGCGCTCTGACCAACCCGGAAACGACAAGGCCCGCATTATGCGGGCCTTGTCGTTCCAGCGAGCTGGAGGCTTATTGCTCTTCGCTCGGCGCGGTATCAGGCGCTGCCGGGGCGGGCTCGGTCGGGGCCGGGGCGGTTTCCGGCGCCGGAGTCGGTGGGGTGGCCGGGGTGCTCGGCTGGGTTTCAGTAGCCGGTGCAGCCGGTGCCTGAGCCTCTTCCTTCTTGTCGCAGGCGGCGAGACCAAGGCTTGCGGCCAGGAGCAGGGCGAGAGACAGGGTTTTCTTCATCATTGAGCCTCCATGTGTGGCTTTTCCTCATCGATAGCCGTTGGAGTTTGTGATTCGTTTCTAAGTTCCGTGCCAATTGCAAAAAGCATGACTGCGCGGTCTCCCACGGCGCAAGCGGGTGGGGCAGGGTATGATTCGCCTCTTTGCCCACCCGCCAAGGTTGCAGTCATGACGGATAACACCCTCATCGAACGGGCGCAGCGCTTTCTTTCCGTGCTGCGTCATTGCCAGGTGCTCGGCCTCAGCGTGCACGACGCCACTTCCCAGGGCCTGACTCTGCGCCTGCCGTACAGCGCGCAGATCATCGGCAATCCGGAAACCGGCGTGATTCACGGCGGCGCCATTACCACCCTGATGGATACCACCTGCGGCATTTCCACGGTCTGCGTGCTGCCGGAGTTCGAGATATGCCCGACCCTGGACCTGCGCATCGACTACATGCACCCGGCCGAGCCGCACAAGGATGTCTTCGGTTTTGCCGAGTGCTACCGGGTTACCCCCAACATCATCTTCACCCGTGGCTATGCCTATCAGGACGACCCGGCACAGCCCATCGCCCATGTGGTGGGCGCGTTCATGCGCATGGGCAAGCCCGGGCAGCTGAAGCAGGGAGGTGCGGCATGAGCCTCGACCTCAGCGCCGTGGTGCGCGAAGCCCACGAGAAGAACGATTACGACTCACTGGTCTGCCTGATCCCTTACGCCAAGCTGATCGGCATGGAGTGCCTGCGCCTCGGGGATGACATGGTGTTCCGCCTGCCGGCGAACAAGGACAACATTGGCAATCCGACCCTGCCAGCCATCCATGGGGGCGTGATCGCCGGCTTCATGGAGCACGCGGCGATGCTCCATCTGCTGATGTTCATGGGCACGCCACATATGCCCAAAATCATCGACTTCTCGATAGATTACCTGCGCGCCGGGCACTATCGTGACACCTACGTCCAATGCCAGGTCTGGCGACAAGGCCGCCGTGTCGCCAACGTCGCCATTACCGCCTGGCAGACCACCCAGACTGAACCCATCGCCACCGCGCGCGCCCACTTCAAGGTCGACGAATCCTGAGGCGCGTCAGGCGCGTCCGGTCGCTCACAAGGAAAGCCCGATGGTTGCGTTACTCATACTCGGTGGCCTGCTGCTGATCGTCACCGGCCTCGTCTGGCTGGTGATGCGCGCGTTCGGCACCAGCCTGCTGTGGGGCTTCGGCAGTCTCCTGCCGCCGGTCACGCTGGCCTACGTGCTCTACCATTGGCGAACCGCGCGCAAGGCTGTGGCATTTGGCGCCATGGGCTTCATACCGCTGGTGGTGGGGCTGACCATGCTCGCCGCGCAGGACCCGGAGCGCCTTCAGGCGATCCTGAGCTTGCGCTGGCTGGGCGACGAGCAGCAGACAGCGTCCGAGCTGGACATCCGCCTCAATGGCGAACTCAACGGGCAGCGCTTCGCTCCGCTGCAAGCCGAATTGGTGGATGGCATTCTCAGCCTGCGCGAGGGCCAGGACTTCTATGCCCGTCGCGAGCTCACCATCCGGGTTGGCAGTCAGCCACAGGGCGCCCTGCGCCTGGATGTATTACCCGCGGATGCCGGCCCGCAACCGGAAATCGAAATCAGCTGGCTGCTCCCGGAGCAGGAACTGCCCGAAGCCCGGCGCATCCCGCGGGGCTACACGCTGCACCTCGACCTTCAGCCGGTCGCCCCGAATCGCCTGGCCGGCGACTTCCACCTGGTGCTGCCACCGAAATTCGCGACCACGCTGTCCGGCCATCTGGAGGTCTTCACCGATCGCCTGCGCTACCGGGATGGCCAGGTGGACACGCGTTACGACTCCCGTGACACGCTGGCCTATGTCATCCGCGATTATCTGCAACGCCGCTTCGCCACCCGTGATGTCGAGCTGGCCCCCCTGCCGGCCGTCGGCCTGCCGGCGCGCGAACTGGAGATCGAGGTGGAAGCCCGCATTGGCGGGCAGCCCCAGCGTTTGCCGCTGCAGCTGATAAAGACTGAGAGCCGGGGCTGGCGCGTAAGTCGCGATAACTTCCCGCCGTTGGCAGTCTCCAGCGCGGCCCCGGCGCCGACCGAGGCAGAAGACCCCGTATTACCAGCGAACAGCTCCCATGCGGTAGATCGCCGACTGCGTTTCTCCCTGCAGCGTCTGCTTAGCAATCCTGCCCAATACCAGGAACTCAGCATGCGCGTGTACACGGTACGCGGGAGCACCGCCGAAGGCCGCTTCGCCGGGCTGGATCGCGAGGGCCGAGTCCTGATTCGTCGCAACCTCGGGGGGGCAGGGGCCGCCAGCTTCAGCTTCGATCTCGACGAAGTTTCCGACGTCGAACTGCTCGAACCCTGAAGCCGGGACCTGGTGCAAGCCAGGTTCTTTCCGCTTTCGCTAAGCACTTGAAATCCTTGTCGAAGGCCCCATCTGGGATGTGATCCGCCGCTGTAAGCGGCCCAAGCCATCCACGTGGAGTAAGACGACCATGAGTGTGGAAACTCAAAAAGAAACCCTGGGCTTCCAGACCGAGGTGAAGCAACTGCTTCACCTGATGATCCATTCTCTGTATTCCAACAAGGAAATCTTCCTCCGCGAGTTGATTTCCAACGCCTCCGACGCCGCCGACAAGCTGCGCTTCGAAGCGCTGGCAACGCCTGCGCTGCTGGAAGGCGGCGCCGAGCTGAAGATCCGCGTCAGCTTCGACAAGGATGCTCGCACCGTCACCCTCGAAGACAACGGCATCGGCATGAGCCGTGACGAGGTGATCGCTCACCTGGGCACCATCGCCAAGTCCGGTACCGCCGACTTCCTGAAGAATCTCTCTGGCGACCAGAAGAAGGATTCCCACCTGATCGGTCAGTTCGGCGTGGGCTTCTATTCCGCGTTCATCGTTGCCGACAAGGTCGATGTGTTCACCCGCCGCGCAGGCCTGGCTGCCGCCGAGGGCGTTCACTGGTCGTCGCAAGGAGAGGGCGAGTTCGACATCGCCACTATCGACAAGGCCGAACGCGGTACCCGCATCGTCCTGCACCTGAAGAGCGGCGAAGAAGAGTTCGCCGACGGCTGGCGCCTGCGCAATATCATCAAGAAGTACTCCGACCACATCGCCCTTCCCATCGAACTGCCGAAAGAGCAACACGGCGAAGAGGTGCCGGCGGAGCAGGAGTGGGAAACCGTCAACCGTGCCAGCGCGCTCTGGACCCGTCCGCGCACTGACGTGAAGGACGAGGAGTACCAGGAGTTCTACAAGCACGTCGCCCACGACTTCGAGAATCCGCTGTCCTGGAGCCACAACAAGGTCGAAGGCAAGCTGGAATACACCTCGCTGCTCTACGTCCCGGCCCGTGCGCCGTTCGACCTCTATCACCGTGAGGCACCGCGCGGCCTGAAGCTCTACGTGCAGCGCGTGTTCATCATGGACCAGGCCGACCAGTTCCTGCCGCTCTACCTGCGCTTCATCAAGGGCGTGGTGGACTCCAATGACCTGTCGCTGAACGTCTCCCGCGAAATCCTGCAGTCCGGTCCGGTGATCGAGTCCATGAAGTCGGCGCTGACCAAGCGCGTTCTGGACATGCTGGAGAAGCTGGCGAAGAACGAGCCCGAGCAATACAAGGGCTTCTGGAAGAACTTCGGCCAGGTGCTGAAGGAAGGTCCAGCCGAGGACTTCGCCAACAAGGAGAAGATCGCCGGCCTGCTGCGCTTCGCCGCGAACAGCGACGATTCGGGCGAGCAGAGCGTTTCCCTGGCCGACTACATCGGTCGCATGAAGGAAGGCCAGGACAAGATCTACTACCTCACCGGCGAGAGCTATTCGCAGGTGAAGAACAGCCCGCATCTGGAAGTCTTCCGCAAGAAAGGCATCGAAGTGCTGCTGCTCACCGACCGCATCGACGAGTGGCTGATGAGCTACCTATCCGACTTCGATGGTAAGGGCTTCGTCGATGTCGCCCGCGGCGATCTCGACCTCGGCAAGCTGGACTCGGAAGAGGACAAGAAGGCCCAGGAAGAAGTCGCCAAGACCAAGGAAGGGCTGATCGAACGCCTCAAGTCCGCCCTGGGTGAGGAAGTTTCGGAAGTGCGCGTGTCGCACCGCCTGACCGACTCTCCGGCCATCCTCGCCATTGGCGAGCAGGACCTGGGCCTGCAAATGCGCCAGATACTCGAAGCCAGTGGCCAGAAAGTGCCGGACTCCAAGCCGATCTTCGAGATCAACCCGGCCCACCCACTGATCGAGAAGCTCGATAGCGAGCAGGACGAGGACCGCTTCGGCGAGCTGTCGCACATCCTCTTCGACCAGGCTGCCCTGGCCGCGGGCGACAGCCTGAAGGACCCGGCCGCCTATGTGCGTCGCCTGAACAAGCTGCTGGTGGAACTCTCCGCCTGATAGCCGAAAGGTGCGAAGAAGGGCCCGCTGATGCGGGCCTTTTTCTTTGTCGCGGATCTTGGCGGGAATCCGACCTTCGGTGCCTGGCAGGAGCTAGCTTGCTAGCGAAAGGGGCCATTCGCTGGCAAGCCAGCTCCGACTGGCGATGGGGTTCATGGGCAGCTGAAAATCGAAGCAATAAAGGAGTAGGACGGTTTTCGCCGGCGGACGGTCTAACCTTGGTCATTTCCCGGGACAGGAGAGCGCTCCATGAACCGTTTGCTGCTGCCTTCGCTGCTGTTTGCATTCACCGGCCCCGCCTGGTCGGCCATGGTTACCGAGGCCGTTCCTTACGAGATCGATGGCAAGCCCTTCGAGGGCACGTTGGTCTACGACGATGCGGTGAAGACGCCGCGGCCTGGCCTGATGATGGTGCCCAACTGGCTTGGCGTGACCCCGGCTGCAGCTGAACAGGCCAAGGAGATCGCAGGGGAGCGCTACGTGATCTTCATCGCCGATATGTACGGCAAGGACCTCCGCCCGAGCAATCCGGAAGAGGCGAAGGCCGCCGCCACTGCTGTGCGAAACGACCGTCCACTGATGCGCAAGCGCGCCCAGGCCGGGGTGGAAGTGCTCCGCAAGCAGGGTGAGAAAGTGCCGCTGGACCTGGCCAGCCTCGGAGCCATCGGTTTCTGCTTCGGGGGCGGCAGCGTGCTGGAGCTGGCTCGCTCAGGGGCACCACTCAAAGGGTTCGTGTCCTTCCATGGCAACCTCGATACGCCCAATCCCGCTGATGCCCGCAACATCCGCGCGCCGGTGCTGGTGCTGCATGGTGCGGACGACCCGGCTGTGCCCAAGGCCCAGGTGGACGCCTTCACCGCTGAAATGACTGCCTCCAAGGCCGACTGGCAACTGGTCAGTTACGGCGGCGCAGTGCATTCGTTCACCGAGCGCGGGGCTAACGTGCCGGGACGCAATGAATACAATCCCAAGGTCGCCGCGCGGGCCTACCAGGCCATGAACGACCTGTTCGACGAAGTCTTCACCGGAGCGAGGTAAGCCATGACGCAACTCCAGTCTTCGCCGGAGTGTGGGAGCTTCGCGAAATGGCAGAACACCGCGCCAGCCGGTAACCACCCTACCCCCGGCCCCTCTCCCTGAAGAGGAGAGGGGTGACTCTCGACCCACCTCCGCACAGTCCTGCCCTGTAGGAGAGCGGCGGCAATCAGCTCAGCGCGGCAATTCAATCCGGCTGGTCTCGCCCGCTACGGTCGGCCAATCCCCTGCAGCCCAACGGCTGCGCGCGTTTTCGATCAGCTCGGGGCTGCTGGACACGAAGTTCCAGTTCATCCGTCTCGGGCCGTCCAGCGGAGCCCCGCCGATCATCACCAGTTGGCAACTGCTGCACGCGGAAAGCACGAACTCCTCGCCTTCGGGCAAAACCACCAAGCTGCGCGGTTCCAGCGGTTCGTCATTGAGCGAAGCTTCGCCATCCAGGAGATACAGGGCCCGCTGGGGATGCTCGCAGGGGATGGTCAACGTGGCGCCGGCTTCAAGCTGCAGGTCGGCGTAGAGGGTAGGGGAGAGCACCGGTACGGGGGATTCCAGGCAGAAGCCGGTTCCGGCGATCAGGCGGATGCGTACGCCGAGTGCGTCCTGCTCCGGCAGGCTGGATGCCGGGTGATGGCTGTAGCTGGGCTCGCAATCCTCGAAGGCCTTGGGCAAAGCCAGCCAGACTTGCAGGCCGTGGGCGCGGGAGCCACTGGCCAGCAGGTTCGCCGGGGTGCGCTCGACATGGGCGACGCCTCGGCCGGCAGTCATCCAGCTGACATCACCCGGCTTCACCAACTGGTCCGAGCCCAGGCTGTCCTTGTGTTGCAGTTCGCCCTCGAACAGGTAGGTGAGGGTGGAGAGGCCGATATGTGGATGCTGCCGCACGTCCATGCCGTTTCCTGGCGCGTAGTCCGCCTCCAGCATGTGATCGAAGAACACGAAGGGGCCGACGCTACGGCACTGGACCGAGGGCAGCGGGCGGAGAATCGGCTGCCCGGCGACTTCTTCGGCGCGGGGCCGGATGGTGAGGATGCTCATGCTCAGGATTCCCGCATCGGTCACTGACTGAAGTCGCCTTCGGCAAGGCGGGTTTCGATGCTCACTTCCACCTGGGTCATCAACTTGTGTACCGGGCACTTGTCGGCGATGCGCAGCAATGTGGCGCGCTGCTCATCGGTGAGCGCGCCACGCAGGGTCAGCTTCACGTCCAGGCGGTAATGCCCCTTGCGTTCATCGCTGTCGTCCCGGGTTACGTCGACGTCCACCCCCGTCAGCGGGATGCCATTCTTCTGCGCGTAGTAGGTGACGGTCAGCGCCTTGCAACTGCCGAGGGCCGCATCGAAGTAGTCGTGGGGCTCGGGGTCTGCGCCTGCGCCCCCCAGCTCAGTCGGCAGGTCGGTGAACAGCGGTGCCTTGCCATCCAGTTCGATGCGCTGGCGGGTACCGTTGGCGGAATCACGGGTGAGACGGATTGTCATGGAGGGCCTCCTGGCCAATGAACGGATCAAGTCCCGGCTAGGCTAACGCAAAGGGCGGCGGCCGGCAGCAGGGCGCGCGCGTTGAACGCACGCCGGCGGATGCCGGTCTACAGTCGCTCAGCCTTGCCGGAGGAACTGTCTTGTATCGACTGAGGACCAGTCTTGCCGCGCTGCTGCTGGCGGCCACCCTGACGGGTGAAGCGCATGAGTACCGCTACAGCGACGCCCATCTGCATTACGTGGACTTCTTCCAGGAAAGCGATGGAATGAAAGCCCTGCTGAAGGCGATGGACCAGGGAAACATCGATCATGTGATGATTTCCGGCATTCCGGTGGCCAAGAAGTGGCACGAGGACGAGCCCAAGCGGCCGCGCTATTACGCCGGGGACGATGCCGCCGCTTACTGGTACAGCGCTACCGACGTGCAGGTGGCCGCAGCGGTGAAGCAACTGCCGGCCGAACAGCGCAAGCGCTTCCATCCATTCCTGAGCGGCTTCAACCCCAACGACAAGAATTCCGATGCGCACATTCGCCGCATGCTGGAGCTGGATCCCGGCCTCTGGCAGGGCATCGGGGAAGTGTTCACCCGTCACGACAACCTTACTGCCCTGATCGATGGCGACACGCCACGGGCCAACAACGAGGCGATGACCCGCGTCTATCACCTGGCGGCCGAGTACGATCTGCCGGTGCTTCTGCACTCGAACATCACCTCCCAGCGCGAGCGAAATCCGCTCTACTTGCAGGAAGTCGAGGAGCCCCTGCGCAACCATCCCCATGTGCGCTTCATCTGGGCCCACGCCGGCGCCAGCCTGGAAATCCACCGTCACCAGACGAAGATGGACTTTCTCCTGCCGACGTTGACGCGAATGCTCAAGGCCTATCCCAACCTTTACATCGACCTGTCATGGAGCGTGCTCAAGCCCTATCTCCTGGACGCCGACGGCAAGCCGGACCGGCGTTGGCTGAAGCTGGTGAAACGGTATCCGGACCGCTTCATGCTGGGCTCGGATGTGGTGGGACGCTTCGATGGGGTGGGTGACTACCTGACGGCCTACGACCCCTTCCTCGACGCCTTGCCGGCATCGGTGGCGCGCAAGGTGGCGCGGGACAATTTCCTTGCCGTGCTGCCCCGCAAACAGCGGCGTGAGGACGCGCAGTAACTCTGTCACAAGGATGTCATGGGCACGTCATAACCTCGCGCCACCGCAAACAAGGAGCGCGACATGATCCCCTTTCGAATGACAGCCCTCGTGGCCCTCGGCCTGGCGTCCAGCGTTGCCCTGGCTGATGTGCGAGTGGATGGCCCGGTGGAATACGGCATCTTCGAATCCCAGTACCAGGACCACCAGCCGGGCGAGCGGGTGCTGACCCGCAGCAACCAGACCATCGAACAGACCGACGAAATCCCGGCCAAGCTCGGTACCAAGTTCGGCATGCGCTATACCCTGCTGGGCAAGCAGGAAAAGGACGTGCCGCTGACCCTGCTCTACCTCACCCCAGGCGTTGTCACCCCGGATGGCAAGCGCCATGACAAGTTCGTGGTGGAGCAGAAGATGGCGCCTGGCGCTCCCACCGACGTGATGGCCTTCGAGTTCACCGAGCACTACGAAGTGGTACCGGGTGAGTGGCGTTTCATGGTCTTCCAGGGCGACCGCCTGTTGGCCGAACAGAATTTCACCGTCCGCTGATTCCGCGCGCGTCGCCATGGCGCGCTATAGTCGCTGGGTCTGAAACAGGCGCGAGGCGCGGGCCCATGGCCGAACAGATCAGCATCCTGGTGGTGGACGACGACGAGGCGATCCGCGAGTTATTGCTGGATTACCTCGGCGGCCAAGGCTACCAGGTCCACGCGGTGGCCGACAGCCGCCAGATGCGGGCACGGCTGGCCGAAGCCTTGCCCGACCTGGTGCTGCTGGATGTCGGGCTACCCGGGGAGGACGGCCTCAGCTTGGCGCGCTTCCTGCGCGAGCATCACGACCTGCCGGTGATCATGGTATCTGGCGCCGGCACGCCGCTGGATCGGATCGTCGGGCTGGAGGTGGGTGCTGACGATTACATCGCCAAACCCTTCGATCCCAGGGAACTGTTGGCGCGACTGAAGACCGTATTGCGGCGTTATCGCCGAGCCCCGTTACCAGCAGCCGTGTCCGCGACGGAAAGCGACAATCCCTGTCTGCAACTCGGCCTTTGCCGCCTGGATCTGCAGAGTCGCCAACTGTTCGATGCGGCGGGCGAGGAAATCCCCCTCACGGCCATGGAGTTCGACCTGCTCCAGGCCTTCGCCCAGCGTCCCAACCGGCCGCTGTCCCGCGACCAGTTGCTGAACCTGACGCAGCACCGTGACTGGAACCCCTTCGACCGCTCCATCGATATTCGCATCGCGCGTTTGCGGCGCAAGCTGGAAGCGGACCCGGACAAGCCGCAGATCATCCGTACCGTACGCGGCGTGGGTTACATGTTCGTGCCGGGCTGAACCGCAAGAAGCTGTGGGGGCATTCATTTGAGCGTGGTCATGAGTCACCGGCACTGCCTGTGACGGTTCGAATCCCCGGGCTAGCAGGATGAAGCGGATCCGGTAGGGTGCGCCGTGCGCACCGGCGGTTTGACGGGATGTCGAAGCTGATCCTGAGGTCGGTGCGCACAGCGCACCCTACGGTCCAGACCGAACCAAATCACACCCACATCAGCTCTTTGTTTCAATTGTTTCAATGGCCTCGGGCACTCCCCGGACCGGGGCGAGCTGTCTCTATACTCAGGCAGTCCGCTTTCCCCGGAGGGCCCGCCGGTGAGCCAGCCATTGACCCGCCACTTCACCATCAGTGCCGAAGAGCATCGCCTGCGGCAGATCGTCGATAACAGCAGTGCGGTGATCTATGTGAAGGATCTGGACGGCCGCCTGGTGCTGGTCAACCGCGCTTTCGAGCGTCTGTTCAAGGTACGCGCCGAGCGGGTACTGGGGCATACCGATCACGAGTTCTTCCCTCGGGAAATCGCCGACGTGCTGCGGGCCAATGACCTGCGGGTGATCCAACTCGGCCATGAACTCGCGTTCGAGGAGCAGGTGCCCATGGGCGGCGGTATCCGCACCTACCTGTCGAACAAGTTCCCGCTGTTCGACAGCGAAGGGCGTGTCAGCGCCATCTGCGGCATCTCCACCGACATCAGTTCGCGCAAGAGCCTGGAAGAAGTCCTGCGTTTCGTCGCCCTGGGCGTGTCCGCCGCTACCGGCAACGAGGTGTTCGAAGCCATCGCGCGCTACATGGTGCGCTCGCTGAACGCCGATTTCGCCTTCGTCAGTCGCATCAGCGACGAAGGCCCGCAACGCCTTACCACCCTCGCGCTCTATTACGAGGGCAAGCTGCACCAGAACGCGACTTATGACCTGAAGGGCACGCCCTGCGCGGAGGTGTTCGGTCGAAGCTTCCATTTCGTGCCCCGCGACCTGCGCAGTTCCTACCCCGGCGACGAAGTCCTGGCCTCGTTCGGCGTCGACAGTTACGCCGGCTTCCCGCTCTTCGCCAGCGATGGCCGGCCCCTGGGGTTGATCGCCGCCGGCCGGTTGGGGCCAATGAGCGACCGCGACAAGGTGGAGTCCGTGTTGCGCATCTTTTCGGTCCGGGCTGCGGCGGAGATCGAGCGGCTGGAAGCCGAGGCGAGCTACCGGGCGATCTTCGACACGTCGGAAGACGCCATTTTCGTCCACGACATCGAAAGTGGGGCATTGGTCGACGTCAATCCCAAGGCCTGCCTCGCCTACGGCTACAGCTACGAGGAAATGCTCAAGCTGGAGATCGACGCCTTCAGCGCCGGCTACTCGCCCTATACCGGCAAGGAGGCAGCCGGCTACCTGGCACGCGCCGCTGCCGGCCAGGTCCAGCGTTTCGAATGGCACCGGCGCAATCGCGACGGCAGCCTGCACTGGGATGAAGTGCTGCTCAAGCGCGTCGCCATCGGCGGTATCGACCGCATCCTCGGCATCACCCGCGAGATCACCCAGCGCAAGGAAGCCGAACAGGCGCTGCGTGCCAGCGAAATGCAGTACCGCGCCATCACCAACACGGCGCTGGACTGTTTCATCAGCATGGACGAATCCGGCCGTGTACTGGCCTTCAACCCGGCGGCCGAGCAGTGCTTCGGGATCAGTCGCGAACAGGCGCTGGGTCACTCGCTGCTGAAACTGATCATTCCGCCACGTTTTCGTGACGCCTACGAACACGCGCTGGAGCACTACGCTCAGACCGGGCACGGTGCGTTCCTCGGCAAGCGCATGGAGGTGGTGGCCCAACGTGCAGATGGCCGTGAGTTCGCCGCAGAACTGGCCCTGACCCAGGTGCCGGGAGACGAGGGACCTCGCTTCATCTGCTACCTGCGCGACATCACCGAGCGCACTCAGGCCGAAGAAGAGCGCGTCCGTCTGGAGCAGCAACTGCGCCAGGCCCAGCGTATGGAGGCCATCGGGCACCTCACGGGCGGCATTGCCCACGATTTCAACAACCTGCTGACCAGCATGCTCGGCTACACCGTGATGGCCCAGGAGCTGGCGGAGCAGGGCGGTGACGAGCGACTCAACAAGTACCTGTCGCGGGTGCAGCGCTCGGCGGAGAAGGCCCGCGATCTGATCCAGCAGATGCTCACCTTCAGTCGCGGCAGCCGGGGCAAGCCGCAGGTAGTGGCGCTGGACCTGCTGCTGGGGGATTTCATCCGCCTGGTGGAGTCGACTTTGCCGGCGACCGTCGAACTGGAGGTGAAGCTGGACCACGACCTGCCGCAGGTGCTGGCGGACCCGGTGCAACTGGAACAGGTGCTGATGAACCTATGCATCAATGCCCGCGATGCCATGGGCAGCGTCGGCCAGTTGCGGGTGAGCCTCTGTCAGCAGGAGCTGGAAGGCGTATGCGCGTCCTGCCAGCAGCGCATCAAGGGCTCCTATGTTGCGTTGACCGTAAGTGACAGCGGCCCGGGGATCGACCCGACGTTGCGCGCGCAGATTTTCGAGCCGTTCTTTTCGACCAAGGCGAGTGGGCAGGGCAGCGGCATGGGTTTGTCCATGGTGCATGGCATCGTCCATGAGTACGGCGGCCATATCCACCTGGACAGCGCACCGGGGCAGGGCGCCACTTTCCGCGTACTGATGCCGGCCCACGGCCCGGCGGCTGCTGCTGAAGCGACGCGTGCACCGACGACCGAGCGCCCGCTGCTGCGCTCAGCCCTGAGTGGACGCGTGGCGGTGGTGGACGATGACGCCATCGTGGCCGAGTTCATGGGCGAGCTGCTTGAGGGCTGGGGGCTGGAGACCGGCATCTTCTGTGACGCCGAGCAGGCCAGCCAGCTGCTTTGCGCCGATCCCTACGCCTGGGATTTCGTCATCCTCGACCAGAGCATGCCGCGCCTTTCCGGCCTTCAGGTCGCCAGACGCCTGCTGGCTTCCCGCGCGGACCTGCCCATCGTGCTCTACACCGGTTTCAGCGACTCGTTGCTGGAGAGCGAGGTGCAGCAGCAGGGCGTCAAGGCGCTGCTGACCAAACCTCTGAACCAGCAACGCCTGCATCAACTGTTGCAGGCTTGGCTGGAGAGTCCGCGGAACGGATACAAAGCGGAAACAAACTGAGCGCTGCCAGCCATAGGGCTGATACAGGCCGGGGGCAATCTGGTGTCCAAGGCGGAGAGATGTCGCCGACCAGAACCCCAGGCAGGAGCGCATCATGTTCACTTACTTCAAACGCGTTTCGATCTTCTTCTACGGCCTGATCAGTTACCTGATCTTCTTCGCCACCTTCGTTTACTCCATCGGCTTCGTCGCCAACCTGCCATTTGCGCCGCGTACCCTGGATGGTGACCCGCGCCTGCCGTTCTGGACCGCCCTCGGAATCGACGTCCTGCTGCTGACCATCTTCGCCGTCCAGCACAGCCTGATGGCCCGTCCGGCCTTCAAGGCGTGGTGGACCCGGTGGATTCCCCCAGCAGCCGAGCGCAGTACCTACGTGCTGTTTTCCAGCCTGGCGCTGATCCTGCTGTACAGCTACTGGCAGCCCCTGGGCGGCGAAATCTGGAACATCGAGAACCGCTCCGGCCGGCTGGTGCTGGGTGCCACGTTCGGTTTCGGCTGGGCGCTGGTGTTCTACGCCACGCTGCTGATCAACCACTTCGACCTGTTCGGGCTGCGCCAGGTGTGGCTGAACCTGCTGGGCAAACCCTACACGGCACTGGAATTCAAGATGCCGGGCGCCTACAAGCTGGTGCGCCATCCCCTGTACCTGGGCTGGTTCCTGTGCTTCTGGGCGACGCCGACCATGACCGCTACCCACCTGCTGTTCGCGGTGCTGACCAGCATCTACATCCTGGCCGCCATCCAATTGGAGGAACGCGACCTGCTGCGGGAACACCCGGAGTACGCCGACTACCGGCAGAAGGTGCCCATGTTGCTGCCTCGCGTGGGCGGTCGCGAGAAGGCCTCGGAGGGTCGCGAAGCGGCCTGATCACCAACGAGAGAGAAGGGCGCCTTGCGGCGCCCTTTTTTAATTGAGCGTGGAAAAGCTGTTCGCGAGCAAGCTCGCTCCTACCCGCGCAGGGAAGTCTTTCCAACAGGCAGAAACGACAAGGCCCGTATCCGGGGATACGGGCCTTGTCGGTACCGCAGGAACCGTCAGCCGTTGAAGCGGCGCAGTACCAGGGTGGCATTGGTGCCGCCGAAGCCGAAGCTGTTGGACATGACGGTGTCGATCTGGGCGTTCTCGCGGGTTTCGCGCAGGATCGGCAGGTCGGCCACTTCAGGGTCGAGCTCGTCGATGTTGGCGGAGCCGGCCATGAACTTGCCTTCCATCATCAGCAGGCAGTAGATGGCTTCCTGTACGCCGGCGGCGCCCAGGGAGTGGCCGGACAGGCTCTTGGTGGAGCTGATGGCCGGGGCCTTGTCGCCGAACACGGCGCGAACGCCACGGATTTCCGCCACGTCACCCACCGGAGTGGAAGTGCCGTGGGTGTTCAGGTAGTCGATCGGGGTGTCGACGGTGGCCAGCGCCTGCTGCATGCAGCGGATGGCGCCTTCACCACTCGGGGCAACCATGTCGTAACCGTCGGAAGTCGCGCCGTAGCCGACGATTTCCGCGTAGATCTTGGCGCCGCGCTTGAGGGCGTGTTCCAGCTCCTCGACAACCACCATGCCGCCGCCGCCGGCGATGACGAAACCGTCACGCTTGGCGTCGTACGCGCGGGAGGCGCGCTCAGGGGTTTCGTTGTACTGGGTGGACAGGGCGCCCATGGCGTCGAACAGGCAGCTCTGGCTCCAATGTTCTTCTTCACCGCCGCCGGCGAAGACCATGTCCTGCTTGCCCAGCTGGATCTGCTCCATGGCCTGGCCGATGCAGTGCGCGCTGGTGGCGCAGGCCGAGGAGATGGAGAAGTTCACGCCCTTGATCTGGAAGGGGGTGGCCAGGCACGCGGAAACGGTGCTGCCCATGGTGCGGGTCACGCGGTATGGGCCGATACGCTTGACGCCTTTCTCGCGCAGGGTGTCGATGGCTTCCATCTGGTTGACGGTGGAAGCACCGCCGGAACCGGCGATCAGGCCCACGCGCGGGTTGGATATCTGCTCAGCGGTCAGGCCGGCGTCTTCGATAGCCTGCTGCATGGCCAGGTAGGCGTATGCAGCGGCATCACCCATGAAGCGGAAGAGCTTGCGGTCGATCAGCTCTTCCAGGTTCAGGTTGACCGAGCCGGACACCTGGCTGCGCAGACCCATCTCGGCATAGGACGGGTTGTGGCGAATACCGGCCTTGCCGGCGCGCAGGTTGGCGGAAACAGTGGCTTTGTCATTACCCAGGCAGGAAACGATGCCCAGGCCAGTGATCACGACGCGACGCATGCGGATGTCCTTCAGAAGCTGTCGGTAGAGGTGAACAGGCCAACGCGCAGGCCTTCGGCGCTGTAGATCTCGCGACCGTCGACGGCAACGGTGCCATCGGCGATGCCGAGGATCAGCGAACGATTAATAGTGCGCTTGATGTGGATGTTGTAGGTGATCTTTTTCGCGGACGGCAGTACCTGGCCGAAGAACTTCACTTCGCCGGAGCCCAGGGCGCGGCCACGGCCGGGGTTGCCCTGCCAGCCGAGGTAGAAACCAACCAGCTGCCACATGGCGTCGAGGCCGAGGCAACCGGGCATGACCGGGTCGCCTTCGAAATGGCAGGCGAAGAACCACAGGTCAGGGTTGATATCGAGCTCGGCGACGATCTCGCCTTTGCCGTACTTCCCGCCGGTTTCGCTGATATGCACGATGCGATCGATCATCAGCATGTTGGGGGCGGGCAGTTGCGCATTACCAGGTCCGAACAGCTCGCCGCGACTGCAGCGCAGCAGGTCTTCCCGGGTATAGGCGTTTTGTTTGGTCATGCGAGCTCCTCAATGGTCCCCGTCTGGCACAGGGCTTTGCATTCATCCGTCTGCCGTGGCCGTTATTTGGGGCCTCAGTCGGCAGACTAGTCATAGACTGTTGCGTTGCGGTGAAAGTCACAGAGTGGCGAGCACAGTCGTGCACCTGAGTGATAAAGGCTCCCCGCAAGGGGCGTGCCAGGGACATCCCGCTCGCAAATCGTGGAGCACTTTACCATCCCGGGACACTCGACGAATGTCTGGAAACGGCACCATTCGTTTCAGTCCGACGGCCTGCTCAGCCAGCGTTGCATCACGCGCAGCAGATCGGCACGCTTGAAGGGCTTGGCCAGGTAGTCGTTCATGCCCGCCGCCAGGCAGGCTTCACGGTCGCCCTGCAGGGCGTTGGCGGTGAGGGCGATAATCGGCAGCGTTGCGCCACCATTCATCTGGCGAATCTGGCGTGTGGCTTCGTAGCCGTCGAGCACCGGCAGGCGGCAGTCCATGAGAATCGCCGAATAGTGATGGCGCGAAGCCTGGTGCACCGCCTGGGCGCCATCGCCAACCAGGCTGACCTGATAGCCGAGGCTGCGCAGCATGGCCTCGATCACCGTCTGGTTCACCGGATTGTCTTCCACCAGCAGAACGTGCTGGCCAGTGCCTTCGCCCCGTTCCTGCGTCGGGTTGACCAGCGCTTCCGCGCCCTGTGGCCGGAAGGGCAGGGGAATTTCCAGGGTGAAGGTCGACCCCGAGCCTTCATGACTCTCGGCCCGCAGGGTTCCGCCCATGCGCTCGGCGAGGGTGCGGGCGATGGGCAGGCCGAGGCCGGTGCCGCCATAGCGGCGCGAGATCGAGTGATCCGCTTGCTGGAAGGCGTCGAACATGTGTTCCAGACGATCCGGCGGTATGCCGATACCGCTGTCGTGGACCGCGCAGGTCAGCCAGAGCACCTCGCTGTCCAGCGCCTGCCAGCGGGTTTCCACCTTGATGCCGCCTTCTTCGGTGAACTTGAGGGCATTACCCACCAGGTTGACGAGAATCTGCCGCAGTCGCGTCGGGTCGCCATGGGCTTCGACCCGTTCCAGGCCCGCCTGGGTGTCCATCGTCAGGGACAGCCCGCGTTGCTGCGCACTGTGCTGGAACACCTGGACCGATCCGAGGATCAGATCCAGCAAGTTGAATGGGATGCGCTCCAGTTCCAGGGCGCCGCGCTCGATGCGGGAGAAATCGAGGATGTCGTTGATGACCTTCAGCAGGTGCTCGGTGGACTCCGTGGCCAATGCCGCGTACTCGGCCTGCTCCTCGTTCATCTCGGTTGTTTCCAGCAATTGCAGCATGCCCAGCACGCCGTTCATGGGCGTGCGCAGCTCGTGGCTCATCATCGCCAGGAAATCGGATTTGGCACGATTGGCCATTTCCGCTTCTTCATGCGCCTTGATCAGTTGGCCCATGGCCTGTTGCTGTTCCTGGCTGGCCTTTTCGAGCCCGCTTGCCAGGTTGTTGATATGCCGGCTCAGATCGCCCAGTTCGCTGTCGTCCACGACAGGCAGGCTGGCGGCGTAGTTGCCTTCCTGAATGGCCTTTACCGCTTCACCCATGGCGCTGATAGGTTGCGACAGGCGCGTGGCCAGGCGACGGGCGAGGAGGAAGGTAAGCAGGAGGGCAATCAGCGCCAGCACTGTCGCCTTGAGGAGGATTTCCTGCTGGCGGCTGCTGAAGGCGTCGTTGGACATACCGACGACGACACGGCCCAGGTAGTTATTGTCGCTGCTGCGGCCGTCGGCGCTGGCCAGCGTGCGCCGGGCCTGAAGGTGCATCTGTTGCTGGAGGATGGGCGCGTGGAATACCTCGACCTGCGCGCCGGTCTTCTCCAGGCTGTCCTGCTGTTCCAGGTAGACGAGTATGTTGTCGGCCCGGTCGCGCACTTCGAGGAAGCGCACATGGGGCGTGCTCAGGCTGGCCTGGAGCAGGCCTTCCAGCACTTCGAGGTTGCCGGCGACCACGCCGTACTCCGCCGCCGGAGCGAGTTGGCTGGCGATCAGCTGGCCGGTGTGGTTCAGCTCCTGGCGAAGGTCCTGCAAGCGGGCGAAGGTGAAGAAGCCGGTGAGCAGCAGGGTCAGCAGCAGTGCAGGACCGAGGCTGATCAATTGGGTGCGGGTATGGATGTCCCAGCGACGCCGCAAGGTCATAGGCGCGACGCTCTTTCGGCGGCAGGAGCATTCAGGTGTCTGGGGGAGGGTCGGCACATCTTCCTATTGCCTCGGTGCGGGGTCGTCCGTGAAGCGGAACTATGCTGGAACTTTAGTCCCGATATGCCCCAATGCTGGGGGAAATTTCGATATCCGCAAATTGCCAGGGAACGAATGGAGCACCCTTGACACCAAAAATCTGCGGCATCTTAACCGAGGACAGTCGCTTTGCCAGCGCGATGGCTCTGGATAGAGGCTGGCTGGGCGGCGGCGCCTCCGTATAATGCGCAAACTCGCCATTCCAATGGCCTACATGGACCCGTTATGACTGAACAGCAACCCGTCGCGGTGCTAGGCGGCGGCAGCTTCGGCACCGCCATCGCCAATCTGCTGGCCGAGAATGGCCAGCGCGTGCGCCACTGGATGCGCGACCCGGAGCAGGCTGAGGCGATCCGCACCCAGCGCGAGAACCCGCGCTATCTCAAGGGTGTGAAGATCCTCCCCGGCGTCGAGCCGGATACCGACCTGCCCGCGGTCCTTGCCGACTGCGAACTGGTCTTCGTTGCGCTTCCCTCCAGCGCGCTGCGAAAGGTGCTGGAGCCGGTGGCGGGGCAGCTCGCGGGCAAACTTCTGGTGAGCACTACCAAGGGCATCGAAGCGCAGAGCTTCAAGCTGATGAGCCAGATTCTCGAGGAAGTGGCCCCGGACGCGCGCATCGGGGTGATTTCCGGCCCCAACCTGGCCAAGGAAATCGCCGACCATGCCCTGACCGCCACCGTGGTAGCCAGTGAAGACGCCGAACTCTGCAAGCGCGTGCAGTCCGCACTGCATGGCCGCACCTTCCGCGTCTACGCCAGCCAGGATCGTTTCGGCGTCGAACTGGGCGGCGCCCTGAAGAACGTCTACGCCATCATTGCCGGGATGGCCGCCGCCCTGGACATGGGCGAGAACACCAAGAGCATGCTGATCACCCGCGCGCTGGCGGAGATGACCCGCTTCGCCGTCAAGCTCGGCGCCAATCCCATGACCTTTCTCGGCCTTGCCGGCGTCGGCGACCTGATCGTCACCTGCTCCTCGCCCAAGAGCCGCAATTACCAGGTGGGCTTTGCCCTGGGCGAGGGCCTCTCCCTGGAAGACGCCGTCGCGCGGCTGGGTGAAGTCGCCGAGGGCGTCAACACAATCAAGGTGCTCAAGACCCGTGCCGAAGAGCTGCAGGTCTACATGCCACTGGTCGCTGGCCTGCATGCCATCCTTTTCGAGGGGCGTACGCTGGCTCAGGTGATCGAGCTGCTGATGCGCGGCGAGCCCAAGACGGACGTAGATTTCATCCCAACCACCGGCTTCTAGCCTGGACCCATCACCCTTTCGGACAAGGAGATTCCCCCATGAGTGAAGACCGCGAAGACCTGCAGCGCGAGCACATCCTGCTACGCGTCCTGTGGATGCTGATCTTCGTTATCGTCTGGCAACTGGCCGAGATCGTGCTGGGCGCCGTGGTCCTGCTGCAACTCGGCTACCGTGCCTTCTACGGTGCACCCAATGCAGGCTTGCTGTCCTTCGGCGATAGCCTGAGCCAATACCTGGCGCAAATCGGCCGCTTCGGCACCTTCAACACCGAAGAAAAACCCTGGCCCTTCGGCGACTGGCCCGAGGCCCGTGCCCCCGAGGGCGAGGCGCCGCATGCGGTACCGCCTGCCGCCCATCCGGTGCGTGACGAAGAGCCCAAGCTATGAGGCTCTGGCTCCTGCGTCACGGCGAGGCCGAGCCCCGTGCCCGGACCGATGCGGAGCGCGAACTCACCCGCCACGGCCGCAAGGACGTGCTGCACAGCGCCGCCCAGCTTGCCGGGCGGCCGCTGGGCGCGATTCTCGCCAGCCCCTACGTGCGTGCCCAGCAGACCGCAGAGCTGGTTCGCGATGCGCTGGGCTTCCACGGTGCCGTTGGCACTGCACCCTGGAGCACACCCGAGAGCGATCCTCGGGAGGCATTGAATTTCCTTGCCGAGCGCAGCGAACAGGACCTCCTGCTGGTCACCCACAACCCCTTCGTCAGTGACCTGGCGGGCCTTCTGATCCACGGCCACCGCCAGGAGCCCTTGCCCATGGGAACGGCCAGCCTGGCCGAGCTGGAAGGGGATCTCCTCATCCCCGGGCTGATGTCCCTGCGCAGCATCCATCACGTTCGCCGTCACTGACGATTCGCAACATTTCTTAACTTGCGCCTCCTCCGGGTGCGTGGAATATTCGCCCAAGCAAGTGCTTGGTTGTCCCCCACAAAAAGAACAAAGGAGGAGGCCCTGTGGCTGATGCAGTCCGTTTGCCGCTTGAAGTGTTTTTCGAACGCGAAGCTCGTCACCCGAACAAACGCTACCTGGTCCAACCGCTTGGCGGCGGCAGGATCGAGGAGCTGACCTGGGCCGAAGTGGGCGAACAAGCCCGTCGTGCCGCCAGTTGGCTCCGCGGACGCGACCTGCCGCAGGGCAGTCGAATCGCGATCATCTCCAAGAATTGCGCCCATTGGATCGTCGCCGACTACGCCATCTGGATGGCTGGCCACGTCTCCGTTCCCCTGTATCCCAACCTCACCGCCGAATCGGTCCACCAGGTTCTGGAGCATTCCGAATCGGCGCTGGCCTTCATCGGCAAACTCGACGATTGGCCGGCCATGGCCGGCGGTGTGCCCGAGGGTGTCCCGACCATCGCCCTGCCGATCCATCCTGAAGGCACCTTCGATTTCAGCTGGGCCGACCTGCAGGCCGTGAACCCTATCCAGGACAGCCCCAAGGGTGCGCCGGACCAGCTCGCCACCATCATCTACACCTCCGGTACCACGGGTACGCCCAAGGGGGTGATGCACAACTTCAGCAACTTCGCCTTCGCCGCCAACCACGGGATGCACATGTTCCAGACCGGCGAGGAAGACCGCTTGCTGTCCTACCTGCCGCTCTGTCATGTAGCGGAACGCATGTTCGTCGAGATGGGCTCGCTCTACGCCGGGCAGACGGTGTTCTTCGCCGAAAGCCTGGAAACATTCCTCGAGGACCTGCGCCGGGCGCGGCCCACCGCCATTTTCGGCGTGCCGCGGATCTGGACCAAGTTCCAGATGGGCGTCTATTCGAAGATGCCGGCGCAGAAACTCGATCGCTTGCTCAGGCTGCCCGTCATCGGCCGCATGGTCGGACGCAAGGTGCTCGCCGGCCTGGGCCTGGATGCCGTGCGCAATGCCTTGTGCGGCGCCGCGCCGGTACCCGGAGCGCTGCTGAACTGGTACCAGCGCCTTGGCCTGGAAGTGCTGGAGGTCTACGGCATGACCGAGAACTGTGGTTACTCCCACCTGTGCCGCAAGGGCGAGGTGAAGCCCGGTTGGATCGGCCGCAACAGCCCCGGCGTGGACGTGCGCATCAGCGAGGACGGTGAAGTGCAGGTGCGCAGCGGCGCCACCATGCAGGGTTATTACAAGGACCCCGCGAAGACTGCCGAAACCATCACCGCGGACGGCTACCTGCGCACCGGTGACAAGGGCGAACAGGACGCCAACGGCAACTTGCGCCTGACGGGCCGCATCAAGGAAATCTTCAAGACCAGCAAGGGCAAGTATGTGGCGCCGGCCCCCATCGAGAATCGCCTGGCGGTGCATCCGCGTATCGAGCAGGTCTGCGTGGTCGGCGACGGCCTTCCCCAGCCCATGGCGCTTTGCGTGCTCTCCGAGGTCGGGCGGCAGGAGGCGGCCAACAGCGCCCGTTCCGAGCTGGAACTCAGCCTCCGCAGCCTGCTGGAAGAGGTCAACGGCGACCTCGACAAGCATGAGCGCCTGCAGGGGCTGGTGCTGGTCAAGGACGTGTGGGCCGTGGACAACGGTTTCCTGACCCCGACGCTGAAGATCAAGCGCAACATCGTTGAAGATGCTTATGGCAAGCGTTTCCCCGAATGGCTGGAACGACGGGAAGCGGTGGTCTGGCACGAGTGATCAAACCTGGCCGGGATTCCCCTCCCGGCCTTCCACAAGGAGCGACCCGATGGGCCTGTGGCGTCAAACCCCCGATCTTGCACACCTCAACGAATCCCTGGCGAACACCATTGGCGAAGGCCTGGACATCCGTTTCGAATCCTTCGACGACGAATCCCTGACCGCCAGCATGGTGGTCGATCAGCGCACCCATCAGCCTTATGGACTCCTGCATGGCGGCGCGTCAGTGGTGCTGGCGGAAACCCTTGGTTCCACCGCCAGCTTCCTGTGCATCGACACCAGCCGCTTCTACTGCGTCGGCCTGGAGGTCAACGCCAACCACCTGCGTGGCCTGCGCAGCGGCCGGGTTACCGCAGTCGCCCGGCCTGTGCACCTCGGCCGCACCACCCACGTCTGGGATATTCGCCTTGCCGGCGAAGATGGCAAGCCCAGCTGCATTTCCCGCCTCACCATGGCCATCGTGCCCCTCGGCGCCGAACCACCAACCCAATGATGTAGGAGCGAGCTCTGCTCGCGAATTTTCCCCGCACAAAGGCCTAGTCTCCGCGAAGGTGGATCAGGCTTCGCCGATCCACCTTCGGACTCGGGGCAGGCTGTCGACCCGGTCTTTGGCAATAGCGCCATCATCACTGGCGGTTACAGTCATTGCCGTGCGAGCGGGGCTGCCGGAAAATCCCGGCATTCTCCGACGAGCCGGATGCCATGCAGACCATCTTCTTCGCCCATGCCAACGGCTTTCCTTCGGCCACCTACGGCAAGCTCTTCGCCGCCCTGGCCCCGGATTTCCATGTCGAACACCTGGAACAACACGGCCATGACCCGCGCTTCCCGGTGAACGACAACTGGGAAAACCTGGTGGACGAACTCATCCATCACCTGGAAGCGCGTGGCGAGCCGATCTGGGGCCTGGGTCATTCCCTGGGCGGTGTGCTGCACTTTCATGCAGCCCTGCGCCGGCCGGAACTCTATCGCGGCGTGGTGATGCTCGACTCGCCCGTGCTGACCCTGGCCGACCGTATCGTCATCCGCGCGGCCAAGCGCTTCGGCTTCATCGACCGCATTACGCCAGCGGGCCGCACCCTCGGTCGCCGCGAGGAATTCGGTGACTTCAGCGAGGCCCGCGACTACTTCGCCGGCAAGACCCTGTTCCGCCGCTTCGATCCGGATTGCCTGGATGCCTACGTCCAGCACGGCCTGGCGCGGCAGGGCGGGTCGCTGCGGCTGAAGTTCGACGCCGCCACCGAGATCAGCATCTATCGCAGCGTGCCCCATCGCACCCCCGGTCGCCCGCAACAGCTCCAGGTGCCCGTGGCGCTGGTCCGTGGGCGACACAGCAAGGTGGTGATGCCGCACCATGCGCGACTGGTGAAGCGTGTGCCGCAGGGCGAATACCTGTCGCTGCCCGGTGGGCATATGTTCCCGCTGGAGCGTCCACAGGAGACCGCTGAACTCCTCAAATCCGTATTCGACCGCTGGGACGGTCATCGCCAGGAGGCCAGTGCATGACTGCCCAGGTCGAAGAAATCCGCCTCAACCTGCCCCATATCGAACTGGCTGCGCACCTCTATGGCCCGGAGGATGGCCAGCCGGTGATCGCGTTGCATGGCTGGCTGGACAATGCCAACACCTTCGCCCGGCTGGCGCCGCGGCTGCAGGGACTGCGCATCGTCGCGCTGGATTTTGCCGGTCACGGGCTGTCGGCCCATCGTGCGCCGGGGGCGAGCTACCTGCTGTGGGATTACGCCGCCGATGTGTTGCTGGTGGCCGAGCAGTTGGGGTGGGAGCGCTTCTCGCTGCTCGGGCACTCCATGGGCGCCATCGTCTCGGTGATGCTGGCGGGGGCGATGCCCGAGCGGGTCGAGCGCCTGGCCCTGATCGATGGCCTGATGCCGTACACGGGTGAAGCCGACCAGGCGCCAGTCAAGCTGGGGGAGGCGTTGCGCGCGCAACTGGCGCTGGTGGGCAAGCGCAAGCCGGTGTATGCCGCTATCGATCGTGCTGTCGAGGCGCGCATGCGCGGCACGGGCGGCGTCAGTCGCGAGGCTGCCGAATTGCTTGCCGAACGGGGCTTGATGCCGGTACCCGGTGGTTACACCTGGCGCACCGACAACCGCCTGACCCTGCCGTCTCCGCTGCGTCTGACCCGAGCCCACGCACTGGCCTTCGCCCAGGCGGTGAAGTGTCCCGCCATGCTGGTGCTCGCCGAGGAAGGCCTGCTGCACGTGGAACCGAAGTTCGCCAGCCTCCTGGACCAACTGTCCCTCGCGGTGCATCGACTCCCCGGCAAGCATCACCTGCACCTGGACGACGAGGCCGGCGCCCAGGCCGTAGCAGACTGTTTCAATCCCTTCTTCGCCATTCCTTGACTTGCACCGGCCAAGCGGGAAGGCTGGCCGCTTTTGAGCAGGGAGCAGTGGGATGGTCGACCGGCCTGGAACCACAGCAAGGCGCGGCATGATCCGTGGCGAGCAGCAGGAAAAGGTCGGAAAGCTGGTCCAGACTGCTCACTCCGGGACATATCGATAAGGATGCGCATGCGCCTCACCCTACTTGCCGGCCTCCTGCTGGCAGCATCCGCGCAGGCAGCCGACCTGCCTGACAGCCATGACCTGGCGGCATTGCCGCGCTTCCCCCATGCCGAGATCACCGATTTCCGCGAGAACCCGGACCAGGAAAGGGTCTATCCGCAAAGCGCCATCCGCCGCATCAGCAACCAGTTGCGCATGGAGCGCAAGGTCGATGCGGAGGGTCGCCAGACTTCCGTGACCTATCGACTGCCTACCGATCACAGTGCCTTCGACGCCTTCGACCGTGCGCGAAAGGACCTGCTGGAAGACGGTGCCGAGCTGCTCTACTGGTGCCAGGGCCGTGATTGCGGTTCCAGCAGCCTGTGGGCCAACGCCATCTTCGGCAACTCCAAGCTGTACGGCCCGGACGAGCAGCAGGCCTACCTCCTGCTGCGCCTGGCCGCACCGCGCCAGGACAGCTTGCTCGCCCTCTACAGCATCACTCGCGGTAACCGCCGAGCCTATCTGCATGCCGAGCAACTGGACGCGAACGCCCCCTTGGGCGAGTTGCTGCCGACCCCCGATACCTTGATGCGTGAGCTGAAAAGCAGCGGCGAGCTCCACCTGACCCGCCTGCCGGAGCAACCCTCGGATGCCTGGGCGACCCTGCTTTCGCGCTGCCTCAACCTGGATAGCACGCTGCGGATCAGCCTGGCCGGCGCGGGGGCCGAGGCCTGGCGCGAGGCACTGGTGGGGCTGGGCGTGCGCGCCGCGCGCCTGGAACTGGGCGAGGGCAAGGAGCCCGGGCTGCATCTGAATCTTCTGCGCTGAGTATCAGTCTCTATGCTTGTTCCTGCTGGCCGTTGGAAGCGTAACGGCCGGCACGGCCTTTATTTTTGTTTCGCCGGAGTGATTCAGGGATGTTGAACAACGATCGCCTATTGGTGCAGATCCTTCTGCTTGCCCTGCTCGGCGCGAGCCTCTGGGTGCTTGCGCCCTTTGTCTCCGCGCTGTTCTGGGCCGCCGTGCTGGCCTTTGCCAGCTGGCCGCTGATGCGCTTGCTGAGCAACCTGCTGAATGGACGCGTATCCGCCGCTGCGGCACTGCTCACCGCCGGCTGGATGATATTGGTGGCGCTGCCGCTGGTGTGGCTGTTGGGCAACCTGGCCGAGCATGTGCGCGACGCCACCGAGCTGGTGAAGAACGTTCAGATGGAAGGCTTGCCGCCGCCTCCGGAATGGCTGCATCAGGTGCCGCTGCTAGGGGAGCGGCTGGTGCGCGCCTGGCACTCCATCGACGCCCAGGGCGCCGCATTCTTCGCCAGCCTCAGGCCTTACATGGGACAGGCCGGCAACTGGATCCTCGCGCGCAGTGCGCAGATCGGCGGCGGCATGGTCGAACTGGTGCTGAGCCTGGTGCTGGTGTTCTTCTTCTACCGCGACGGTCCTCGCATGGCGCTGTTCGTCGAGCGGGGCCTGGAACGACTCATCGGTGATCGTGCGGAACACTACCTGGCGCTGGTGGCCGGAACCGTGCAACGCGTGGTCAACGGCGTGATCGGCACTGCCGCCGCCCAGGCCGTGCTGGCGCTGATCGGCTTCTGGATCGCCGGCGTCCCCGGTGCCCTGGTGTTGGCGATCGTCACCTTCGCCCTCAGCCTGATCCCCATGGGGCCGCCGCTGGTGTGGGTGCCGGCCACCGCCTGGCTGGCCTGGCATGGTGACTATGGCTACGCGGTGTTCCTCGGCATCTGGGGCATGTTCATCATCAGCGGCGTGGACAACGTGCTGAAGCCCTATCTCATCAGCCGCGGCGGCAACCTGCCGCTGGTGGTGGTGCTGCTGGGCGTATTCGGCGGCATCCTCGCATTCGGCTTCATGGGCCTGTTCCTCGGCCCGACACTGCTGGCGGTGGCCTACAGCCTGATCTCCGACTGGATCGGCGATGCACAACCGCAGGTGGTGGTTTCCACCGACACCCTGGAAAAGGAAAACCGGCCATCCTGAGGCATGGGGCGGCTGGCACAATCTTGTAGGAGCTAGCTTGCTGGCGAAAAGGGGCCATTCGCTGGCAGGCCAGCTCCCACGGGCGCGAGTCACGCTGCCTGCAGGCTTTGTAGGAGCTAGCTTGCTAGCGAAGAGTGGCCATTCGCTGGCGAGTCAGCTCCTACGCCCGTCGAGGAGCGATCCACCAGTCGGATGCTGTCGCGTCCGCCGCGTTTGGATTCGTAGAGTGCGGCGTCGCCTTGCTCGATCAGCGCCGCCAGGCTGGCGGGGGGCTGATCGAACAGGCTGGCGCCGATGCTCAGGGTGACCGCCTCGGGCGTGTCGAAGGTGCGGGATGCCATCGCATGGAACTGCGCCCGCAGTTGACTGCCCAGTTCCAGGATGTGTTCACGTGAGGCGTGGCCCAGCAGGACGACGAACTCGTCGCCGCCCAGCCGCGCCGCCAGCGCGCGCTCTGGCAGCAGTGAGCGGATCATTTCGCTGAGGGCCACCAGCAAGCGGTCGCCAGCGCCATGGCCATGCAGGTCGTTGACCAGTTTGAAGTTGTCGATATCGATCAGCATCAAGGCCCCGGGTCGAGCGCTGGAGACCTCTTCCAGCAGGCGCGGTGCGCGGGCTTCGAGGGCGCGGCGATTGTAGAGGGCGGTCAGGGGGTCACGTGCGGCCAGCCGGGCTATGCGTTTTTCCCGGCGATGGCGTTCGGTGCCGGTCATCGACAGGGCGATGAGCATGATCGCCATTGCGCCCTCGACCAGCGAAATCTGGATGATCTCGCCACGGAAGGCCGCGAGATCCACCAGCGTGCCGGGAACGACGGCCGTCAGCGACTTGGCCAGGTAGAAGAGACCGTGGACCAGCAGGACGTAGCGCAGCTGCACTGCGCCGACGCTGAGCGACTTGCCGTGAGGTCGCAGCAGGGCGCTGGCCCTGAGCGCCAGCAGGGCGACCAGCAGCGAGTTGGCCAGGAACATGATCTTCGACCATAACGGCCCATCCGGCAGCAGCAACAGGGCCGCCCAGGCGACGAAGATCAGGTACCAGGCCCGCGACAAACGTGTCCCGGTGAAGCGCGCGACCCCCAGCAAGAACAACCAGTGGGCGATCACCAGCAGGCCGTTGGCGAACCAGATGCCGATGAACAGCAGACCGTTGCCACGCAGCAGGGCCAATGTCGAACCGACGGTGATGGTGGCGAAGCCTGCGCTCCAGAACAGCAGCGAGGGTTCTCGAATGCTGCGCCACTCGACCGCCAGGTAAAGGGCAGCCGCCGCCGCAAGGGCGATGGAAAGAGTCAACATCGTCGGCGGATCGAGCGGCATATCCGAATGGGTTGCATGGCGGCTGAAGGCCATGATTGTAAACGCTCGAGGCGACATTTTCGCATCGCCCGTCAGGTGATAGTGGAGTCACTGCTGTGCAGGTTGGCGAAGCCACGTTGTATCGGCCCTACAGGATGGGGTACGCAGCCATCCCGCGCGCGGTATTGAACTTTACGCATTCTTGATGCCCCTCGGCCCCCCCGAGTCTCGTTCCTTTACGCCCCCCGTTCCGACAATGGCTCCACGGCGGCACAGACCGCATCTAGGAGCACAAGCAATGAGCATTCTCGACGGGGTGTCCCTGGTCCTGGCCATGGGGCTTTTCATCTATCTGCTGGTGGCGCTGCTGCGCGCCGAGCGCGGCTAGGAGGCCACATGCAACTTCAGGACATCGGCCTCATCCTGGCCTTCTTCGTGCTGGTGCTGGCACCGGCCCCCTTCCTCGGGCGCTTCTATTACCGGGTGATGGAAGGACAACGCACCTTCCTGACCCCGGTGTTCGCACCCGTGGAGCGTTTCTGCTACCGCACTGCCGGCGTCGACGCCGAGCGTGAACAGGACTGGAAGGGCTACTGCGCAGCCTTGCTGGCTTTCAACCTGGCGGGCTTCGTTCTGCTGTTCGCCATCCTCATGCTGCAGGGTGTGCTGCCACTGAACCCGCAGCAGCTGCCGGGCCTGGAATGGAGCCTGGCGTTCAACACGGCGGTGAGCTTCGTCACCAACACCAACTGGCAGGCCTACAGCGGCGAGGCAGCACTGAGCTACTTCAGCCAGATGGTCGGCCTGGGCGTGCAGAACTTCGTCAGCGCCGCCGTGGGCCTCTGCGTGCTGGTGGCCTTCGCCCGTGGCATCAGCCGTCGCAGCACCGACCGCCTGGGTAACTTCTGGGTCGACCTGACCCGGGGCACCCTCTACGGGCTGCTGCCGCTGTGCCTGGTACTGGCGCTGTTGCTGGTCTGGCAGGGCGTTCCGCAGACCCTCCTCGACTACGCCCACGCGGTGACCCTGCAAGGCGCCGACCAGAGCATCCCGCTTGGCCCGGCCGCCAGCCAGATCGCCATCAAGCAGCTCGGCACCAACGGCGGCGGCTTCTTCGGCGTCAACTCCGCGCACCCGTTCGAGAACCCCACCGCCTGGAGCAACCTGCTGGAGATGGCTTCCATCATCCTGATCCCGGCAGCCCTGGTGTTCACCTTCGGCCACTACGTCAAGGACCTGCGCCAGAGCCGCGCGCTGTTGGCCTGCATGCTGGTGCTATTCGTCATCGGCCTGGGCGTGACCCTCTACAGCGAGTACCAGCCGAACCCCGCCCTGGCTGCGCTGCCCATCGAGCAGACCGGCTCCCTCGAAGGCAAGGAAAGCCGCTTCGGCATCACCGCCTCGGCGCTCTGGGCGGTGACTACCACGGCCGCGTCCAACGGCTCGGTGAACGCCATGCATGACAGCTTCAGTGCGCTGGGCGGCATGATTCCGATGTTCAACATGATGCTTGGCGAGATCATCTTCGGCGGCGTCGGCGCTGGCCTCTACGGCATGCTGCTGTTCGTGCTGATCGCGGTGTTCCTCGCCGGCCTGATGATCGGCCGCACCCCCGAATACCTCGGCAAGAAGCTGGAAGCCCGCGAAGTGCGCTTGCTGGTGGCGACGCTGCTGGTGATGCCGGTGGGTGTGCTGGTGTTCTGCGGCCTGGCCATCAGCCTCGACGGCCCGGCGGCGTCCATCACCAATCCGGGCGCCCACGGTTTCAGCCAGGCGCTCTATGCCTACACCTCGGGTACTGCCAACAACGGCTCGGCCTTTGCCGGTTTCGGCGCCAACACGCCGTTCCACAACGTGCTGATCGGCCTGGCGATGATCCTCGGCCGCTTCGGCTACATCCTCCCGGTACTGGCCATTGCCGGCAGCCTGGCGATGAAGAAACGCGCGCCGATGGGCGCCAACAGCTTCCCCACCCATGGTCCGCTGTTCGTCACCCTGCTGACGCTGACCATCCTGCTGGTGGGCGGCCTGACCTTCCTGCCGGCGTTGGCCCTCGGGCCGATTGCCGAACATATCGCGCTGATCCAGGGCTTCTAAGGGAGATTGATATGAATGCCCCCATGCAGGCGCTCAAAAGCAGCGCCAAGCAGCAACCCAAGACCTCCTTCGCCGCGCTGTGGAAGCCGGCGCTGCGCCAGGCCTTCGTCAAGCTCGACCCGCGCCAGCTGGTGCGTTCGCCGGTGATACTGGTCGTCGAGCTGACCGCCGTGCTGACCACCGTCCTCTGCTTCATTCCCAACCCGGCAGTGAGCACCGGCCTTGCCGTGCAGATCGCCCTCTGGCTGTGGTTCACTGTGCTCTTCGCCAACTTCGCCGAAGCGCTGGCCGAAGGCCGTGGCAAGGCTCGCGCCGACAGCCTGCGCGCCGGCAGCCAGGGCCTGACCGCCCGCCGTCGCAAGGCCAACGGCCAGTTCGAGGCGGTGCCCGCGGCCAATCTGCGTCGCGATGACGTGGTGCGGGTGGAGGCGGGGGAGCTGATCCCCGGCGATGGCGAGGTGATCGAGGGGATCGCCGCCGTCAACGAAGCGGCCATTACGGGTGAATCGGCACCGGTGATCCGCGAGTCCGGTGGCGACCGTTCCGCCGTCACCGGCAACACCCGCATCGTGTCCGACTGGCTGCTGGTGAAGATCACCGCCAACCCGGGCGAATCCACACTGGACCGGATGATCGCCCTGGTGGAAGGCGCCAAGCGCCAGAAAACCCCCAACGAAGTGGCGCTGGACGTCCTGCTGATCGGCCTGACCCTGATCTTCCTGCTGGTGGTGGCCACCTTGCAGCCCTTTGCCCGCTTCGCCGGTGGCGACCTGCCTCTGGTGTATCTGGTGGCGCTGCTGGTGACCCTGATTCCCACCACCATCGGCGGCCTGCTGTCGGCCATCGGCATCGCCGGCATGGACCGCCTGGTGCGCCTGAACGTGATCGCCAAGTCCGGCCGCGCGGTGGAAGCCGCAGGCGATGTCCATGTGCTGCTGCTGGACAAGACCGGCACCATCACCTTCGGCAACCGCCGCTGCAGCGCCATGATCAAGGCGCCCGGCGTAGCCGGCAAGGAACTGTCCGACGCCGCGTTGCTGGCTTCCATGGCTGACGAAACACCGGAAGGCAAGTCCATTGTCGAATACCTGCGTGCGTTGCACTCCATACAGGAGCCTCCCCGCCACGAGATCACCGCGATTCCCTTCACTGCCGAGACCCGTCTCTCCGGCGCCGACTGGGCTGGGCGCAGCTACCGCAAGGGTGCGGTGGACGCTGTGCTCGATTGGGTCAACATCACCCGTGCAGAGGTTCCGGCGCCGCTGGCCCGCGAGATCGAGAAGATCGCCCAGAGCGGCGGCACGCCGCTGCTGGTGGCGGCCGATGGCAAGTTGCTGGGCGCCATTCACCTGAAGGACGTGGTCAAGCCTGGCATCCGCGATCGCTTCGCCGAACTGCGGCAGATGGGCATCCGCACGGTGATGGTGACCGGCGACAACCCGCTGACCGCCGCCGCCATTGCCGCCGAGGCCGGTGTGGATGACGTGATCGCCGAAGCCACGCCGGAGAAGAAGCTGGCGCGGATTCGCCAGGAGCAGGGCGAGGGCAAGATGGTTGCCATGTGCGGCGACGGCGCCAACGACGCCCCGGCACTGGCCCAGGCCGACGTGGGCCTGGCCATGAACGACGGCACCCAGGCCGCCCGCGAGGCCGCCAACCTGGTGGACCTGGATTCCGACCCGACCAAGCTGCTGGACGTGGTGCAGGTGGGCAAGGAACTGCTGGTCACCCGTGGCGCGCTGACCACCTTCTCGGTGGCCAACGACGTGGCCAAGTACTTCGCCATCCTTCCGGCGCTGTTCGCCGGCATCTACCCGCAGCTGGGCGTGCTCAACGTGATGCAGCTGGCCAGTCCACAGAGCGCGATCCTCTCGGCCATCGTGTTCAACGCGCTGATCATCATCGGCCTCATTCCGCTGGCCCTGCGCGGGGTCCGGGTGCAGGCCAGCGATGCCGCCAGCCTGCTGCGCCGCAACCTGCTGATCTATGGCCTGGGCGGCATTGTTGCCCCCTTCATTGGCATCAAGGTGATCGACGTCCTGCTCAACGCAGTGGGACTCGTGTGAGCGAAACCCTCTCCCGCTTGCGGGGGAGGGTGCGATCGCTCCACGCGAACTTAGATTTCCCGAGAGGAACTGAATATGCTTAGCCAACTCCGCCCCGCCCTGAGCCTTCTGGCCCTGATGACCCTGATCACTGGCGTCGCCTATCCCCTGACCGTCACCGGCATCGCCCAGCTGGCCTTTCCCGAGCAGGCCAATGGCAGCCTGGTGCGCGATGCCAAGGGCGAGGTGCGCGGCAGCAGCCTGCTGGCGCAGAACTTCGACGGCCCGCAGTGGTTCCAGCCGCGCCCCTCGGCTGCCGGTTTCGCCACGGTAGCCAGCGGCGCCAGCAACCTGGCACCGAGCAACCCGGCGCTGGCCGAGCGCATCAACAAGGACGCGCATCGCCTGGCCACCGAAGGGCACGGCAAGGTGCCCATGGCGCTGGTGACCACCTCAGGCAGCGGCCTGGACCCGCACCTGCCGCCGCACGCCGCGCGCTTCCAGATTCCGCGCATCGCAGCCGAGCGTGGCCTGCCCGCCGAAACCCTGGAGCGCCTGGTGGAGCAGAACACCGAGCAGCCCCTGGTGGGCCCCGAGGTTGTCAACGTGCTCGCCCTGAACACCGCGTTGAATGAGATGACCCGATGAGTGATGCGCAGCGCGCCGACGCGCTTCTGGCCGACATGCCCCGTGGCGGGCGTGGTCGCCTGAAGGTTTTCCTCGGCGCCGCCCCCGGCGTGGGCAAGACCTACGCCATGCTCCAGGCCGCCCAGGCGCAGCTGCGCCAGGGCGTCGACCTGCGCGCGGGCGTGGTGGAAACCCACGGCCGCGCGGAAACCGAGGCCATGCTTGCCGGACTGCCGCAGCAACCGTTGCGGCACTTCGACTACCGCGGCATGGCGCTCACCGAAATGGACCTCGACGGCATCCTCGCCCAGCCGCCACGCCTGGTGCTGGTAGACGAACTGGCCCACACCAACGCCCCCGGCAGTCGCCACGCCAAGCGCTGGCAGGACGTGCAGGAGCTGCTCGACGCCGGCATCGACGTCTACACCACGGTGAACGTCCAGCACCTGGAAGCCCTCAACGACCAGGTGCATGACATCACCGGCGTGCAGGTCCGCGAGACCTTGCCGGACTGGGTTCTGCAGGAGGCCGATGAAATCCTCCTGGTCGACCTGCCGCCGCGCGAACTGCTGGAGCGTCTACGCGAAGGCAAGGTCTACGTGCCCGAGCAGGCCCGCGCCGCCATCGACGCTTTCTTCTCCCAGACCAACCTCACCGCGCTGCGCGAACTGGCCATGCAGACCGCCGCCGCGCGGGTGGATGCCGACCTCAACCGACGCTATCGCCAGCGTGGTCTGGAAGCGCCCGCCGTGCGCGGCCGGTTGCTGGTGGGTATCGACGGCGACCACCAGGCCGAGCGCCTGGTGCGTCATGCCAGCCGCGTCGCCGAGCGGCGGCACCTGCCCTGGTCGGTGGTGCACGTGGATACCGGCGGCGCCCGTTCCGAAGAGGTGCGCGCGCGCTTGCAGGGTGCCCAGCAACTGGCCGAACGCCTGGGCGGCGAAGTGGTGACCCTGCGCGCCGAGTTTGTTGCCAAGGCGCTGGTACAGCATGCCGACGAGCGCCGCGCCAGCCTGTTGCTGGTCGGGCGCAGCCGTCGACGCCTGCGCCGTCGCCTGCTCGGCCGCGGCCTCGCGGAGCGCCTGCTGAACCTTGCCGAGGGGCTGGAAGTCAGCGTCCTGGACACCGAGGCCGACCGCCGTCCGCCCAGCCCACGTGCAAGCCATCCTTCGCGCATGCTGGATTACGGTCTGGCGGTGCTTGCCGCCCTGGCCGCCAGCGGTTTGGCCTGGATGGTGTCCCATAGCCTGGAAATACCGAATATTTCCCTGGTGTTCCTTGCCGCGGTATTGCTGGTGGCGGTGCGCAGCAGCCTGGGGCCGGCGCTGTTCTGCGCCGGCTTGTCGTTCCTGGCCTATGACTTCCTGTTCATCCCGCCGACATTTTCGCTGACCATCGCCCGCCAGGAAGACGTGCTGACGCTGCTCTTCTTCCTGTTGATGGCCGGCCTCACCGGCAACCTGGCCTCGCGCCAGCGCCGCCAGTTCGATGCTCTGCGCGACACGCAATCGGAAACCACCGTGCTGCTCGACCTTTCGCGCAAGCTCACCGCCGCCACCGACCGCCAGGCGGTGCTGAATGTCGCGCTGCAGCAGTTCGGCGACTGGCCGGATGTGGAGGTCTGCCTGCTGTCCCGGGGGCGGGACGGGGTATGGAAAGTGGAGGCGGGCGTGCAGCGCCTGCTGGCCGACCAGGAACGTGCCGCAGCCGAATGGTCCTGGCAGCACCACCAACCGGCAGGCCTCGGCACCGACACCCTGCCAGGCGGGCGCTGGTGGTGGCTGCCGCTGGCGGGAGAGGAAGGGCCGCTGGTACTGCTGGGCATCAGCCCGCGCGACGAAGCCCCGCTGCCGGCCGGCCGGCGTCGGCTGATCGCCGCCCTTGGCCAGCCGCTGGCCCAGGCCCTGGCCCGTGCGCAGCTGGCCGAAGAATTGGAGGCCGCGCGCCTGCACGGCGAAACCGAACAGTTGCGCAGTGCCTTGCTGGCGTCGGTTTCCCATGACCTGCGCACGCCGCTCACCGCCATGCGTGGTTCCATCGACAGCCTGCTGGCCCTGGGTGAAGCCATTCCCATGGCTGATCGCCGGGAGTTGCTGGAGGGCACCCGCGACGAAGCCGAGCGCCTCGATCGCTACATCCAGAATCTGCTGGATATGACCCGCCTCGGTCACGGCGGCCTCAAGCTGGCGCGCGATTGGGTGGCGCCGGTGGACGTCGTCGCCAGCGCGCTGCAGCGCCTGCGTCCGGTGCTGGCACCCTTGCAGGTGGAAACCAGGGTGCCGGAGCAACTGCCACTGCTCTATGTACACGCCGCGCTGATCGAGCAGGCGCTGGTCAACGTGCTGGAGAACGCTGCGCGCTTCTCGCCCAGCCAGGGGCGCCTGCGAGTCGCGGTCGAGGCCGACGACGCCGAGCTGCGTTTCTCGGTCAGTGACCAGGGACCGGGCATCCCGCCGGACGAGCGCGACAGGATCTTCGATATGTTCTATACCGCTGCCCGGGGTGACCGTGGTGGGCAGGGCACCGGCCTGGGTCTGGCGATCTGCCAGGGCATGGTCGGCGCCCATGGCGGCCGTGTGACCGTGGGCGATGGCCTGGATGGGCGCGGCGCGACCCTGACCCTCCACCTGCCGCTGCATCCGCAGCCGCAGTTGGAGGAAGAGTGAACCCCTGCTAGGCGAAGAATGCTCTTGTAGGGGCGAATTCATTCGCCAAGGGCGGCGAAGCTGCCCCCATTGATTCACCGGGGCAGACCTGCGGCCTGCTTGGCGAATGAATTCGCCCCTACAGTAGAAGCGCTCCAACCGGATACCGATTCAACGAAGGACCCTATGACAACCAACCAACCGACCATCCTCGTCATCGACGACGAAGCACAGATCCGCAAGTTCCTGCGCATCAGCCTGACCGCCCAGGGCTACCGGGTGCTGGAGGGCGCCAATGGCCGGGAAGGGCTGGAGCAGGCGGCACTGGCCAGGCCCGACATGGTCGTGCTCGACCTCGGCCTGCCGGACATGGACGGCCAGGACGTGTTGCGTGAACTGCGTGAATGGTCCCAGGTACCGGTACTGGTGCTTTCGGTGCGCGCCAGCGAGGGCGAAAAGGTGCTGGCCCTGGACCGTGGCGCCAATGACTACGTGACCAAGCCCTTCGGTATCCAGGAGTTCCTCGCCCGGGTACGCGTGCTGTTGCGCCAGGCCGGGCCGGGCGAGCAGCCTGAGGCCAGCGTCGCCAGCGGTCCGTTGCGGCTCGACTTCGCCTATCGCCGGGTGACCCTCGAAGGCGAGGAGGTGGGGCTGACCCGCAAGGAGTACGCGGTGCTCGCGCAACTGGCGCGTCATCTCGGTCGGGTGGTCACCCAGCAGCAATTGCTCAAGGACATCTGGGGCCCGACCCATGTGGAGGACACCCATTACCTGCGGGTGGTGGTGGGGCATCTGCGGCAGAAGCTCGGTGACGACCCGGCCAATCCACGATTCATCATCACCGAGGCCGGTGTCGGCTATCGCTTGCGCGAAGCCTGAATACCCGTGTGCCGTCCTGGCCACGGCACGCGTCCAGAGCTGCATGAGCGCGCTGACGCTCCCACATCGGAAGGACCGGCATGCAGCAACTGTTGAACGAAATCCTCGACGAAGTCCGCCCCCTGATCGGTCAGGGCAAGGTCGCCAGTTATATTCCCGCGCTTTCCTGCGTCAGTGCGGACCAGCTCGGCATCGCCGTCTACAGCAACGAGGGCGAGTTGTACTACGCAGGCGACGGCCTGACGCCTTTTTCCATCCAGAGCATTTCCAAGGTCTTCAGCCTGGTGCAGGCGATCCAGCATTCCGGCGAGGGCATCTGGTCGCGACTGGGACACGAGCCTTCTGGTCAGCCGTTCAACTCGCTGGTGCAGCTGGAATTCGAACGTGGCGTTCCGCGCAACCCCTTCATCAACGCCGGCGCCCTGGTGATCTGCGATATCAACGAATCGCGCTTCGCCGCGCCGTCACTGTCGATGCGCGATTTCGTCCGGCGTCTGTCCGGAAATCCCCGCGTGGTGTCGGACGAGGTGGTGGCGCGCTCCGAGTACCAGCACCGCGCACGCAATGCCGCCATGGCCTACCTGATGCAATCCTTCGGCAACTTCCACAACGACGTGGAAGCTGTGCTGCACAGCTATTTCCACCATTGCGCCATCCGCATGAGCTGCGCCGACCTGGCGTTGGCCTTCAGCTTCCTCGCCAACAATGGCGTCAGCCCGCACAGCGGCGAGGAAGTGCTCACTCCGCGCCAGACCAAGCAGTTGAACGCCATCATGGCCACCAGCGGCCTCTACGACGAGGCGGGTAACTTCGCCTACCGCGTCGGCCTGCCGGGCAAGAGCGGGGTAGGGGGCGGCATCGTCGCCGTGGTGCCGGGACGCTTCACCGTGTGCGTCTGGTCGCCGGAGCTGAACGAAGCCGGTAACTCCCTGGTGGGCATGGCGGCGCTGGAGAAATTATCCGAGCGAATTGGTTGGTCGATTTTTTAAGCATCAGTCTGTAGGGGCGAATTCATTCGCCAAGGGCGGCGAAGCCGCCCCAGTAGCCATGCAGGGCAAATCTGCGATCTGCTTGGCGAATGAATTCGCCCCCACAAGGTCTATGCCGCCCCTCAATTCCCCTGCTCGTACCGCTCCAGTGTTTCACGGGCGATCTGCCGGCCCAGCTGGATCAACTCCGGCGCCTTGTAGAACTCGAAGAAGCGGCATACCCGCTTGGGCACGTTGATCAGGATATCTGGCGGGTAGCCGGCGATCTTGTATTGCGCGAGCGACGTCTGCATCACCTCGAAACTCTGGTTCACCAGATCCAGCAGCGACGCCGGGCCGACGCTGGCGATCACATGGGAGCCGCTGGCCGACTTGGGCGCGCCTGCGACCTCCGGTGCGGCTGCCGGTTGCTGCATCTGCGGTGCGGCATCCTCCAGCCAGGGATTACCTCCGGGCAGGCTTTCCGGATCGAGCAGCACCAATGCCTGCTCGCCGCCGCGCTTGCGGAAAGGCAGCCGGGAACCGAGGGAGGCCATCAGCAGGTCGATGCGGCCCTTGATGGCGTCGGGTCGCTCGATCACCGGCAGTTGGTACTCGCGCTGGGTGGTGGCGTTGAGGTTGACGGCGATGATCAGGTCGCAGTGGCTGGACACCACCGGCACGATCGGCAGCGGATTGAGCAGGCCGCCGTCCACCAGCATGCGGCTGCCCTGGACCACCGGAGTGAACAGGCTGGGGATGGCGGCGGAGGCGCGCATGGCCTGGTGCAGGCAGCCTTCCTGGAACCAGATCTCCTGCTGGTTGGTAAGGTCGGTGGCGACCGCCGTGTAGGGAATCGCCAGGTCTTCGATGTTGATCTCGCCGACGATCTCGCGAATGCGCCCGAAGACCTTTTCGCCGCGAATGGCGCCCAGGCGGAAACTCACGTCCAGCAGGCGCAGCACATCCAGGTAATCCAGGCTTTCGGTCCAGTCACGGTAGTGATGAAGCTTGCCGGCGGCGTATATGCCACCGACCACGGCGCCCATGGAGCAGCCGGCGATGCAGGCAATCTCGTAGCCGCGTGCCTCGATTTCCTCGATCACGCCGATGTGCGCGTAGCCGCGCGCACCTCCCGAACCCAGCACCAATGCCACGCGCTTGCTCATACGCTATTCCCCCGACAATAGGGCTTCGACGATACGCGGGTGGCAGGGCTGTCGCTACCTGCCTAGCCGTCCACGGAGTTGAATCTTTCGGGTACCTAACGGCCTGGCGAAACACTAGACTTTGTCGATCTTCACCATTGGAGTTTCGTTCATGAAAGCTTGGATCAGCGTACCCTTGATTGCCCTGTTGCTCGTCGGTTGTGCCGGCAATACGGTCCACCGCAGCAGCTGTGCATCGGAGCTCGATGCCGCCTGGCAGGAACTGGACCTGGCCAAGGCCGAAGGGTTCTCGGGCACCGTGAGCTACTCCAAGGCGCTGAGCCTGCTGACCGCCGCCAAGACCCAACAGCAATTCGAGGCCTTCGAGGGCTGCACCAACAAGGCGTCGAAAGCCCGCTTCTACATCCGCGAGTCGCGCGCCGGCCGCTGAGCCGGTCTGGAAATTTCCTTCCGAAAACCATTGCCGAGCGGATGATTGCGGTCGGCAATGGTACCTCTGTCCCAATTTCCCACTGTCACGGCTCGCAGTGTCATTCCCGTCCGCGCAAAGGCGGACTAGCATCTCCCGGCACGGAACGGGAGATAACAATGCACAACAATTCCCATCGCTCGGCACCTTTGCATGTGCTGATCATCCTGCGCTACCTGGACCTCAAGCCCGAGGTGCAACGCCAGTTCAACCAGCGCCTGCAACTGGACGTGCGCCATACCGTCTGGGAGCAGGGCTGCAACAGTTGGTACAAGACCGGTGACGGCCGCAACACCAACAACTGGCCGGGTTTCACCTTCAGCTACCGCCAAAAGACCCGTCGCCTGGAGTTGGATCTGTATGAATGCACCCGTTGAATTCACCGCGCCCGAACCTGGCCAACCGCTGCTGCGTGCGACTTTACGCGGCGCCCTGCGCCTGCTGTTCCGTGGCCTGATGCGGCCGCCGCTGCCCGTCCAGATGCAGCGGCTGGTACTGCGGCTGCTCACCGCCAGCACCCTCGCGCCACGAGGCGTGCTGCGCGAGGCCGGACTGTTGGGCGGTCGGCCCTGCGAATGGCACCGGCCCCGGGGAGGTAGCCATGTGGTGCTGCTCTACCTGCATGGGGGTGCATTCATCACCGGTTCTCCGGCCACCCACCGGGCCATCACCGCGAGCCTCGCCAGGCGCGCAGGAGTGGCCGTATGCGCCCAGGATTACCGCCTGGCACCGGAGCACCCTTTCCCGGCCGCCCGGGAAGACGCCGTGGCTGCCTACCGGGAGTTGCTGGATGCAGGCTATCCGGCTTCACGCATCGTCATCGGCGGCGACTCGGCCGGCGGCAACCTGACCCTGCTCACCGCGCTTGAGATTCGTCGCCAGGGCCTGCCCCGGCCGGCGGGGTTGATCTGTTTCTCGCCGGTCACCGACCTCAGCGGCACGGCCCAGCACACTCCGCCGGCGGGCGACCCGCTGATCCATCCGGCCTGGGTGGAACAGGCGATGGACCTCTATTGCCCGCCGGGACTGGATCGTCGTGATCCGGCCCTGTCACCGCTGTTCGCCGATCTTTCCGGACTGTCGCCGATGCTGGTGCAGGTCGCCGAGGACGAAGTGTTGCGCGACGACAGCCTGCGCCTGGCCGAACGGGTCCGTGCGGCCGGTGGCTGGGTGCGACTGGAGCGCTATCCGGGGCTCTGGCATGTGTTCCAGGCCCACACCGGCGTACTGCGTACCGCCGATCAGGCACTGGCCAGCGCCGCCGACTTCATCTGCAGGCATGTAGAGGAGGAGGCCTGAGATGGAGAACGTCCTGATTACCGGCGCCGCCTCGGGCATCGGCGCGGCGACCGCTCGGCTGAGCAGCGCTCGCTCCTACAGCCGTCATCAGGGGCGCTTGGCTGAAAAAGGGCCAATTTGTTGGCGAATCTGGCGTTTGCGCCGCCTGTCGCCACTTTTGTGACAATTTGTCCAGCTTTCCGGCAGACCGGCTGCGGTGGCGCTACCCTGCAAAATGAAAGCTGAAAAGATCACTCCACGAGTGAATCAGTGGCTGGGTCCGCGCGGGACCCGGTCAGGGTTTGGCGCTGTGTCTGCAGGGTCGGCCCGGGGGCGGCACCGCATGGTGTCGCGGAGCCCATTCCAGCGGCTTCTCGAAGATAAGCGGTAAGAGCGGAACACTCATCCATCGCTAAGAGGAGGTCGTTTCATGAGCACAGCCTTCCACGATGATGTCAGCACCAGTCTGTTGCGCCGCATGAAAGAGGGTGGATTCGATTTCGCCCGTGTTCACCCAATCGAGTTCTATGCCATTTTCCCCGACGAGGACCGGGCGCGAACGGCAGCGAAGAATTTCCGCGGTGAGTCATTGAATGCCCAGGTATCGGTGCGCGCCGATGGCGCCTGGCACTTGCAGGTGAGCAAGGTGATGTACGCGACGCACGCGGGAATCGGTGATTTCGAGCACGACCTGGAGGCCCTGGTGGTCCCACTCGGAGGTGTGCTCGATGGCTGGGGCGTGACTCAGGAAGTCAACGTCAACCGACCTTGAAACCCTCCCGGTTCGTGGCGGCCCGGCCGCCGCGAACCGGGCATTCCGGACAATTTCCCGGCCGCTTTTGCTTCCCCCCTCTGGCTCGGGTATTCCCTGCTAAAACATAGACTTCCTTTACTCGACCTCGGCATGGCCTTTGCCTCAGACTCCGCCAACGGAGGGGACCCCATGACCGACATCCTGATTCTTACCCACGCGGATTTTTGCCCACCCGGCCATCTGGCCACTGTCCTGGATCGTGAGCAACGCGACTTCACCGTATTGCGCACGGACCTGGGCGAACTGGATGGCTACGACCTCGACCGGCCCAAGGCGGTCGCCATCATGGGCGGGCCCATGAGTGTCAACGACCCGCTGCCCTGGATCGGGGCGGAGATCGCTGCCTTGCGGCACTTCATCGCTCGTGGTGTGCCCATGATCGGCCACTGCCTGGGCGGCCAACTGCTGGCTCGCGCACTGGACGCTTCGGTGCATCGCATGCCCTACACCGAGATCGGCTGGCAGCCGCTGGAAAAGCGTGCCCTGGCCACTGACAACCCGTGGATGGCGCACCTTCCGCAGGAGTTCTCGATCTACCAGTGGCACAGCGATACCTTCGACCTGCCGGAAGGCGCCCAATGGTTGATGGACAGCCCCTGGTGCCCCAACCAGGGCTTCTCCTGGGGCGACAAGGTCCTGGCCCTGCAGGGCCATCCGGAGATGACCGAGGAACTGGTCCAGGGCTGGCTGACCGATTGGGCGCACCTGCTCGACGAAACCCAGGCGAGCCAGCAAGCCAAGGCACGCATGCTCGAAGACCTGCCCGCGAAGGTGAAGGCGTTGAATCAGGTGGCGGAAGGGTTCTATCGGCGTTGGTTGAATCTGGCGTTTGGCTAGAGCAGGTGTTTCTTCAGGGCGACAATTACTTGTAGGGGCGAATTCATTCGCCAAGGGCAGCGCAGCTGCCCCACGGGACTCCCAAGGGCGGACCTGCGGCCTGCTTGGCGAATGAATTCGCCCCTACAGGTTTCGGCTGCTCAGTGCCGGATCATCACATGCCGCACCACGGTGTAGTCCTCCAGCCCGTACATGGACAGGTCCTTGCCATAGCCGGACTGCTTGAAGCCGCCGTGAGGCATTTCGTTGGTGAGCATGAAGTGGGTGTTGATCCAGGTGCAGCCGTACTGCAACCGCGATGCCACCGCAGCGGCGCGGCCCACGTCGCGGGTCCAGATCGACGACGCCAGGCCGTAATCGGAATCGTTGGCCCAGCGCACCGCCTCGTCCACATCGCTGAAGGGCGTGACCGTCACCACCGGCCCGAACACCTCTCGGCGGACGATCTCGTCGTCCTGTTTCGCGTGGGCCACCACCGTGGGTTGGTAGAAGAAGCCGCTGCCGGCGACCACTTTGCCGCCCGTGGCGATCTGGATGTGGGGCAGGGTGCTGGCCCGTTCGACGAAGCCGGCCACGCGTTCGCGCTGGCTCTGGGTGATCAGAGGACCGAGTTCGGTCGCCGGGTCGGCCTGCAGGCCGGTCTTCAGGCTGGAGACGGCGCTGGCCAGGTCGGCCACGAAGTTGTCGTAGATCTTCTTGCCGGCATAGATACGGCAGGCGGCCGTGCAGTCCTGGCCCGCGTTGTAGAAACCGAAAGTACGAATGCCCTCGACCACATCGGCGAGATCGGCGTCGTCGAAGATGATCACCGGTGCTTTGCCGCCCAGTTCCATATGGGTGCGCTTCACGCTGTCGGCGGCGCTCTTGATGATGGCCTTGCCAGTGCCCACCGAACCGGTCAGCGACACCATGCGCACCAGCGGGTGCGACACCAACGGACTGCCCACGCTGGGGCCACGGCCGAGCACGATGTTCACCACGCCCGGCGGCAGCAGCTCGGCGATGAATTCCGACAGGCGCAAGGCGGTCAGCGGCGTCTGCTCCGAGGGCTTGAGCACCACCGTATTGCCGGCCGCCAGTGCGGGTCCGAGCTTCCAGGCGGCCATCATCAGCGGGTAGTTCCAGGGCGCGATGGAGGCGATCACCCCGATCGGGTCGCGACGGATCATCGAGGTGAAACCGGGCAGGTATTCGCCCGCCGCCGAACCGGTCAGGCAGCGACTGGCGCCGGCGAAGAAGCGGAACACATCGGCCACGGCTGGAATCTCGTCGTTCAGTGCGGCGGCGTAGGGCTTGCCGCAGTTGTCCGACTCCAGTTTCGCCAGCTCTTCGGCATGGCCCTCGATTTTGTCCGCCAGCTTCAGCAAAAGGGTGGCACGGTCGCGCGGTGAGGTGCGCGCCCAGCCTTCGAAGGCCGCGTCGGCTGCCCGGACGGCGGCGTCGACCTGGGCTTCGCTGGCTTCGGGAATCTTCACCAGCACGGCGCCAGTGGCGGGGTTGAGGACGTCCAGAGCCTCGCCTTCGCCGGCGGAGAACTGGCCGTTGATCAGGAGTTTGGTTTGCATGGTGGAGTCCTCGTAGTCGTCCCCTCTCCCGGAGGGAGAGGGGAGAAAAGCCGAATTACTTCCCACCCCCAGCCACCGTCTCGGTCCCGCGCGTCAGGTAATAGGCGCCGAGAATGGGCAGCATGGTGGCGAGCATCACTAGCAGTGCTACCACGTTGGTCACCGGAACGTCGCGCGGGCGGCTGAGTTGACTGAGCAGCCAGAGGGGCAGGGTCTGTTCGTGGCCGGCGGTGAAGGTGGTGACGATGATCTCGTCGAAGGACAGCGCGAAGGCCAGCATGCCGCCAGCCAGCAGCGCGGTGGCGATGTTCGGCAGGATGATGTAGCGGAAGGTCTGCCAGCCGTCTGCGCCCAGGTCCATCGACGCCTCGATCAGGCTGTGCGAGGTACGACGGAACCGCGCGATCACGTTGTTGTAGACGATCACCACGCAGAAGGTGGCGTGGCCGACGACGATGGTGAAGATCCCCGGTTCGATGCCCAGGGTCTTGAATGCGGAAAGCAACGCGATGCCGGTGATGATGCCGGGCAGAGCGATCGGCAGGATCAGCATCAGGGTGATGCTCTCCTTGCCGAAGAAGTCGCGGCGATAGAGCGCGGCAGCGGCCAGGGTCCCAAGCACCATGGCCAGGGCGGTGGCCAGGCAGGCGACCTTCAGGGACAGGACGATGGCCTGCAGCACGTCCTCGCGTCCGCCCACCACGGAAAACCATTCCAGGGTGAAGCCCTGCAACGGGAAGCTGTAGGACGACTCCTCGGTGTTGAAGGCGTAGAGCAGGATCACCAGGATCGGAAAATGCAGGAACACCAGCCCGCCCCAGGCTGCCAGGCGCAGGCCCCAGGTTGCTTTCTCAGAGTGCATCGAAGGCCCCCAGCCGCTTGGCGATGGACAGGTAGATGGCGATCAGCACGATGGGCACCAGGGTGAAGGCCGCCGCCAGCGGGATGTTGCCCACCGAGCCCTGCTGTACGTAGACCATGGTGCCGATGAACAGGCCGCTGGGGCCCACCAGTTGCGGGATGATGAAGTCGCCCAGCGTCAGGCTGAAGGTAAAGATCGAGCCGGCCACCACACCCGGAAAAGCGAGCGGCAGGATCACCTGGGCGAAGGTTTGCCGGGGCCTGGCACCGAGGTCCGCCGAAGCCTGCAGCAGCGACGGTGGCAGGCGCTCCAGCGAGGCCTGGATCGGCAGGATCATGAACGGCAGCCAGATGTAGGTGAACACCAGGAAGCGCCCCAGGTGCGACGTGGACAGGGTATTGCCTCCCACGCCGGGTACGGTGAGCAGGCTGCCCAGCAAGGTCTCCAGATGCAGCTGCTGGATCAGCCAGTAGAAGATGCCGCCCTTGGCCAGGATCACCGTCCAGGCATACGCCTTGACGATGTAGCTGGCCCACATCGGCAGCATCACCGCGATATAGAAGAAGGCTTTCTCCTTCGGCGAGGCGAAGCGTGCCATGTAGTAGGCGATGGGGAAGGCCAGGACTGCGCTGGCCAGACTCACGGCGATGGCCATGGTCAGGGTGCGCAGGATGATGTCGTAGTTCGCCGGGTTGAACAGGGCGGCGTAGTTGGCCAGCGTCAGGTCCGGCGTCACCGCCATGGTGAAATCGTCGAAGGTATAGAAGCTCTGCCAGAGCAGGGCGAACAGCGAGCCGATGTAGATCACGCCGAACCAGAGCAGGGGCGGGGTCAGGAGCAGCAACAGGTAGAGCGTCGAGCGTCGGTAGAGCAGGTTGGAGAGCCCCCGCAGCGGACCGCTCTGATGGCTTTCGATGACGGCGCTCATGGCCTACTCGCTGAGCGCGACCATCGCGCTGCGGGGCCAGCAGACTTGTACCTGCTGGCCGGGTTGGGGACGTGCCACATCCGCTTCTTCGCCGTTGGGCAGGCTCACCGCCAGGCGCCCGCCGCCGTCCAGATTGAGCTCGTAGCGGCTGCTGGCGCCAAGGTACTGCACGTCGTGCACGGTACCGCTGACTTGCAGCTCGCCATTGCTGGCGTTGCCGAAGCGCACATGCTCCGGGCGCAGGGAGAAGGCCCCGGCGGTACCGGTGAGGCGCTGGGCGAGGTCGCCGTGGAGCACGTTGGCGGTACCGACGAACTCGGCAACGAAGCGGGTACTTGGTTTGCGATAGAGGTTCTGCGGGCTGTCCACCTGCTCGATACGGCCCTTGTTGAACACGGCGACGCGGTCGGACATGGACAGCGCTTCACCCTGGTCGTGGGTGACGAAGATGAAGGTGATGCCGAGCTGGCGCTGCAGCTTCTTCAGCTCCACCTGCATCTGCTCGCGCAGCTTGAGGTCGAGTGCACCGAGGGGTTCGTCGAGCAGCAGCACGCGCGGGCGGTTGATCAACGCACGGGCCAGGGCCACACGCTGGCGCTGGCCGCCGGACAGCTGCGCCGGCCTGCGGTCGCCGTAGCCGGGCAGGGCGACCATGCCGAGGGCTTCCTCGGCGCGGCCCAGGCGCTCGGCCTTCGCCACGCCCTTCACCTTGAGGCCGTAGGCGACGTTGTCGCGCACGTTCATGTGCGGGAACAGCGCGTAGTCCTGGAATACGGTGTTCACGTCGCGCTCGTAGGGCGGCAGGCCGGCGGCCTCTTCACCGTGGATGCGGATGGAACCCGAGGTCGGTTGCTCGAAGCCGGCGATCAGCCGCAGGCAGGTGGTCTTGCCCGAGCCGGATGGGCCGAGCATGGAGAAGAACTCGCCGTCGCGGATCTCGATGGACACCCGGTCAACCGCCTTCACATCACCGTAGTGACGGCAGACATCGGTGAACTGGACGGCTGTGGTCATGGGCATGACTCCAGAGGGCTTTGCTCCCTCTCCCTCCGGGAGAGGGCTGGGCGGGCCGCGTGCGGATGAGGGGAATACCGAGCGAACTCGGACCTCCCTCACCCCCGGCCCCTCTCCCAGAGGGAGGGGAGAGGTTTCATCGTGCTACGGGCTGGACTGAGCGAGCGGCCTGAGGGCAAGGCGCCCCGCAGCGAGGCGCGAGACATACCTTCTGGTAGGCGACGCGCCGAGCGAGGACGCAACGCAGTCATCAGGTCGCGCAGCCAGTTCAGCGACCGCCCATGATCGCGATGTAGTCCTGGGTCCACCTGCTGTATGGCACGAACTTGCCACCCTGGGCTTCCGGGGTTTTCCAGAAGGCGATCTTGTCGAACTGGTCATAACCGTTGGTGGCGCAGCCACCTGGGCCGAGGAGTTCGCTGCTGGTGCAGCCCTTGGCAACGACGGGGAGCGAGCCGAACCAGGCGGCCAGGTCACCCTGGACCTTGGGTTGCAACGACCAATCCATCCACTTGTAAGCGCAGTTCGGGTGCTTGGCGTCGACGTGCAGCATGGTGGTGTCGGCCCACCCGGTGACCCCTTCTTTCGGGAACACCGTTTCCACAGGCTGCTTCTCGGCTTTCAGGGTATTGGCCATGTAGCCCCAGGTGCTGGACGCAGCCACGCCTTCGTTCTTGAAGTCGCTCATCTGCACGGTCGCGTCATGCCAGTAACGGTGCACCAGGCTGTGCTGCTTGCGCAGCAGGTCGAGCACGGCGGTGTACTGCGCTTCGGTCAGCTGGTACGGGTCCTGGATGCCCAGTTCCGGCTTGGCGGATTTCAGGTAGAGCGCGGCGTCGGCGATGTAGATCGGGCCGTCATAGGCCTGTACGCGGCCCTTGTTGGACTTGCCATCGGCCAGATCCTGAGGCTCGAAGACCACGGCCCAGCTGTCGGGTGCCTGCTTGAACAGCTTGGTGTTGTACATCAGCAGATTGGGCCCCCACTGGTACGGCGTGCCGTAGTGCACGCCTTGTACCGTGTGCCAGGGGGCGTCCTGAAGACGCTCGTCGAGGGTCTTCCAGTTGGGAATCAGTTCAGTGTTGATCGGCTGTACGCGCTTGCCGAACACCAGGCGCAGGGAGGCGTCGCCGGAAGCGGTGACCAGATCGTAGCCGCCCTTGGCCATCAGGCTGACCATCTCGTCGGAGGTGGCGGCGGTTTTCACGTTGACCTTGCAGCCACTGTCTTTCTCGAACTGGGTGACCCAGTCGTAGTTCTTGTCCGACTCGCCGCGTTCGATGTATCCGGGCCAGGCGATGATGTCGAGCTGGCCTTCGCCCTTGCCGAGCTGCTTCAGCGGTTCGGCGGCCTGGGCGGAGGCGATGAGGCAGGCGCAACTGACGGCGAATGAAAGGGACACGGGTTTGAACGAAGGCATTGTCGACTCCTGTTGTACATGACGTGCGGAGCCTGTTCGGCGGAACTGCATGCCGTCGGCGAATGCGAGGGAAAGCGCGCCGAAAAATACGGCCGCGGGTCGCATTGAGCAGCGTAGTTCGGGGCTTTGGGGCTGACAAGGAAGGGGCTGGCGGAGGTGGTTGCTCGGTGATTCGGGACGGTTGCTGTAGGGGCGAATTCATTCGCCAAGCAGGCCGAAGGGCTGCCAATGGAAACTTCAGGGGGCCGCTGCGCGACCCTTGGCGAATGAATTCGCCCCTACAGGATTTGGTGAAGGCCAGACCGCTCAGTAATGCAGCGTCGCCTCCCCCTTGTGCCAGTTGCAGGGACACAGCTCCTCCGTCAGCAGCGCATCCAGCAGGCGCAGGGTTTCCTGCGGGTTGCGCCCTACCAGCAGGTCGTTCACCGAGACATGCCGGATGACGTTGTCCGGGTCGATGATGAAGGTCGCGCGCAGGGCCACGTCTTCGCGGCGGTCGATGATGCCCAGGGCGTTGGCAAGTTCATGGTGGATGTCGGCCAGCCAGGGAAAGCTCAAGCCCTTCAGGTCCTTGTGGTCGCGGCGCCAGGCAAGGTGAACGAATTCGCTATCGGTGGAGGCCCCGATCAGCAGGGTGTCGCGGTCGTTGAACTGTTCCAGCAGGTCCGCGAATGCCTTGATCTCGGTGGGGCAGACGAAGGTGAAATCCTTGGGCCAGAAAAACAGCACCTTCCATTTGCCCAGTAGGCTGTCCTGGCTGACGCGCTTGAATGCGTTCTCCGGGGTGGCGGCGTGTTCCGAGTCGTGGTCAACCGCCAGCAGGTTGAACGCCGGCAGTTTGTCTCCGATGGTGAGCATGGCAGGTTGCTCCGGGGCAGGAGGGAGGCACTGGAATGGAGCAAGTATGGAAGGCTCCCGCGACCTTGGAAAATGTGGCCAGGCAATGGCGCCAATAGCGGCCTGACTATGACCATAGATCGACGGGTAATAGGGCAATTCCAAATCGCAACATATCCATAGAACAATCGAACCCTAGGGCCTTGCATCGCCGGGCTAGACTGTTCGTTCCAGGGATGGCGGTTCTTCCGCAAGACGTGGGGGAACACCTCGCCATCGCCTTCCGTCCAACCCTGGACCGCCGCCAAACAGGGCGAGAGGAGCAGTTCGGTCATTCGAGCTGCACCAGTCTGGGGCGCGACGACTGCAAGTGCGCTGCAAGTTATTGAAAGGCCAGCAGTTGTGGCGATGGCACGGGGCTTGCGACTGCGTTTCTGCCCGTGGTGACAAGGAGTTAGGCATGTCCCGCATTTTTTATGACGAGATGTATGACGCGAGTGGCGAATGCCGTCCGCATTACCGGGAATTCGCCCGCTGGCTGGCGGACACGCCCGAAGAGCTTTTGGCCCAGCGACGTCGCGAGGCCGACCTGCTATTCCACCGTGCCGGTATCACCTTCACCCTTTATGGCGATGAGCAGGGCACCGAGCGCCTGATTCCCTTCGACACCATTCCGCGTGCCATTCCCATGAGCGAATGGCGGGTGGTGGAAAAGGGCTGCATCCAGCGCGTGAAGGCGCTGAACATGTTCCTGGCCGACCTCTACCACAACCAGCGGATCATCAAGGCCGGCATCATCCCCGCGGAGCAGGTGCTGGCCAACGAGGGTTACCAGATCGCCATGCAGGGCCTGGACCTGCACCGCGATATCTACGCCCACATCGCCGGGGTGGACCTGGTGCGCGATGGCGATGGTACCTACTACGTGTTGGAAGACAACCTGCGCACCCCGAGCGGCGTCAGCTACATGCTCGAAGACCGCAAGATGATGATGCGACTGTTCCCCGAACTCTTCGCCGCGCAGCGCATCGCTCCCATCGATCACTACCCGAACCTGTTGCTGGACACCCTGAAAAGCTCTAGCCCCCTGGACAACCCCAGCGTGGTGGTGCTGACGCCGGGACGCTTCAACAGCGCCTACTTCGAACATGCCTTCCTCGCTCGTGAAATGGGCGTGGAGCTGGTGGAAGGGGCTGACCTGTTCGTCCGTGACGACCGGGTGTTCATGCGCACCACCGCCGGTCCGCAGCCGGTCGACGTGATCTACCGGCGGCTGGACGATGCCTTCCTCGATCCGCTCGCCTTCAATCCTGAATCGATGCTCGGTGTGCCCGGTCTGCTGGCCGCCTATCGCTCCGGCAATGTGGTGCTGGCCAACGCCATCGGGACCGGCGTGGCGGACGACAAGTCCATCTACCCCTATGTCGGCGACATGATCCGTTTCTACCTGGACGAGGAACCCATCCTGAAGAACGTGCCCACCTGGCAGTGCCGCAAGCCTGAAGAACTCTCTCACGTGCTGGCCCACCTCCCCGAACTGGTGGTCAAGGAAACCCAGGGATCCGGCGGCTACGGCATGTTGGTTGGACCCGCCGCCAGCGCCCAGGAGATCGAATCCTTCCGCGAGCGACTCAAGGCCCGACCCGAGGCCTACATCGCCCAGCCCACCCTGTGCCTGTCCACCTGCCCGACCTTCGTCGAGCAGGGCATTGCCCCACGGCATATCGACCTGCGTCCCTTCGTGCTCTCCGGGCGGGAAACCCGACTGGTGCCCGGCGGCCTGACCCGCGTGGCACTGCGTGAAGGTTCCCTGGTGGTGAACTCGTCCCAGGGCGGCGGTACCAAGGACACCTGGATAGTGGAGGACTGATCATGCTGAGCAGAACTGCCTCCGAGCTTTACTGGATGTCGCGTTACCTGGAGCGCGCGGAGAACCTGGCGCGCATGCTGGAGGTCAGCTATTCGCTTTCGCTGATGCCCCAGGACGGCCGTGGCGATGGCCTGGACGAACTCGCCATGTCGCTGCTCAGCACCGGCACCCTGGAGCTGTACCAGGAACGTCATGGCGCGCTGAACGCCGGACGCATGCTGCACTTCTTCGCCCTCGACGCCGACAACCAGGCGAGCATCTTCAGTTGCCTGCGTGCCGCGCGGATCAACGCCCATGCCGTGCGCGGGCGGATCACCGCCGACATCTGGGAAAACATCAATGCCACCTGGCTGGAGATGCTGAACATCTCCAGTGAGGGGCTCGGCCGTTACGGCATCAACCGTTTCTGCGAATGGGTGAAAGAGCGCTCGCACCTGTTCCGCGGCGCCAGTTACGGCACCATCATGCGCGGCGAAGCCTACAGCTTCATACGCCTGGGTACCTTCATCGAGCGGGCCGACAACACTCTGCGCCTGCTGGACTCGCGCTATGAAATGTTCGGCGAAGAATCGGAGGAGGTCAGCGACAGCTCGGCTCGCGGCTACTACCAGTGGAGCGCCTTGCTTCGCGCGCTGTCGTCCTTCGAGGCCTACACCGAGGTCTATCGGGGTTCCCCTGATGCCCGCCAGGTTTCCGAGCTGCTTCTCCTCCGCGCCGACGTCCCCCGCTCGCTGCGGGCGTGCATGGAAGAGCTGAACGACATTCTCGCCCACCTGCCCGGAGACAACGGTCGCCCGGCCCAGCGCCTGGCCGCAGAGCTGGACGCGCGACTGCGTTACACCGCCATCGACGAAATCCTCGACGAGGGCCTGCACACGTGGCTCACCGACTTCATCCTGCTGGTCCGCCAACTGGCCCGGGCCATCCACAGCTCGTATCTGGAGGCTGTATGAAACTGTCCATCCGCCACGACACCACCTATCGCTACGACGACCAGGTCCGCGCGAGCATCCAGTACCTGCGCCTGACGCCGCAGGAGAACGAACGCCAGCACGTGCTCAGCTGGCAATTGACCCTGCCGCGTCCGGTGCGCGCGCAGATCGATCCCTTCGGCAACATCTTTCATGTCCTGACCCTGGACGAACCCCACGACTCCATCGTCATCAGCGCCCGCGGCCAGGTGGAGATCGACGAGAAACGCGAAGCCGAACACGACAAGCAGTCGGCCTTGCCCTTCCTGCGTTTCACCCGGCTGACCACCGCTGACGAGGCGCTGCGGGAGTTCGCCGCGCTCGAGTGCGGGAATCGCCGCGATCGTGGTGGGCTGATCGACCTGATGGAAGCGCTGCATGCGCAGATGCCATTCAAGAAAGGCGTGACCCGAGTCGACAGCACCGCCGCCGAAGCTTTCGCCGGTCGCGCCGGGGTCTGCCAGGACCATACCCACGCGTTCCTGGCCTGTGCCCGTAGTCTGGGCATTCCGGCGCGGTTCGTGTCCGGCTACCTCTACCAGGGCAATGACCAGAACCTGGCCAGCCACGCCTGGGCCGAAGCCTGGCTGGGCGATGCCTGGTACAGCTTCGACGTCACCAACAACCTGGCCCGCCCCGAGCGTCACCTGAAACTGGCGGTGGGCCTGGACTACCTCGATGCCTGTCCGGTACGTGGCATGCGTCGCGGTGGTGGCGGCGAGCAGATGCACGCCAAGGTGGATGCGCCGCCGCTGCTGGTACAGGTGCAGTAACGCGAGCTACCCGACTTTCCACGGCGCCGGCCGCCCCTTACTGCCCGCCCGCGAGGGCCGGCGGCCGGACACCCGACGCGGAGAGCCTCAACAAGGAGAACCGGCATGACCTACTGCGTCGCCATGCACCTGGCCGACGGCCTGGTATTCGTATCCGACTCGCGCACCAACGCGGGCATCGATCACATCGCCACCTTCCGCAAGCTCTACACCTTCGGCATTACCGGCGAGCGGCTGATCGTCCTGCAAAGTGCCGGGAACCTGGCCACGTCGCAATCGGTGGTCAATCTGCTCAAGCAACGCCTGGGCGGCGCGGGGCCGAATCTCAACACGGTGCCCTCCCTCTACGACGCCACCGCCCTGGTGGCCGAAACCGTTCGCGAAGTCATTGCCCGCGATGGTGCGCCACTGGCGGGCAATACCGACCTGACCTGTTCCTTCCTGGTGGGCGGTCAGATCGCCGGCACCCCGCCGGACCTCTACAGCATCTATCCCCAGGGCAACTTCATCCAGGCCACCGTGGACACGCCCTTCCTGCAGTTGGGGGAGAGCAAGTACGGCAAGCCGATCCTCGACCGCAACCTGGAATTCGACACCAGCCTGGAAGAGGGCCTGCGCTGTGCCCTGGTGTCGTTCGATTCCACCATCCGCAGCAACCTGTCCGTCGGTATGCCGCTGGACTTGCTGGTCTACCACCGCGACAGCCTGATCCTCCCGGTCGGCTACCGGGTGACGGAGGAAGACAAATACTTCGTCGACATCCGCCGCCAATGGGCAGAAGGTCTGCAGGACCTGATCAGCGCACTGCCGCCGCCGCCGGTGGAGTACAACGTGTGAGCCGGGAGACCTTCGGTCTCCTTGGCGAATGAATTCGCCCCTACAGGGATCGCGCCGACTTCACCTGCGGCACGAACAGCCCCCTCTCCCTCTGGGGTGAAGAGGCACGCTTTCGGAAGCACTGCTTCCGGTGCCGATGAACGCCTGAGCGCGAAGCGAACAGGCCGGGGCGCAGGGCGGGGTTGGGGTGAGGGCGCTTGAGTGATGCTGGGAATTTGTAGGGAGACCTTCGGCCTCCTTGGCGAATGAATTCGCCCCTACAGGGCTGTGCCAGAGCCAACCTACGGCGCCACCTTCCTCCCCGTCATGTGCTTCAGGTAGCCGATCAGCTGCCCCAGTTCCTCATCCGTGATCGCTTCCTTCGAGAATGCCGGCATCTTGCCCTGGGGCCAGCGGCGCAGGCTTTGCGGGTCGCGGATGTAGCGCGGCAGGAAGTCGCCGGCGAGGTATTCGGTGGGGTTGTGCGGAATGTTCAGGTCCGGCCCGAACTGCGCATCCCCTGCGCCGTTGAGGCGATGGCACGCCAGGCAGTTCTTCTGGAACTGGGCGAAACCGGCCTGTACCTCGGCACTGGCGTCATCGGCCGGGAGCAGGGCCGGGAAACGCTCGCTCACGGAAGGCAGATAGCGGATGCGCGCTACCTGGAAGGGCCATTGCTCCGGGCCGATGCGGGCAGCCTTGGGATCGGTCCAGACCAGGTAGAAGGGCCCGGCGCTGGGTTTGTCGGCAGCCAGTGGCGGCCACGGCTTGGCCGGATCTTCGATGGCCAGCCAGGCGCGGGCGCCTTTGTCGCTCAAGAGGGGGGCGGCGGCCAGTTCGGCGGCGAAGCCGTCCAGCGCCACGGCCTGCAGGTGTTCGCCGGGCTTCACGCCTTCCAGCAAGGCTCCTACCGGCACGGCGCGATAGCGCATGGTCTTCTTGTAGGAGACGTCGTCCGCGATGGTCACATCCTGCGCCTGGGGGTGGGCCAGCAGGGCGGCGGTGTCCCAGGTTCGAGTGCCGCCGGGCAGGTCCAGGGTCAGCTCGGCGGCGTGGAGCGGGGTGAGGCAGAAGAGCAGGGCGAGAAGCGCAGGGCGCATCGATCAGTCCTTGTGCAGGGCGGTTTTCAGGTCCAGGTAGCCGCCACCGTTGATCACCCGCCTGTAGCCCAGTTCCTTCAGGCTGTCCTGGGCGATGCCGGATCGGCGGCCGCTGCGGCAGTAAAGCACTATGGGCGTGTCCTTGTCCGGGGCGACTTGGGCAATTTTCTGGGCGATTTCCTCATAGCCGATATTGTGCGCGCCGGGGATCGCGCCTCCGGCCACCTCCTCCGGGGTTCGTACATCGATCAGCACGGCATTGGGCTGGCGCATGGCTTCGACGGCGGCGGCCTGGTCGGTATCACCGGCGGCGGCCGGCAGGCTCAGGGCTAACGCGAGAACAGCAAGCAGGGTACGCATGATTGCGGCTCCTGGATAAGGCATGTCCAGCGAACCTAGCACAATTGATCCGAGTGGGCGCACACCATCGGGAGTGCGGTTTGTCGGCATGACCCGAGTCAGTTCCGATGTCCGCTTCGGCCGTTGGCGGCAGTCAAGGAATGGCTACCCGCGCTGCGTTGGCCGCAGGGGCGGCTACGCAGCACAGGACGACCAGTTGAGGGTGAATATTGACGATCAGCTGACCAGCCGGGTCAGGTTGGGAAGGATGAGAATGACGGTGGTGGCAAAGACGATAAGGCTCGCTTGCCGCATTTTCGGCTGTTTGAACATGGCCAACTGCCTTTTTTGTTGTTGGAGGTGCGTCGGTCTGGGGCTCCCTACGGCCGGCCCGGAACCTCACCTTCCTCCGTGGCTTTTGGACGAATCACCACTCCGGCAAAACCCGGCAGCGGCTGCTTGCACTTCAAACTCTAGGGCCGGCATCACAACCCGCTTATATCGGTTGGTAACTACCGTGCTGCTCCTAGTAATGCACAGCTATTGAGGATGGCTGATGGCTATCGAGCAGGCCCGAAGCCAGACACGTCCCATTCACCTTCGCCAGCAACTGGCCATCAGCCGACCGTTCGTCTGAGCGCAGCGGTCAATAGGGCTGAGCTTTTCCGTCATTGAGCCCATGGCCTATAGCGATAAGGTAGCCACAGCCTGCCGGAACGCCGGTGGTCGACAGACAAGAACAATGGGCACCCCGATGTGCCGCCTAGCTGCCTCAAGAGGACGCCATGACCGAAGCATTCATTTACGACGCGGTGCGTACGCCGCGCGGCAAGGGCAAGAAGGACGGCGCGCTGCACAGCGTCAAACCGGTCAACCTGATCGCCGGGCTGCTGCGCGCCCTGGCCGAACGCAATGACCTGGATACCAGCCAGGTCGACGACATTGTGCTCGGCTGTGTGACGCCGGTGGGCGACCAGGGCGCCGACATCGCCAAGACCGCAGCGCTGGTCGCCGACTGGGACGAGACCGTGTCCGGCCAGCAGATCAACCGTTTCTGCGCCTCAGGCCTGGAGGCGGTGAACCTGGCGGCGATGAAAGTGCGCTCCGGTTTCGAGGACCTGGTGGTGGCCGGCGGCGTGGAGTCCATGTCGCGCGTGCCCATGGGCTCCGACGGCGGTGCCTGGGCCATGGACCCGGAAACCAACCTGCACACCAGCTTCGTGCCCCAGGGCATCGGTGCCGATCTGATCGCCACGCTCGAAGGCTTCAGCCGCAAGGATGTCGACGCTTTCGCCCTGCGCTCCCAGCAGAAGGCCGCGCGTGCGCGTGCCGATGGCGCGTTCAGGAAATCCCTGGTGCCGGTCACCGACCAGAACGGCATCGTCCTGCTCGATCATGATGAGTTCATCCGGGGCGACTCCACCCTGGAAGGCCTGGGCGCCCTCAAGCCAAGCTTCGAAATGATGGGGCAGATGGGCTTCGACGCCACCGCCCTGCGCAAGTACAGCCAGGTCGAGCGCATCGACCACGTTCACACGCCGGGCAACAGCTCCGGCATCGTCGACGGCGCCGCCGCCATGCTCATCGGCTCCGCCGCCAAGGGCAAGGAACTGGGCCTGAAACCCCGCGCGCGCATCGTCGCCACGGCGGTCACCAGCACCGACCCGACCATCATGCTCACCGGACCCGCGCCGGCCACCCGCAAGGCCCTCGCCAAGGCTGGCCTCCGCGTGGCTGATATCGACCTGTTTGAAGTCAACGAAGCCTTCGCCTCGGTGGTGATGAAGTTCATGAAGGACATGGGCGTGCCGGAAGAGAAGGTCAACGTCAACGGCGGCTCCATCGCCATGGGCCACCCGCTGGGCGCTACCGGCTGCGCCATCCTCGGCACCCTGCTGGATGAGCTGGAGGCGCGCAACCTGCGCTACGGCCTGGCGACGCTCTGTGTCGGCGGCGGCATGGGTATCGCCACCATCATCGAACGAATCTGATCCGTCTGTAGGGAGCTCTGATCGCGAAAGGCGCCCCGGTGAGGGTGTTCGCGAGCAAGCTCGCTCCTACGGCTGCGAATGGGACATAAGAAATGAATGACGCCATCCGTTACGAAAAAGGTCAGGACAACATAGTCGTCCTGACCATGGACATGCCCGGCCAGAGCGCCAACACCATGAACGCGGTGTACCGCGAGGCCATGGCCAAGGCGGTCGAGCGCCTGGAGGCAGAGAAGGGCAGCATTGCCGGGGTGATCATCACCTCGGCCAAGAAGACCTTCTTCGCCGGTGGTGACCTCAATGAACTGATCAAGGTCACCAAGGCCGACGCCAATGCCTTCTACCAGATGGTGCTGGGCCTCAAGGGCCAGCTGCGCCGCCTGGAAACCCTCGGCAAGCCGGTGGTGGCTGCCATCAACGGCGCGGCGCTGGGCGGCGGCTGGGAAATCTGCCTGGCTTGCCATCACCGTATCGCCCTCAACGACAACGGCGTGCAGCTCGGCCTGCCGGAAGTGACCCTCGGCCTGCTGCCGGGCGGCGGCGGCGTGGTGCGCATGGTGCGCCTGCTGGGTATCGAGAAGGCGCTGCCGTACCTCGCCGAAGGACGCAAGGTGCGTCCGGAGCAGGCCCTCAAGGCTGGACTGATTCACGACGTTGCGCAGACCCCGGACGAGATGCTGGCCAAGGCGCGCGCCTGGATCGTCGCCAATCCCAAGGCGGCGCAACCCTGGGACACCGCCGGCTACAAGATTCCCGGCGGCACGCCCTCCAGCCCGAATGTGGCGCAGATGCTGGCCATCGCCCCGTCCGTGCTGCGTGACAAGACCAAGGGCTGCTTCCCGGCGCCGGAGAAAATCATGTGCGCCGCCGTCGAAGGCGCCCAGGTCGACTTCGATACCGCCCAACTGATCGAGGCGCGCTACTTCACCGAGCTGACCACCGGCCAGGTGGCCAAGAACATGATCGGCACCTTCTGGTTCCAGCTCAACGAGATCAACGCTGGCAGCTCGCGCCCCAAGGGCCCGGCGCCTTACGTGACGAAGAAAGTCGGCGTGCTCGGCGCCGGCATGATGGGCGCGGGCATCGCCTACGTCTCCGCTATCGCCGGTATCGAGGTGGTGCTGAAGGACGTATCGCTGGAGGCTGCGGAAAAGGGCAAGGCCTATACCCAGGGCCTGCTGGATCAGCTCGTGAGCCGCGGCCATATGGCTGTCGAGAAGCGTGATGCCATTCTCGCGCGGATCAAGGCCACCGCCAGCGATGCCGATTTCGAGGGTTGCGACCTGATCATCGAGGCTGTCTTCGAGAATCGCGAACTGAAGGCCAAGGTCAGCGCCGCTGCCGAAGCCGCAGCGCTGCCGGATGCGGTGATCGCCTCCAATACCTCGACCCTGCCCATCACCGGCCTGGCCCAGGCGGTGTCCAAGCCCGAGAAGTTCATCGGTCTGCACTTCTTCAGCCCGGTGGATCGCATGCCGCTGGTGGAGATCATCCGTGGCGAGAAGACCTCGGACGAAACCCTGGCGCGTGGCTTCGACTATGTGCTGCAGATCAGGAAGACGCCGATCGTGGTCAACGACAGCCGCGGCTTCTTTACTTCCCGGGTGTTCGGCACCTTCACCAATGAAGGCATCGCCATGCTGGGCGAGGGCGTTTCCGCCGCGATGATCGAGAACGAGACGCGCAAGACCGGCATGCCGGTCGGCCCCCTGGCGATTTCCGATGAAGTCTCCATGAGCCTGATGACCCACATCCGCAACCAGACCGCTGAAGACCTCAAGGCAGAGGGCAAAGCGCTGCCAAAGCATCCGGCCTTTGCCGTGATCGACCTGATGGTCAACGAGTACAAGCGTCCTGGCAAAGCCGCAGGTGGCGGCTTCTACGACTACCCGGACGGCGGCAAAAAACAGCTCTGGCCAGAGCTGAAGGCGCGTTTCGAGAAGGCCGACAAGCAAATTCCGCAGGAGGATGTGCGCGACCGCATCCTGTTCATCCAGGCCATCGAGACCGTGCGCTGCGTGGAGGAGGGCGTACTGCTGTCGACGGCGGATGCCAACATCGGCTCCATCTTCGGCATCGGCTTCGCTGCCTGGACCGGCGGCGTGCTGCAGTTCATCAACCAGTACGGTCTGCGTGACTTCGTCGCCCGCGCCCGCTACCTGGCCGAACAGTACGGTGAGCGTTTCGAGCCGCCGACGCTGTTGCTGGATAAGGCGGCCAGCGGGGAGCTGTTCTGAGGCTCCCGGTGTGATCAGGAACCGGCCTTGATGGCCGGTTTCTTTTTCTGCGCTCGCAGATGGGGCTGTTCGCTGCCGTTCGCCCCTGAGGCGGAACGCCCGTCTTGCACTGGTAGTCGACCGTCGACAGGTCCCAGGCTTAGCGGAGGTTCCAATGGCCCGTGCACTGTTTGCCTGGCTGATGCTGGCGGTGCTGTCGCCCGCATGGGTGTCAGCCGATGACGAAGATCTGACGATGGAGCAGGAGCGTGAGCAGATCGGCCGGAACATGGAGGCGGAGCGCAAGGGCGTTCAGCCGGCGCTGAACAATTCCGGCGTGCCGTCGCCGTCGGTGAAACCTTCGACCCCGCCGGACAATCGGCCCATCATCCGCCGAAATCCTGATCGCAAACCGACGACCTATCCGGGGGCGGGCGACCCGAAACGGCCCCAGCCAGGCCAGACCCCGTAAATCGCGAGGCGGGTCGTGCCTGATCGGGGCATCGCGGAAATCACGCGTTGGCGAAACGGCTTTCGAGATAGCGGATGATGTCGTTGGATTCGTACATCCAGCGGCTTTCGCCGTTCTCTTCGATGCGCAGGCAAGGCACCTTGATCTTGCCGCCACCGGCCAGCAGGGCCGCGCGGTGGGTTTCATCGTTCTTTGCATCACGCAGGGCAATCGGCACGTTCAGCCGGTGCATGGCGCGACGGGTCTTCACGCAGAAAGGGCAGGCGTTGAACTGGTACAGCGCGAGGCTGGAAGCCTCTTCCGCGACGCGGGTTTGCGCTTGCGGACTGCGGCGCTGCTTGCGCGGACGGGTGATGAGGTCGAGGAAGATGATCAGCTGGCCCAGGCCGACTCGTAATACCTTGATGAACACTGTGGCGCACCCTTGAGTGAAAAAACGGGGCGGCAGTCTAACTGAACTGGCCGGGTTCAGCCGACTTTCACGCCAGAAGGCTGCTGTAGCACTTCAGCGAACTCACGTCGAAGGCGGCTGGCAACTGCCACTCGCGCTCGGTCGGCGGGTTGCCGGACAGCACCCCCAGGGCGCGTTCGTTGGCAATGGCGCGGGCGATGTTGTGGTTGGCCTCGATGTTCTTGGCCACCGCACCCACCGAGCCGTGAGCGCAACCGATCAGCGAAAAGCCATTGGTCATGAACGCCAGGGCGGCAAGGAAATAGAGGCGGTTCTTTTGCTGCTTCATCGTCGTCGGCCTGTTCCGGGTATCAGCCTTGGGTCTTGCCGCTGGGCTTCTTCTGGCTCGCCAGCAGCACGGGAATGCTCTGGCTGAGTTGCTCGTAGAAGCTCATCGAGCCGTCCGTGGGGCTGACCCCGATGCGGCCGCGCTCGTAACCGAAGCTGACAGCGAGAACCACCATCACGACGATGAAATACAGGCCGAGGCTGGCGAGGGCGCCGTTGCGTGCGTATTTGACGGTGAGGTTGCTCATGACTGGACTCCGCGACCGGGGACTAAGTGGTGCGTAGCGTCGCGAAATTCCTTTCGATGAAAAAACGACCTTCAAGCATGGTAAGTATCGACAGGAGCAATAGTTCCCGAGAGGAGGCGTCAATTTTACTTGACGAGGCGTCGAGCGCCGCGGGCTAGAGCGGCGTGGCCTCGAGCAATCGGCAGGGATTGCGGGGCACCTCTGGCTGCCTATCGTGCCGTTAGGCTGTGGCTATGAGCGGACGGATCAAACGGTATTTCAATCACACCGTCACTGTGTTAAATAAAACGCACATTTCCCCCACATAGAGTCTCTCTGCAATTTCAGGAACCATGAGCTAATGCCACTTCGCATCTGCATTCTCGAAACTGACATTCTCCGCCCCGAACTGATCGACCAATACAAGGGCTACGGCCTCATGTTCGAGCAGTTGTTCGCCAAGCAACCGATTGCCGCGGAATTCAGTGTCTACAACGTGGTGCAAGGGCATTACCCGCCTGAAGGGGAGACGTTCGACGCGTACCTGGTAACCGGCAGCAAGGCTGACTCCTTCGGGACCGATCCCTGGATCCTGAACCTCAAGGACTTCCTGCTGGCGCGCTACGAGGCCGGTGACAAGCTGCTGGGTGTCTGCTTCGGCCATCAGTTGCTGGCCTTGTTGCTGGGCGGCCGGACAGAGCGTGCGGCCCAGGGCTGGGGTGTCGGCACCCACAGCTACCAGCTGAAGCAGAAGCCGGAATGGATGACCCCGGCGCTGGACGATCTGACCCTGCTGATCAGCCACCAGGACCAGGTCACCCAACTGCCCGAGAACGCCACTTTGTTGGCTTCCAGTGATTTCTGCCCGAACGCTGCGTATTCCGTTGGCGATCAGGTGTTGTGCTTCCAGGGGCATCCCGAGTTCGTTGCCGACTACTCCCGCGCCATCCTGGACCTGCGCAAGGACTTCCTGGGCGATGCGGTCTACAACCAGGGCGTGAGCGGCCTGGATCGAGACCACCAGGGCGCCGCTGTCGCCGAGTGGATGATGCGATTCATCGCTCGCGACCGCGCAGCCTGACACTCGCACCGCAACAGCAAAAGCCCGCCAATGGCGTAATGCTGTTCACATAAGAACGCCGCTTATCCCTCACCGGGTAAGCGGCGTTCCTGGTTTCTGCAGCGGGAAAACGCTGTAGGAGCCAGCTTGCTGGCGAATGGGCGATATCCCGTAAAGCTTCGCGAGCAAGCTCGCTCCTACAACAGCGACACCCCGTTGGCGGTGCCTAACTGAATAGCATCACGCCAGTGGCGGGCTTTTTCATGGCTTGGAGCCAGGTGGTGCGTGGGGCGGCGTTCACAGCCATCCGTAGTACTTGAAGCTGGCGTACAGCGCGGTACATCCGGTGGCCACCACGCCGAGCACCCCGAAGTAGCCGTAATGCCAGGTGAGCTCCGGCATGTACTCGAAATTCATTCCATAGATGCCGGCGATCGCCGTCGGGAACGCGAGAATGGCCGCCCAGGCGGCGAACTTGCGTTGCACCACGCTTTGCCGTGAGGACTCCAGCAGCAGGCCGATCTCGATGGCGTGGTCGGCCATCTCGCGCAAGCCGGTGAGGTCTTCCAGCAGCCGGTTGACGTGGATGGCGATGTCGCGGAAATACGGCCGCATCTGCTTGTCGATGAATGGAAAGTCCAGGCGCTGCAGCTCTTCGCAGATCTCTCCCATGGGGCCGATGTAGCGGCGCAGACGCAGCAAGTCGCGGCGCAGGGAATGGATGCGCTCGACATCGGCGTGGCCCAGTGGACGTTGCAGTACGGCCTGCTCGATCTCTTCCAGCTCCGAGTGGAAGCTGTCCATCAGTGGCCGGTAGTTCTCCATCACGAAGCTGAGCAAGGCGTAGAGCACGAAGTCCTCGCCATGCTCCAGCAGCAGCGGGCGTGCCTCACAGCGCTGGCGGACGCGGGAGTAGGGGGCGGACTCGCCGTAGCGGGCGCTGATGATGTAGCCGTTGCCGGCGAACAGTTGCGTTTCGATGAACTGCAACTCGCCTTCCACTTCGATGGGGGAATACACCACCAGGAACAGGGCGTCGCCGAAGGTTTCCAGCTTGGGCCGGGTGTGGCGGGTGAGTGCATCTTCCAGCGCCAGTTCATGCAGGTCGAACTGCCGTTGCAGGTTGCTCAGTTCCTCGGCACCGGGGTCATGCAGGCCGATCCAGACGAAATGCCCCGGCTTGCTGGCCCACTGCAGGCCCTCGTCGAGGGTTATGTCGGTGACTTTCCGGCCCTTGGCATATACAGCGGCGGCAACGACTCGACCCATGGTTCAGCTGTTCCTTCATTCCGTTTATGTGTGGCGGAGATTATCGCGCCTGATCTTCTGAGTCTTGCCGAAGGCCGAGGTTCTGCAATGGCGTGGCTAGAGCGTTTGCTCTAGATTGTTCACGCGCCTCTCGACCCGAACAAGGAGAACAAAGTGACCGAGGCTTTCCGCTTTTCCGCAGGGCGATTCGAGTGTCCCTATCGCGTCTATCGATCCTCCGTCCCCGGCCCCGTGCTGATCCTGCTTCCGGCCATGGGCGTCGCCGCGCGCAAGTACGAAAACTTTGCCCTGGCACTGGTCGCGGCCGGCAACCAGGTGCTGGTGGTGGATTGGCCGGGCCAGGGGGAAAGCGGCCCGCGCCCGAACCGGCGGCTCGACTATGGCTACCGTGACCTGGTCACTGAGTTCGTGCCCAGCCTGCTGACTACCGCCAGGGAGCACTTTCCAGAGGGTCGACTGGTGCTTCTGGGCCACAGCCTGGGCGGACACATCGCCACATTGTTCGCCGCAGCGAATCCGCATTCCGATGTGGCTGTGGTGGGCGTGGCCTGCGGGAATATCCACTTCCGTAACTGGGAAGGCCGGCAGCGCTTGCTCACCCCGTCAGTGGCGCTGTGCTTCAACCTGCTGACGGCCGTGTTCGGCTATCTGCCCGGAAAGGCCATCGGCTTTGGCGGCCACGAAGCGCGCAGCCTGATGCGCGATTGGGGGCGGGTAGCGTGGACGGGCAGCTTCGATCACCTCGGCCTGGATCTGGTCCATCCACGCAGCAACCCGACCCCCTCTCTGTTCATCGGTATTCATGGCGACCCCTTTGCGCCGGAAGCCTCGACCCGTGGGTTGGCGGCATTGATCCAGGAGCAGCCCGAGGTCCGCATGCTGAACTCTCCAAGGCCAGCCTCGGAAAACCCCCATAGCGCCTGGTTGCGTTCGCCGGCGAAGGTCGTCGAGGAAGTTATCGGCGGTCTGTCGCAGTTTTCCGACCAATTCGCCGCCGGTCAGCTTGCCTGAAATATCCTGTTACGTTCGCTGTGGTTCACGACTAGTGTTCAGAAGAGGGTCGAGGACAGAAAGCGGAGGCGGATCATGGTGTTGAAGAAGTGCGTATTGGCGGTGGCTATCTGCTCGGTATTGAGCCTGTCGTTTGCCTTTGTGTCGGGCGATCTGTCCAGCTCATCTGTCGCCTATGCCAAGGATGGCGGCGGCGGTGG
>MTEW01000787.1_pt3 | contig 99682 bp, 92 predicted proteins | sample 1042681 | NCBI WGS metagenome assembly MTEW01 (sample SAMN06185811, study PRJNA358809) | soil metagenome | isolation source: soil biostimulated with citrate as carbon source | place: India | collected 2015-05-23 | reverse complement strand
CCGAAGGGCTGTTCGCCGCCGAACGCAAACGCCCCCTGCCCGCCCACCCGCAACGCATCGGCATCATCAGTTCGCCCACCGGCGCCGTGATCCGCGACATCATCAGCGTTTTCCGCCGCCGTGCGCCGCAGGTGCAGCTGACTCTGATCCCCACGGCCGTCCAGGGCCGCGAGGCCACCGCGCAGATCGTTCGCGCCCTGGCGCTGGCCGATGCGCAGGGCTTCGACGCATTGATCCTGGCCCGGGGCGGCGGCTCGCTGGAGGACCTCTGGTGCTTCAACGAAGAAGCCGTGGCGCGCGCCGTGGCCACCTGCCAGACGCCCATCGTCAGCGCCGTGGGCCATGAAACGGACGTTTCCATCAGCGACTTCGTTGCCGACGTACGCGCCCCAACCCCGTCGGCCGCTGCCGAACTTCTGGCACCCGATGCAAGCGAACTGCAGCAGCGCCTCGATAGCCTGCACCGCCGCCTCGTCCTGCGCCTGCGGGAACACCTGACCCGCGAGCGCCTGCGCCTGGACGGCCTGTTCCGGCGCCTGCGTCATCCCGGCGAACGCTTGCGCCAGCAGGCCCAGCGCCTGGACGACCTGGACATGCGCCTGCGCCGCGCCTTCGAGCGCCGTCAGCAGATTCGCCACGAGCAACTGGCGCGCCTGGATACCCGCCTCGCCGCACAGCATCCGGGGCGCAGCCTGGCATTGCTGCGGCAGAAGCTCGACAGCCTCGCCGAGCGTCTGCCCCGTGCCGCCCGCGAGGCCCTCAAGGACCGCCGCCAGCGCCTCGACGCCCTCGCCCAGACCCTGCACGTGGTCAGTCCGCTGGCCACACTCGGACGCGGCTACAGCATCCTGCTCGACGAGCGCGGCCAGGCCATCCGCGCCGCTAGTCAGACCCGCCCCGGCCAGCGCCTGAAGGCCCGGCTCGGGGAAGGCGAGCTGGACGTGCGCGTCGAAGACAACCACCTCACCCCCGTGAACCTCTCCCTGCTGGATTGACAATGCGCCTGCTTGCCGCCCTGCTCCTCTGCCTTGCCCTCCCCGCCCACGCCGAAGGCTTTATCACGCGCCTGCTGAACAAACCGGTGCCGGGTGGTGTCGCGGTGGTCCAACTGGGCAACGGCGCCCAGGCACCTACCGCGCGTTACCAGGGCAAGCCGGTACTGGTGGTAAAGGAAGACGGCCGCGACTGGATCGCCATCGTCGGCATTCCGCTGGGCACCAAGGCCGGCCAACAGCAGATCCAGGTCAGCGACGGACGCACGCTGGCATTCGCCGTTGGCACGCGCACCTATCGTGAACAGCACATCAAACTGGCCAACACACGGCAGGTGAACCCGCTGCCGGAAGACCTCAAGCGCATCGATCGCGAACTGGCCGAGCAGACCACCGCCTACCGCCGCTTCAGTCCCGGCTCGCCGAGCAACCTGCTGTTCGACAAGCCGGTGAACGGTCCGCTTTCCAGCCCCTTCGGCCTGCGCCGCTTCTTCAATGGAGAGGAGCGCAACCCGCACTCCGGGCTGGACTTCGCCGTGGGTGCCGGCACGCCGATCAAGGCACCGGCAGCCGGCAAGGTGATCCTGATCGGCGACTACTTCTTCAATGGCAAAACGGTCTTCGTCGACCATGGCCAGGGCCTGATCAGCATGTTCTGTCACATGTCGAAGGTAGAGGTGAAGCTCGGCCAGCAATTGCCCCGCGGTGGCGTGGTCGGCCGCGTCGGCGCCACCGGCCGTGCCACCGGACCGCACATGCACTGGAATGTCAGCTTGAATGATGTGCGAGTGGACCCGGCCATTTTCATCGGTGCCTACAAACCCTGAGCGACATCCGCGCTTACAGCCTCGGTTTGGGCGGTTGGGACGGATTTGTTATGGTCCGGCGCTTTCTCGGACCCGCGCTGTGCAGCGGATAGATAAAGGGAGCAGCCCATGCAAGACGACGTCACCCACTGGCTGATGTGGCTGAGACAGCACGACGAACTGCACACCGTCGTCTCCACCAGCGTCCTTGTTTTCCTCGCCTGGGTTTCCAACTGGATAGTCCGCCGCATCCTCCTGCGCGGCCTGTTCCGCATTACTGGCGCGCATATACAGGACCACGGCCTGATCAAGCGCCTGGCCAACGTGGTGCCCGCCCTGGTGCTGGCATTCGGCGTCAAGGTCGTACCGAACCTGCCCGGCGCCCTGGTGGAAGTGATCACCAACGTCTGCGCTGCTTTCATCATCCTCACCATCGCACTCGCCCTGAGTGCTGCGCTGAATATCGTCAGCAGCCTCTACCAGCGCCGCAAGGACGCCCACTTGCGGCCCATCAAGGGCTACGTCCAGGTGCTGAAGATCGCGATCTTCGCCATCGCCACCATCCTGATGATCGCCAGTCTGATCGACCGCTCGCCGCTCATCCTGCTCTCCGGCCTGGGTGCCATGGCGGCGGTGTTGCTGCTGATCTTCCAGGACACCCTGCTTTCCCTGGTGGCCAGCGTGCAGATCACCTCCAGCGACATCATCCGCGTCGGCGATTGGGTGGAAATGCCGCAGCTCAACGCCGACGGCGACGTCATCGACATCGCCCTGCATACGGTGAAGGTGCAGAACTGGGACAAGACCATCACCACCATCCCCACCAAGCGTTTCATCACCGACTCGTTCAAGAACTGGCGGGGTATGCAGGAATCCGGTGGCCGGCGGATCAAGCGCTGCCTGTACCTGGATCAGAACAGCGTGCATTTCCTGAGCGCGGACGATATCGACCGTCTGCACCGCTTCCGTCTTCTGGACAGTTACCTGAAAGCCAAGGAAAGCGAACTGCTCAGCTGGAACAGCCAGCTGGATGAATCCCTTCGCCTGCCCATCAACAGCCGCCAGTTGACCAACATCGGCACCTTCCGCGCCTACGTCGAGCACTACCTGCGGGAGAACCTGGATATCCGCAAGGACATGACCCTGATCGTGCGCCAATTGGCCCCCACCGCCGACGGCCTGCCCCTGGAGCTTTACTGCTTCACCAATACCACCGCCTGGGCGAGCTACGAGTCCATCCAGTCCGACATCTTCGACCACTTGCTGGCGATCCTCCCCGAGTTCGGCCTGCGGGTGTTCCAGCATCCCAGTGGCGCGGACATGCGTGCAATTCGCTTGCGCAAGTCGGAGTGAACCAGGCACTGCCCGCGAATTGCCCGGCAAGGGTCTTTTCGCGGGCACGCTGCCCCACCCGAAAAAAGCAGCGCAATCATCTCTAGAAAACATCCGCACTCGCGCAATAAATTCCGCCATTGCAAATTCCTGCGCTCTTTTTCGCCATTTTTTTAACAATGCTTGCCATATTCACGCACGATGAATAGGGTTAGCCCCTATGAAAACCGCACACACTCTCATCCTTCTGCGCCAACACGCCTGCCTGCGACTGGTCAGCCCACGACTGCGTGACTGAACCCCACCTCCGCCGCACCCGCCGATTTCCAATGCCTGGCCGACCATCACACGGCCCGCAGTAAAAAGGATTTGCCTCATGAGCATGCTGAAAGCCCCGTCCAACAAGTACCGTCCGTTCCCGGCCATCAACCTGCCGGACCGTACCTGGCCGTCGAAGACCATCACTGAAGTACCGATCTGGTGCAGCTCCGACCTGCGTGACGGCAACCAGTCGCTGATCGAGCCTATGGACGCGCAGAAGAAGATGCGTTTCTTCAAGACCCTGGTGCAGGTGGGCCTGAAGGAAATCGAGGTCGCCTTCCCGTCCGCCTCGGACACCGATTTCAACTTCGTTCGCGAGCTGATCGAAGGCGGCCACATTCCGGATGACGTGACCATTCAGGTGCTGACTCAGGCCCGCGAAGACCTGATCACCCGTACCTTCGAATCCCTGAGGGGCGCGAAGAAGGCCATCGTGCACGTCTACAACGCCACTGCGCCATCCTTCCGCCGCATCGTTTTCAACCAGGACAAGGCCGGTGTGATCGAGATCGCCACCAGCGCCGCCAAGTTGATCAAGAAGCTGGCCGCCGAACAGCCGGGCACCGACTGGACCTTCCAGTACTCACCGGAAATCTTCAGCTCCACCGAGCTGGATTTCGCCGTGGAAGTCTGCGACGCGGTAATCGACGTCTGGCAGCCGACTCCTGAGAAAAAGATCATCCTCAACCTGCCGGCCACCGTGGAATGCGCGACGCCGAACGTCTACGCCGACCAGATCGAATGGTTCGGCCGTCACGTCAGCCGCCGCGATTCGGTCATCATCAGTCTGCACACCCACAACGACCGTGGTACTGGCGTGGCCGCCACCGAACTGGGCCTTATGGCCGGCGCCGACCGCGTCGAAGGCTGCCTGTTCGGTAACGGCGAGCGCACCGGCAACGTCGACCTGGTGACCCTGGCGCTGAACATGTACACCCAGGGCCTGCACCCGCAACTGGACTTCTCCGACATCGATGCCGTGCGCAAGGTCGTCGAAGAGTGCAACCAGCTGCCGGTCCATCCGCGTCACCCCTACGTGGGCGACCTGGTGCATACCGCCTTCTCCGGCTCCCACCAGGACGCCATCCGCAAGGGCTTCGCCCAGCAGAAGGAAGACGGCGCCTGGGAAGTACCATACCTGCCAATCGACCCGGCCGACATCGGCCGAAGCTACGAAGCGGTGATCCGCGTGAACAGTCAGTCCGGCAAGGGCGGCATCACCTTCCTGCTGGAGCAGGAATACGGCATCAGTCTGCCGCGCCGCATGCAGATCGAGTTCAGCCAGGTGGTGCAGAAGGAGACCGATCGCCTTGGCCTGGAAATGACTGCCGAGCAGATCTACAAGCTGCTGGACGCCGAGTACCTGCAAGCCACCGCACCGTTCACCCTGAAAGGCCATCGCCTGCAAGAAGAGAACGGCACGAGCGCTGTGGATATCGAGGTTCAGTTCAACGGTGAAACCCAGCACCTGCGCGGCATGGGCAAAGGCCCGCTGGAAGCCCTGGTGGCCAGCCTGCCGGTGAAGGTGGAGATCATGGACTACTCCGAGCACGCCATCGGCGCGGGTACCAACGCCAAGGCCGCAGCCTACATCGAGCTGCGCGTCAACGGCGGCCGTGCCCTGCACGGCATCGGCATCGACGAAAACATCACCACCGCCAGCTTCCGGGCCCTGTTCAGCGCCCTCAATCGCGCCCTGAGCCAGGCCGAGGCCGAAGCGGCCTGAAGCCGATAGCGCAATAAAAAACCCCGCCATCCGGCGGGGTTTTCTTTTTGTCCGTGGGCCTATTCCTTGTGGGGGGCGATTTCAATCGCCAAACGGGCCGCAGGTCCGCCATCGGATCCCAATTGGGGCGGCTACGCCGCCCTTGGCGAATGAATTCGCCCCTACCCTAGAGCGACACCCGCCCTAGCCCTGCTGCTGCCAGTGGCACTTGCCCCAGGCGCACATGGAATCCAGCACCGGCTTCAGACTCAAGCCATGCTCAGTCAGGCGGTACTCGACCCGCGGAGGCACCTCGGCATACACGGTGCGCGAGACGATACCGTCGCGCTCCAACTCGCGCAGCTGCTGGGTCAGCATCTTTTCGGTAATGCCCGGCACCAGCCGCTTGAGCTCGGAGAAGCGCCGCGACTCGGGAATCAGGTGGTAGACCAGCAGCGACTTCCACTTGCCACCGATCACCGCCAGCGTGACCTCAACCGGCGTGTTGTAGACCTTTTCTCCCGCCACGAGCAGGTTGTCCCCGGCAGGTATCGGCTTGTGCTCGCTCATGGTGTCCCCGACTCAAAGGTGCAGGTCGAAGGCGTCCGCATCGCGCATCGCGGGGAAGCGTTCGCGGTAGGCCGCCAGTTGCGAAGCGGACAGGCTTGAGATGAACACGCCATCGCCGTCGCCGGCGTCCAGCAGGTGCTCGCCCTGGAAATCCAGCACCTGGCTGTCGCCACTGTAACCATGGCCCTTGCCGTCGGTGCCGACGCGGTTCACCGCCGCCACGTAGCAGAGGTTCTCGATGGCCCGTGCCGGCAGCAGGCGGTTCCAGTGATGGCGGCGGGCAGCCGGCCAGTTGGCGGTGTACAGGAGCAGGTCGGTATCGTTGGGATCGCGACTCCACACGGGGAAGCGCAGGTCGTAGCAGATCAACGGACGCACTCGCCAACCCTTGAGCTCGAACAGTGCCTGGGTCTCACCCGGTGTGTAGTGCTTGTGCTCGTCCGCCATGCGGAACAGGTGGCGCTTGTCGTAATGCAGAACCTCGCCATCCGGACGCACCCAGAGCAGGCGGTTGCGATGGCTGCCATCGGCGGCCTGGATGATGACGCTACCGGTGATCACCGCATCCAGGCGCCGCGCCTGTTCACGCAGCCAGACGTGCGTCGGGCCTTCTTCGAGCTCGGCGAGAGCGGCCGAATCCATGGAGAACCCAGTGGTGAACATCTCTGGCAGGACAATCAGGTCCGCACCTCTCGCCTGCTCTAGCAGGGTTTCGAAATGCGCGAGGTTCGCGGCGCGGTCGTGCCAGGCCAGGGTGGTCTGCACCAGGGCCAGCTTGAGGTCAGGCAGGGAGGTCAGATCGCGCATAGCTTTTCCGCCGCCTCGCGCAGCGTCTCCTCACGTTTGGCGAAGCAGAACCGTACCAGGCGCAGGTCTTTCGGCGCTTGCTGGTAGAACACCGAAACCGGAATGGCGGCGACGCCGTGCTCGCGGGTCAGCCATTCGGACATGGCCACGTCGTCCAGGTCGTTGCGAATGGCGCTGTAATCCACCAGCTGGAAGTAGGTGCCGGCGGCGCGGGTGAAACGGAAGCGCGAACCGGTCAACAGGTCGCAGAACAGGTCGCGTTTGGCCTGATAGAAGGCGGGAAGTTCAGCCAGGTGCTCCGGGTGCGCAGCCATGAAATCGGCCAGCGCCCATTGCAACGGGGTGACACCGCAGAAATTCACGTACTGGTGGACCTTGCGCAGCTCCGCGGACAGCGAAGGCGGTGCCACCACGTAGCCCGTCTTCCAACCGGTGACGTGATAGGTCTTGCCGAACGAGCTGACGACGAAGGAGCGGGCGTAGAGCTCGTCATGGGCGAGCACACTGACGTGGCCAATACCGTCGAACACCAGGTGCTCATAGACCTCATCCGATACCAGGTAGATATCGCGGTCGCGGATCAGCTCGGCCAACTGGTCCAGTTCAGCGCGGGAGATCAATGCGCCACTGGGGTTGTGCGGGCTGTTGAGGATGATCATGCGGGTGCGCGGGCTGAGCGCATCGCGCATGCGCTGCCAGTCGATGGAGAAGGCCGGCAGTGCCAGGGGCACGTGCACGCAGCGGCCGCCAGCGAGTTCCACCGACGGCTCATAGCTGTCGTAGCAGGGGTCGAGGACGATCACTTCGTCGCCAGCGCGGACCACTGCCTGGATGGCGCAGAAGATGGCTTCTGTGGCGCCAGGGGTGACGGTCACCTCACTGTCGGCGCTGACCTGACGACCGTAGAAGCTGGCGACCTTGGCAGCCACCTGCTCGCGCAGGGCCGGCAGGCCGGTCATGGGGGCGTATTGGTTATGTCCACTGGCGATGTGCCGGCCGACCGCGTCGCACAGGGCAGCCGGCGCGGGGAAATCCGGGAAGCCCTGGGACAGGTTGATGGCGCCGACTTCAGCGGCGAGCTGGGACATGCGGGTGAAGATGGTGGTGCCGACGTTGGGCAACTTGCTGGCGATCATTTCTTCAGGCTGCTGGCGACTGGGAAGTGGGTCATAGCTTAAGGCCTGAGCCATTCCACGACCACAGGAATGCCCCCTGTAGGAGCGAGCTTGCTCGCGAAACCGCGTGCCAGCCCGATTCGCGAGCAGAGCTCGCTCCTACGAAGGATGAATTCCACCCGGAAAGAAAAAGGGCGCCCCAGGGCGCCCTCTTTCGTACCGGTCAATCAGCGCTTCTTGTCGCGGCGCTTCTTGTCGGCCTTCTTGTGGTGCGACATGAGGCGACGCTTCTTGTTCACCTGACGCTCGGTCAGGGTGTTCTTCTTGCCCTCGTAAGGGTTCTCGCCACCCTTGTACTCGATGCGGATCGGCGTACCGACCAGCTTGAGCACGCGCCGGTAGGTATTTTCCAGATAGCGCGAGTAGGACTTCGGCACCGACTCGACCTGGTTGCCGTGGATCACGATCAGGGGCGGGTTGGCGCCACCCAGGTGGGCATAGCGCAACTTGATGCGGCGACCGTTGACCAGCGGCGGCTGATGCTCCTGCACCGCGTCTTCGAGGATCTGGGTCAGGCGGCTGGTCGGCCAGCGGGTGATGGCCGAGCGGAACGAGTCCTGCACCGACTTGTACAGGTGACCGACGCCCGTGCCGTGCAGCGCGGAAATGAAGTGGATGTCGGCGAAGTCGACGAAGAACAGCCGGCGTTCCAGCTCGGTCTTCACGTAGTCGCGTTCACTCGACTCCATGCCGTCCCACTTGTTCAGGGCAATGACCAGCGCGCGGCCGGTTTCCAGCACGAAGCCCAGCAGGTTGAGGTCGTGTTCGACCACGCCTTCGCGGGCGTCCATCACGAAGACCACCACGTTGGCGTCCTGGATGGCTTGCAGGGTTTTCACCACCGAGAACTTTTCCACAGCCTCGAAGATCTTGCCGCGACGGCGTACGCCCGCGGTGTCGATGAGGGTGTATTTCTCTTCGTTGCGCTCGAAGGGAATGTAGATGCTGTCACGGGTGGTCCCGGCCTGGTCGTACACGATCACACGCTCTTCACCGAGCATGCGGTTGACCAGGGTGGACTTGCCGACGTTGGGGCGGCCGATGATGGCGATCTTGATGCCATCCTTCTCGCTCGGTCCCGGAATGCGCTTGGCTTCCTCGCCTTCGGCGACCACTTCGGCTTCGGCGGCTTCGTCCTCGTCGGCCTGGTCGTCACGAGGGAACACGCCCAACGCTTCCTGCAGCATCTGGCTGATGCCACGGCCATGGGCAGCGGCGATGGGCAGGGCATCGCCCAGACCCAGGGGGCTGAACTCGGCGCGCGCGATATCCGGATCGACGGTATCGACCTTGTTCGCCACCAGGAAGCTGCGCTTGTTCCGCTTGCGCAGGTGCTCGGCGATCATCTGGTCGGCGGCGGTCATGCCGGCGCGGGAGTCGACCATGAACAGCACCGCATCGGCCTCTTCGATGGCCTGCAGGGACTGCTCGGCCATTTTTGCGTCAATGCCTTCCTCATCGCCGGATATACCTCCGGTGTCGATGACGATATAGGTGCGACCCTGCCACTTCGCCTCGCCGTACTGGCGGTCACGGGTGAGACCTGCGTATTCCGCGACGATCGCGTTACGGGTCTTGGTCAGGCGGTTGAACAGGGTGGACTTGCCGACGTTTGGCCGACCCACCAGGGCGATTACGGGAACCATGAGGCTCTCCACTCGTTATTTCAGAAAACACAAAGGCCGCTGCCGTTCGACGGCAGCGGCCGGGTATCAAGCCTCAGCTTAGCGGATGGTCAGGCCGACCAGCTTTCCGCCATTGCCGTAGGCATACATCCACTCGCCGACCACCAGCGGACGGGCACGCAGGCCGTCGCCGTCGATCTTCGTGCGGCCGACGAAGTGACCATCCACCTGGCTCAGCAGGTGCAGGTAGCCTTCGAAGTCGCCGACTGCCACATAGCTGGAAAACACTTCCGGCGCGGACAGCTGGCGACGGGCCAGGGCATCGTTGCTCCAGAGGGCGGAGGCGGAACGCTCATCCACGCCTTCCACGGTGCCATTGGCCAGGCTCACGTAGACGTTACCGAAGCCCTGGGCGACGCCGGCGTAGCTGGACGCCTCACGCTGCCAGAGCACACGGCCGCTTTCCAGGTCCAGCGCCGCAACGCGACCCTGGTAGGTGGCCATGTAGAGGGTACCGCCGGAGAGCAGCAGGCCACCGTCGATGTCCACGACGCGATCCAGCTCGGAACGACCCTGGGGCACGGCCACGCGCTGTTCCCAGACCGGAATGCCGCGCTTGATATCCAGCGCGAGCACCTTGCCGGTGGAAAGGCCGGCCACGGCCAGATTGTTGGTCACGATCGGCGCGCCGGTACCGCGCAGGGTCAGCACGGCCGGGGTGTTCTCGTAGATCCAGAGCTGGTTGCCGGTGGCGGCATCGAAGCCGAACAGGGTGTCATTCTGGGTCTGCACGACCACCACGTCACCGTTGTTGGCCGCCGGGGCCAGCACTTCGCCGTTGACGCGGGCACGCCACTTTTCTTCGCCGTTGGTGGCGTCGAGGGCAACGATTTCGCCCTTCAGGGTGCCGACCATCACCAGGCCGTAACCAACGCCAACAGCGCCGGAAACCGGCAGTTCGAGATCCTGTTTCCAGATCACATCGCCATTGAAGCGATTGAGCGCCATGACCTCGCCATTCACATCGGAGGCGTAGATGGTGTCGCCGTCGACAGCGGGCACCAACAGGTTGTAGGTCTCGCCCTGGCCATCGCCGATCGAGCGGCTCCAGCCCTTGTCCAGCGTCACTTCTTCAGTGATATCGGGCAGCTCGGCCGGCGGCAGTTCCTTCTTGCTGTTGCTGCTGCAGCCCACGGCCAGAACGGCGAGGGCCAGCACTGCGGCATTCTTCCAACGCATCACGTCACGCGTCCCCTTTTGCCAGGTCGTCGAGCTTCATCTGCAGGCCGCCCACGGCGGCGTCTTCGGGCAGTGCGGCCTTGGCTTTCAGGTAGGCGGCATGCGCATCGTCGGTGCGACCCAGCTGAACCAGCAGGTCGCCCTTGAGTTCTTCGCGGCTGGCAGCGAAGGCCTTGTCGGCGTCGCCCTCCAGCAGTCTGAGGGCTTCATCGGCCTTGTTCTGGGCAGCCAGGACACGGGCCAGGCGCTGGCGCGCCAGTTCGCCCAGGGTTGCGTCGGCAGGCTTGTCGAGTACGGACTTGAGCTCAGCAGCGGCGTCATCCAGTTTGCCGGACTCGACCGCGACCTTGGCCACGAACAGGCTGCCGTACTGGGCGTAGTGGGTGCCGCCAAACTCGCTCTTCAGTTTGCCGGCAAGCTCGGCGACCTTCGCCGAATCGGGGGTGCCGCTCGGATTCAGAGCGGTTTCCAGCAGTTGCTGGTAAACGATAGAGGCACCCTGGGCCTGGTTGGATTCGTACTTCTGCCAGGCCTGCCAACCAAAGACCACCGCCAGCGCCAGCGCGCCGCCAGTGAGCATGGGTTTGCCGTTGCGCTGCCACCAGTCCCTGAATTGCGCAATCTGTTCTTCTTCAGTCTGCATGCTTAACCCCGTACTCCTGATCTTTGTTTGCTCAAGCCTGCTTCAGGCAGGCTGCGAGATGCTCGGCCAGAGCATCCCAGGCAATGCTTTGTTGTTCGCTGTCGTCGCGAAGCGGCTTGCAACCTACCACGCGCTTGGCCAGTTCGTCGTCCCCCAGGATCAACGCGTAGCGAGCACCGCTCTTGTCGGCTTTCTTGAACTGGCTCTTGAAGCTGCCGGCACCGGCGTTGACCAGCAGACGCAGGCCCGGAACGGCATCACGCAGCTGCTCGGAAAGGCCAAGTGCAGCCAGCTCGGCGGCTTCGCCGAAGGCGCAGATATAGACGTCGGCCGGGCTGTTCAGCTCGCCCGGCACCAGGCCGAGGGTTTCCAGCAGCAGCACGAGACGCTCGACGCCCATGGCATAGCCCACGCCCGGCGTCGGTTTGCCGCCGAATTGGGTAACCAGGCCATCGTAACGGCCGCCAGCACAGACGGTGCCCTGGGAGCCGAGCTTGTCGGTCACCCACTCGAAGACGGTGCGGCTGTAGTAGTCCAGGCCGCGTACCAGCTTCTGATTGATTTCATAGCGAATGCCCACGGCATCCAGTCGCGCCTTGAGGGCTTCGAAATGGACCAGGGACTCTTCGTCGAGGTAGTCGTGCAGGGTCGGCGCGTCCACCAGCAGGGCCTGGGTGCCACCGTCCTTGCTATCGAGAATGCGCAGGGGATTGGTGGTCAGACGGCGCTGGCTGTCTTCATCCAGCAGGTCGTAACGATCCTGCAGGTACGCGACCAGGGCATCACGGTAGCGAGCACGAGCCTCGCTGGAACCCAGGCTGTTCAGTTGCAGGGTCACCGCATCAGACAGGCCGAGCTTTTTCCACAGGCGCCAGGTGAGCACGATCAGCTCGGCATCGATGTCCGGGCCGGGCAGATTGAACACTTCCACGCCCATCTGGTGGAACTGGCGATAGCGGCCTTTCTGCGGCTTTTCGTAACGGAACATGGGGCCGGCGTACCACAGCTTCTGCACCTGGCCGCCACCGGTGAGGCCATGCTCGAGCACGGCACGCACGCAGCCCGCGGTGCCTTCCGGGCGCATGGTCAGCGACTCTTCGTTGCGATCGAGGAAGGTGTACATCTCCTTATCGACCACATCGGTGCCTTCACCGATGCCGCGCGCGAACAACTCGGTGAACTCGAGGATCGGCAGGCGGATTTCCTTGTAACCGTAGGAGTCCAGCAGATCCGCTACGGTGTTTTCCAGATAACGCCAGGCGGGCGTCTGCTCCGGCAGGATGTCGTTCATGCCACGAATGGCTTGCAGGGTCTTGCTCACGTGGATTCCTTGTCTCAGCTACGGGCGATCAGCGCCGCGTCAGCTTCGGCCTTTGCGGCCGCCTTCTCGCGAATGAGCCGCTCCAGCTCATCCACCAGGTTGTCGTTGTTCAGCTTCTGCGCCGGCTTGCCGTCGATGTAGACGAGGTTGTTCGGGGTACCGCCGGTGAGGCCGATATGGGCCTCCTTTGCTTCGCCCGGACCATTGACCACACAACCGATGACGGCGACGTCCATCGGCACCAGAAGGTCTTCGAGACGGCCTTCCAGTTCGTTCATGGTCTTGACCACATCGAAGTTCTGCCGCGAACAGCTCGGGCAGGCGATGAAGTTGATGCCACGGGAACGCAGGTGCAGGGACTTGAGAATGTCGAAGCCGACCTTGACCTCTTCCACCGGGTCCGCCGCCAGGGAGATGCGGATGGTGTCGCCGATACCTTCGGCCAGCAGCATGCCCAGGCCCACTGCGGATTTCACGGTACCGGAACGCAGCCCACCGGCTTCGGTGATGCCGAGGTGCAGGGGCTGCACGATCTGCTTGGCCAGCAGGCGGTAGGCTTCGACGGCCATGAACACGTCGGATGCCTTCACACTGACCTTGAAGTCCTGGAAGTCCAGCTTGTCGAGATGCTCCACATGGCGCAGTGCCGATTCGACCAGAGCCTGCGGCGTGGGCTCGCCGTATTTCTTCTGCAGGTCCTTCTCCAGCGAACCGGCGTTGACGCCGATGCGGATCGGGATGCCCTTGTCGCGCGCGGCATCGACCACCGCCCGGACGCGATCTTCGCGACCGATGTTGCCCGGGTTGATGCGCAGGCAGTCGACACCCAGTTCGGCAACGCGCAAGGCGATCTTGTAATCGAAGTGAATGTCCGCCACCAGCGGCACCTGGACCTGCTGCTTGATGCGGCCGAAGGCCTCGGCAGCGTCCATGTCCGGCACGGAAATCCGCACGATATCGACGCCGGCATCCACAAGGCGCTGGATCTGCCCGACGGTGGCGGCGACATCACAGGTGTCGGTGTTGGTCATGCTCTGTACGGCGATAGGCGCATCACCGCCCACCGGAACCGAGCCAACCCAGATTTTCCGCGAAACGCGGCGTTTGATCGGTGATTCGCAATGCATGACTTATTGCCCCAACTTCAGGCGCGCGGTCTCGCCGCGGACGTAAGGCGCCACGTCGACCGACTGGCCGTTATAGCTGAGCTGGGCGCCACGGGCGAAACCGAGGCGGACCTCCAGCGGTACCTTGCCGGCCAGTTCCACGCTGTCGCCGGTACGTTTCAGGGCGCTGACCAGCACCTTGCCGTCGGCGTCGGTAACCTGGGTCCAGCAATTGGCAGTGAACTGGATACGCACCACACCCTGGCCCTGCTGTGCGACTACGGGGGCCGGCGCGGGAGCTGCAGGAGCTGCGGGAGCCGAGGTTGCTGCAGCGGCAGCGGTAGTCTCGGGTTGGGCAACCGCAGGCGCGGCAGGAGCGACTGCGGGCGCGGTCGGCTGCACGACGACCGGGACGCTCGGAGCAGCGGCGATTGCCGGTGCCGGGGTCTGCGCCGGAGCGGCAGGAGCGACGGGGGCGGTCTCGCCGGCCGGGACCACCGGTGCGGTACCTTCGGTGGCCGGCTGCTCAGGCTGTGCAGCGGTTTCCGGCGATACCTGGGCAGGTGCGGGCACCTGGCTGTCCTGGGCCTCGGCGACCGCCTGGTCTTCAGGTTCGTCGAGCGGGTGGATCTGGGTAGTGCCGTCGGCACTTTCCACTTCCACATGCTCCATGCTCACGCTGGCTGCTTCTTCGCTGTTGCGGCTGGAATGCTCCTGCCACCAGAAGAAGCCCACCGCGCCCAGCGCAACCAGGATGACGAAGCTGACGACACGCAGCACGCTCTGGGACAGGCGAACCGGTTCTTCGATGCGCCCCAGGCTGTGCACGTTGCTGCCCTTGGCATCGGTGCCGGTGTAATGGTCGAACTCGGCGACCAGTGCAGCCTGGTCCATTCCCATGAACTTGGCGTAGGCGCGCACGTAACCGCGGGCAAAGGTGTGCCCGGGCAACTGGTCGAAATCGCCGGCTTCGAGCTGGCGCACGGCGTGCTCGGTCAGGTTAAGGTGGCGGGCGACCTCACCCAGGCTCAGATCCTTGCTCTCACGGGCCTGACGCAGGGTTTCACCTGGGTTGGCGCGGTTCGCCGCTACAGCTTCGGGATGCGACGCTTTCATCATTGCTCCGACAGGTATTGCTGATATTCCGGCGTGCCGGGATAAAGTCGTTTGAGTTGCAGACCGAGGCTGGCCGCCTGGTCGCGGTCTTCAAAAATGGTCGACAGCCGCGCACCGAGCAACAGGCTACGGGCATTCTGCGGGGCGATCTGCGAATAGCGCTGGTAGTAGTCGCGGGCCGGTACGTACTGCTTTTCATCGAACGACAGCTGGGCCATCTCCAGCAACGCCAGGGGCTGCTGCCGGTTCAGGCGCAACGCCTTGTCGAAGTGCTGTTTGGCCAGCGCCGGGTTGTTCATCTTCAGGGCCGTCAGGCCGAGGTTCTCGAACACGCGCGAACGCTCCGGATAGAGGTTGTCCTCTGCGGCCTGCTGGAAGCGTTCGGACGCATCCTTGTAGCGCTTCTGCTCGTACAGGAAGGTGCCGTAGTTGTTGAGGATGCGCGAATCGTTACGGGAGGACAGGGCCTTGCGGTAATGCTGGTCGGCCAGGTCCGGCTCCATTTCGGTCTGGAAAACCAGCGCCAGGGCCGCGTTGGCATCAGCGTTGGACGGGTCCAGCTCGAGAGCTTTCTTGAGCGGCACCTTGGCACGTTCGGTAGCGCCCTGCTTGAGGTAGCCGATGCCCAGGTTGATATACGCATCGCGCGCTGCATCGCGGCCCGCGTCAGTTTTCATCGGGTCGACCTGACCAGTCGACACGCAAGCCGCGAGCAATACGGTGGAAACGAGGAGCAGCGCAACGCGCAGGGTCATGGGTTGTCCTTCTCTAGTTCCGGTTCCCGGCGTTACTGGACGCCTCCGCTTCGGCGTTCAACTGGCGCACGGCGATGTAGCGCTCGCTGCGGCGGGTACGGTCCATGACCTGGCCGACCAGTTGGCCGCATGCGGCATCGATGTCTTCGCCACGAGTGGTGCGGACGGTGACATTGTGCCCAGCCTTGTGCAACAGGTCCTGGAAGCGGCGGATCGCATTATTGCTCGGCCGCTCGTATCCCGAGTGAGGGAAGGGATTGAACGGAATCAGGTTGATCTTGCAGGGGAAGTCCTTGAGCAGCTCGATCATCTGGGAAGCGTGTTCGGGCTGGTCGTTGACGTCTTTGAGCAGGGTGTACTCGACAGTCAGCACGCGCTTCTCACCCAGGCGGGAGATGTAGCGGCGGCAGGCATCGAGCACCACTTCAAGCGGGTATTTCTTGTTGATCGGCACCAACTGGTTGCGCAGCGGGTCGTTCGGCGCGTGCAGCGAAAGCGCGAGGGAAACGTCGATCATCTCGCCCAGCTTGTCGATCATCGGCGCCACGCCCGAGGTGGACAGGGTCACCTTGCGCTTGGAGATGCCGTAGCCGAGGTCGTCCATCATGATGTTCATGGCGGAGACGACGTTGTCGAAATTCAGCAGCGGTTCGCCCATGCCCATCATCACCACGTTGGTGATGGCACGGTCGATCTTCGCGGGGATGGTCCCGAAGGACTTGTTGGCGATCCACACCTGGCCGATCACTTCGGCGGCGGTGAGGTCGCTGTTGAAACCTTGCTTGCCGGTGGAGCAGAAGCTGCAGTCCAGGGCGCATCCAGCCTGGGACGAGACACACAGCGTGCCACGACCGCCTTGCGGAATGTATACGGTTTCGACGCAGCTGCCGGAGGCCACGCGGACCACCCATTTACGGGTGCCATCGCTGGAGATGTCCTGGCTGACCACTTCCGGGCCGCGAATCTCGGCAGAGGCCTTGAGCTTGTCGCGCAAGGCCTTGCCGATATTGCTCATGGCGTCGAAATCATCGACGCCAAAGTGGTGAATCCACTTCATCACCTGACCGGCGCGGAAGCGTTTCTCCCCGATGGACTCGAAGAAGCTTTCCAGTTGCGGCTGGGTCAGACCCAGCAGGTTCACTTTACCGGTCGATTCAGTCATGGCTTCACCCTCGCCCATTCGCCATTAGCGAATGCGAGCGCACACCTCGGTGGCGGCGAAGAAGTAGGAGATTTCGCGAGCAGCGGAAGCCTCGGAATCCGAACCGTGTACGGCGTTTTCGTCGATGGAAACAGCGTAATCGGCGCGGATGGTGCCAGCGTCGGCTTTCTTCGGATCGGTCGCGCCCATCAGTTCACGGTTCTTGGCAACGGCGTTCTCGCCTTCCAGAACCTGAACGACTACCGGACCGGAAGTCATGAAGGAAACCAGGTCCTTGAAGAAGGGACGCTCTTTGTGCTCAGCGTAGAAACCGCCGGCTTCGCGCTCGGACAGTTGAACCATCTTGGCGGCAACGACGCGCAGGCCGGCCTTTTCGAAGCGGGTGATGATCTCGCCCACTACGTTCTTGGCGACAGCGTCCGGCTTGATGATGGAGAGAGTACGTTCGACAGCCATGGAAAAACTCCAGAAACAAGGATTAAAGCGAAAAATTAAACCCGCGAATTATACGCGGGTTAGGGGGAAATGCGTAGGGCCGGAGCCCAGGGGTGGACGTCGCTCAGTCGGCTTCTTCGATCCAGGCGGCCTGCACGGCCTCCAGGACCTTTTCGCCACCGCGCTTGGGATCGTCGGAGAACTCCGGCAGTGCCACGATCCAGTTGTGCAGATCGACGAAGTTCACGTAGCGCGGATCGACCTCCGGCTTGGATTCAGCGAGCTGGATGGCGATTTCCAGCACGTCGGTCCATTTCAGGCTCATGTTGCACTCCAGAAGCGGCTCCGGACTCGCCAAACAAGGGCGAAGAAGCGGAGTCCGTACGCGGTAAATGAGCGGCCCGAGCCTGTCACCAGATGCAACAGGCTGCGAACGCTGTATCAGTGCCCTTCGGACACCTGGTTGATGGTGTATTTCGGGATTTCCACCACCAGGTCCTCGTCAGCCACCAGCGCCTGACAGGACAGGCGCGAATTTGGCTCCAGACCCCAGGCCTTGTCCAGCATGTCGTCTTCCAGTTCGTCGGAAGCCTCCATGGAATTGAAGCCCTCGCGCACCACCACATGACAGGTGGTGCAGGCGCAGGACTTCTCGCAGGCGTGTTCGATGTCGATGCCGCTGCGCAGGGCGGCATTCAGGATGCTTTCGCCCGGCTGCGCCTCGATCACGGCACCCTCGGGGCAATGCTCGGCGTGGGGCAGGAAGATGATCTGCGGCATTTCTGGTTCAATCCTCGATTTCGTTGAGTCGGCGGCCGGACAGGGCAGCCTTGACAGCGGCATCCATCCGACGCGCAGCAAAGGCATCGGTCACCTGGGACAGGCGCTTGATCTGGGCCTCGATGGCGACGACATCACTGCCGATCGCCAGCTCGCGCAGGGTCTGCATGCTGTCGAGGATCGCGGCGCGCTCGGTTTCATCCAACAGGCGCTCGCCATCGACCTCCAGCGCAGCCTGGACAGCTTCCAGCAGGCGCTCGGCTTCGACCTGCTGTTCGCGCAGGGCACGGGCGTTCTTGTCTTCGCCGGCGTATTCGAAGGAATCCTTCAGCATGCGAGAGATCTCGCCATCGGTCAGGCCATAGGACGGCTTCACCTGGATACTCGCCTCGACACCCGAAGCCAGCTCGCGGGCAGTCACTCCGAGCAGGCCGTCGGCATCCACCTGGAAGGTCACACGAATCTTCGCCGCACCCGCCACCATTGGCGGGATGCCGCGCAATTCGAAGCGCGCCAGGGAACGGCAATCCTTGATCAGCTCGCGCTCACCCTGGAGCACGTGGATCATCATGGCCGTCTGGCCATCCTTGTAGGTCGTGAAGTCCTGGGCGCGAGCCACGGGAATCGTGGTGTTGCGCGGGATCACCTTCTCCATCAGCCCGCCCATGGTCTCCAGGCCGAGCGACAGCGGAATCACGTCGAGCAGCAGCAGTTCTTCGCCGCGCTTGTTGCCCGCCAGGGTATCGGCCTGCACGGCAGCGCCAATAGCCACGACCTGATCAGGATCGATATCGGTCAGCGGCTGGCGACCGAACATTTCCGCCACCGCCTCGCGTACGCGCGGCACGCGAGTGGAACCGCCGACCATGACAACGGCCTCGACCTCATCCAGCTCGATGCCGGCGTCCCGCACTGCGCGACGACAAGCCTTGAGGCTGCGGGCGACCATAGGCTCGATCAGGGCGTCGAACTGCCCGCGAGTGAGCACGCCACGCCAGTCGCCATGGACCAGTTCGACGCTATCAATATCGGTCAGGGCTTCCTTCGCATCGCAGGCAGTGCGCAACAGGCTGCGTTGTGCACCCGGATCGAGATCAGCGGAAAGACCCGCCTGCTCGACGATCCAGCCGGCAATCGCATGGTCGAAATCGTCGCCGCCCAGGGCGCTGTCGCCGCCGGTGGCCATGACTTCGAAGACGCCACGGGTCAGGCGCAGGATGGAGATATCGAAGGTGCCGCCGCCCAGGTCGTAGATGGCGACTACGCCTTCGGCCTGCTTGTCCAGGCCATAGGCCACGGCGGCAGCGGTAGGTTCGTTGAGCAGACGCAGCACGTTGAGCCCGGCAAGACGCGCGGCATCCTTGGTGGCCTGGCGCTGGGCCTCATCGAAGTAGGCCGGCACCGTGATCACCGCACCCACCAGCTCGCCGCCCAGGGTCTGCTCGGCGCGCTGACGCAAGGCTTTCAGAATATCGGCCGAGACTTCCACGGGACTCTTGGCACCCTGGACGGTCTCGATGAAGGGCATGTGCGACTCACCACCCACGAAGCGATAGGGCAGTTGCTCGCCCAGTTGCTTGACGTCTTCCAGGCCACGCCCCATGAAGCGCTTGACGGAAATGATGGTGTTGAACGGATCACTGGCGGCAGCCTGCTTGGCGCTGCGGCCCACTTCGACGCTATCGGCATGATAGCGGACGGCGGAAGGCAGGATGACCTGTCCATCGTCATCCGGCAGGGGTTCGGCGACACCGCTGCGCACCGCAGCGACCAGCGAATTGGTGGTACCCAGGTCGATGCCCACCGCCAGGCGGCGCTGGTGCGGCTGGGGGCTCAGCCCGGGTTCGGCGATCTGCAGTAAGGCCATGCTTGTCTATTTATCAGGCGTACCGGCAACCATGACGGCATCGCGGGTTAATCGTCGAGGCGCTCTTCCAGTTGGCGCACTTCGTGGGTCAGCTTGTCGAGGAACTGCATACGGCGCACCAGGCGCTCCGCATCTTCGCGGCGCTCGGCATCATCCCAGCAATCGGCGAACTCGACATCCAGCTCCGCCTGCGCAACCTTGAGTCGACGCTTGAACGCACCGACACCATCAAGGTCTGCGCTGTCGTGCAATTCCTCGAGCTCTTCGCGCCACTGCATCTGCTGCAGCAGGAACTGAGGGTCTTGCACCGTAACTTCCAGCGCCAGCTCCTTCCCCTTCAGCGCCAACAGATAGAGTGCCCTTCGCGGCGCGCTCTTCAGCGTCTGGTAAGCGTCGTTGAGCTGCGCCGCACGCTCCAGCGCCAGGCGCTGTTCACGCTCGGTCGCATCGGCGAAACGGTCGGGATGGACGGTACGCGCCAGCTCGCGATAACGCGACGCAAGCTGGTCAAGGTCCAGTCGATAACCCGGCTTCAGGTCGAACAGGGCGAAATGACAGGGAGTTCCCACACACGCCTCAGACGTTGAAGCTCTCGCCGCAGCCACACTCGCCGCGCACGTTAGGGTTATTGAACTTGAAGCCCTCGTTGAGCCCTTCGCGAACGAAGTCCAGCTCGGTGCCGTCGAGGTAAGTCAGGCTCTTGGGATCGATGATCACCTTGACGCCATGACTCTCGAAAACCAGGTCTTCCGCAGTCAGCTCGTCGACGAACTCCAGCACATAGGCGAGACCGGAGCAGCCAGTCGTACGCACCCCCAGACGGATACCTTCACCCTTGCCGCGTCCGTCGATGGAACGCTGCACGTGGCGGGCGGCGGATTCAGTCATGCTGATGGCCATTGCAACTCCTTACTCGTTCGAGCGCTTAGAGCAGACCCTTCTTCTGCTTGTAGTCGTGGACGGCCGCCTTGATGGCGTCCTCAGCCAGTACCGAGCAGTGGATCTTCACCGGCGGCAAGGCCAGCTCTTCGGCAATGGTGGTGTTCTTGATGGCAGCCGCTTCGTCCAGGGTCTTGCCCTTCATCCATTCGGTGGCGAGGGAACTGGAAGCGATGGCGGAACCGCAGCCGTAGGTCTTGAACTTGGCGTCTTCGATCACGCCCTGCTCATTGACCTTGATCTGCAGGCGCATCACGTCGCCGCAGGCCGGCGCGCCGACCATGCCGGTCCCCACATTCGGGTCCTGGGCGTCGAGCTTGCCGACGTTACGCGGGTTTTCGTAGTGGTCGATGACCTTGTCGCTGTAAGCCATGGTAACTATTCCTCACTCATCAGGGTGGCGTCAGTGCGCCTGCCATTCGACCTGGGAAAGATCGACGCCCTCTTTATACATATCCCACAGCGGGGACAGTTCACGGAGCTTGCTGACCGCTTCGCGCACCTTGGCAGCGGCGTAGTCCACTTCGTCCTCGGTGGTGAAACGACCGAAGGTGAAGCGGATGGAGCTGTGCGCCAGCTCGTCGTTGCGGCCCAGGGCGCGCAGCACGTAGGACGGCTCGAGAGAGGCCGAAGTGCAGGCGGAACCGGAGGAGACCGCGAGGTCCTTGAGCGCCATGATCAGCGACTCGCCTTCGACGTAGTTGAAGCTGACGTTCATGTTGTGCGGCACGCGCGCCGTGGCGCTGCCGTTCAGATAGAGCTCTTCCATGCCATCGATCTGGGACCAGAAACGATCGGCCAGGGCCTTGATGCGTACGCGCTCGGTGGCCATTTCCTGCTTGGCGATGTGGAAGGCTTCGCCCATGCCGACGATCTGGTGGGTTGCCAGGGTGCCGGAGCGCATGCCGCGCTCGTGGCCGCCGCCGTGCATCATGGCTTCGAGGCGCACACGCGGCTTGCGGCGGACGTAGAGCGCGCCGATGCCTTTCGGGCCGTAGGTCTTGTGGGCGGAGAAGGACATCAGGTCGACCTTCAGCTTCTCCAGGTCGATCTCAACCTTGCCGGTGGACTGGGCGGCGTCGACGTGGAAGAGGATGCCGCGGGCACGGGTCAGCTCGCCGATGGCGGCGATGTCGTTGATGGTGCCGATTTCGTTGTTCACGTGCATGACGGAAACCAGGATGGTGTCGTCACGCAAGGCGGCCTCGACCATGGCCGGAGTGATCAGGCCATCTTCGCCCGGCTCCAGGTAGGTCACTTCGAAACCTTCGCGCTCCAGCTGGCGGGTGGTGTCCAGGACCGCCTTGTGCTCGATCTTCGAGGTAATGATGTGCTTGCCCTTGCCACTGTAGAAGTGTGCAACACCCTTGATGGCCAGGTTGTCGGACTCGGTCGCGCCGGAAGTCCAGACGATTTCACGAGGGTCCGCGTTGACCAGCTCAGCGACCTGACGACGAGCGTTCTCCACCGATTCTTCAGCTTTCCAGCCGAACACGTGGGAGCGCGAGGCTGGGTTGCCGAAGTTGCCGTCCACCAGCAGGCACTCGCTCATTTTCTGAGCGACGCGCGGGTCCACCGGCGTAGTGGCGGAGTAGTCGAGGTAGATCGGCAATTTCATCGGGGCTCTCCTATCAGGTATCGGGGCCAATCACGGGCCGGCGCCCTGCTCAATCGATGGCGGACGCTTCAATCTTATCGAGGTGCGGCATCCTGCCATTGCTTCCACAGCGGCGTTGATCCTGCCGCTGTGCGACCTCTTGAACCTCGCGACGGTTGACCAGGTCGGCCAGACTGATGCCGCTGAGGAACTCGTGGATCTGCAGACTCAGATCACACCAGAGGTGGTGGGTAAGGCAGGTATCGCCGGAATGGCAATCGCCCAGGCCTTGGCAACGGGTGGCATCCACCGACTCGTTGACCGCATCAATTACCTGGGCGACATGAATGCCATGCATGTCGCGGGAAAGCTGGTAGCCACCGCCCGGGCCGCGCACACTGCTGACCAGGTTGCCGCGACGGAGCTTGGCGAAAAGCTGTTCGAGGTAGGACAGGGAAATGCCCTGCCGCTCGGAAATATCAGCCAGGGACACCGGCCCATGCTGCGCATGCAGCGCCAGGTCGAGCATGGCGGTGACGGCGTAACGGCCTTTGGTGGTCAGTCGCATGGTGAGTACCACGGGATCGCTGGAATGCAGCGAGTATGCGATTCCCGACTATTTAAGTCAACTATAAGCCTGATCAAAATAGTCGGGATTACATCTTGCAGGGGCGTGCATGATAGCAGAGGCACATCCCGTTAGCACCCTAATAATCCACCTCGAAAACACCGGACCAAAGTCGAATCGGAAGCCTCAGGCGACCGGCTTGCGCTCTTCGTCCTTGACGCCCGCGAAGTCCTCATCACGAAGCTCCGGCAGCGCTTTGGCGCAGTAGTCACTACCCAGCGCGGTAAGCGCCTTGCACATGCCGTCGAGGCGCTCGTCTACCGCCTGCACGTGATCGAGCAACTGGCCGATAGCGCGAGCCACGGGATCGGGCATGTCCTGGCCGAGCCCATAGGCGTCGAAGCCGAAACGCTCGGCAATGGCCTGACGTTTGGCCTCCTGCTCCGGGTCAGCCTTGACGATGACACGGCCGGGAATCCCCACCGCCGTAGCACCGGCCGGCACTTCCTTGGTCACCACGGCATTGGAGCCTATCTTCGCCCCCGCACCAACGGTGAAGGGCCCGAGTACCTTGGCACCCGCACCCACAACCACGCCGTCTTCCAGTGTCGGATGGCGCTTGCCCTGGTTCCAGCTGGTACCCCCCAGGGTCACGCCCTGATAGAGGGTCACGTCATTGCCGATCTCGGCCGTCTCGCCAATGACAATGCCCATGCCGTGATCGATGAAGAACCGCCGACCGATCTTCGCGCCGGGATGGATTTCGATGCCGGTAAGCCAGCGACTGAAGTTGGACACCAGGCGCGCCAGCCATTTCCAGCCAGCTGTCCACAGCGCATGAGCCACGCGATGCAACCAGATGGCATGCAGCCCCGGGTAACAGGTGAGCACCTCGAAGGCATTGCGCGCAGCCGGATCACGGTGGAATACGCTCTGAATGTCTTCTCGAATGCTGTCGAACATCACTTGTCACTCCGCTTGCTTGTTTCGCCCCGCGCGGCTTTCTGGGTTTCCGTGAGGATGCCCCGCAGGATATTCATTTCCAGCTTGCTGATGGCACTGCGACCGTAGAGCCGGCGTAGACGGGACATCAGGTGTCGCGGCTTTTCCGGGTCCAGGAAGCCAATCTCGACCAAGGTACTTTCCAGGTGTTCGTAGTAGCGCTCCAGCTCATCGACGGTGACCGGCTGGGCGTTGAGCATGGCGGTGGTTTCCACCTTCTCCACCTTGCTCGGCAAGCCTTCCTGCTCGAGCCACGCCATGCGCACCTCATACACCAGCACTTGAACGGCGGCCGCCAGGTTCAGCGAGGAGAACTCGGGATTGGACGGGATGTGCACGTGATACTGGCAGCGCTGCAACTCTTCGTTGGTCAGCCCCGCATACTCGCGACCGAACACCAGGGCAACCTCACCGCCGAGCTGCGCCTGCTCCACGGACGTCTTGCCGCACTCGCGCGGATCCAGCAGCGGCCAGGGGATACGGCGATCACGCGCACTGGTACCGATGACCAGGCTGCAGCCAACCAGTGCCTCCTCAAGGGTGGCAACGACCTGAGCACCCGCCAGGATGTCATCCGCACCGGATGCGCGAGCCTGAGCCTCGGGACTGGGGAAGTCCTCGGGATCGACCAGTACCAGCTTCGACAGACCCATGTTCTTCATGGCGCGCGCGGCACCACCGATATTGCCGGGATGACTGGTATTGACCAACACCACGCGAATGTTCTGCAGCAACGCTCTAGTCTCCCAGCGAAACCTCAAGGGAGCGGAATATTACCGGAGGCCCCGACGCAACGCCACGAATGACGCCTCCTCCTCTGCCTGCCCTGCGCTTTTTCTGCTACTATGTGCGGCTTTCTTCTTTAACGACCCAGGTGAACTCCCCATGCAGCCTATGCTGAATATCGCCCTGCGCGCCGCTCGCAGCGCCGGTGAACTGATTTTCCGCTCTATCGAGCGCCTGGACGTTATCTCCGTCAACGAGAAGGACGCAAAGGACTACGTCACCGAGGTCGATCGCGCCGCTGAGCTGTCCATCGTGCAGGCCCTGCGCAAGGCCTATCCGAACCACGGAATCATGGGCGAGGAAGGCGGAATGCTGGAAGGCAAGGGCGAAGGCGCTGACTACCTGTGGATCATCGATCCGCTGGACGGCACCACCAACTTCATTCGCGGCGTTCCGCATTTCGCTATCAGCATCGCCTGCAAATACAAGGGTCGCCTGGAGCATGCCGTGGTTCTCGATCCGGTTCGCCAGGAAGAGTTCACTGCCAGCCGTGGCCGTGGTGCCGCCCTCAATGGCCGCCGCCTGCGCGTAAGCCCGCGCAAGAGCCTGGAAGGCGCCCTGCTGGGCACCGGCTTCCCCTTCCGCGATAGCCAGCTGGACAACCTCGACAATTACCTGGGCATGTTCCGCAGCCTGGTTGGTCAGACCGCCGGCATCCGCCGCGCCGGCTCCGCCAGCCTGGACCTGGCCTACGTCGCCGCTGGCCGCTTCGACGCGTTCTGGGAATTCGGCCTGTCGGAGTGGGACATGGCTGCAGGCGCCCTCCTGGTCCAGGAAGCTGGTGGCCTGGTGAGCGACTTCACCGGCGGCCATGACTTCCTCGAGAAGGGCCACATCGTTGCCGGCAACACCAAGTGCTTCAAGGCAGTACTGACTGCCATCCAGCCGCACCTGCCGCCGTCGCTGAAACGCTGATCGCGCAGCCATTAAAAAACCCGGCCAAGGCCGGGTTTTTTTGTGCTCAATTGCAGCTTATTGCTGCACGCCTGCACCGCCACCCTGGGGCTCGATGCCGCCGCCCTGCTGGCTCAGGATCAACTGACCTTCCTTCGTCAGCGGAATCTGACGACCCGGGTCATGGTCCATGCGAACCTGGCCGACCTTGCCATCCAACTGGTACTTCACGTCATAGCCGACGAGCCTTTCGCTCGTATCGGTGACGGTCTTGCAGCGGGTTTCCGTCGTGGTGTAGGTGTCACTTTCCTGCATGTGCTCCTGCACCTTGTTGCCGGCATAACCACCGCCGACGGCGCCAGCGACAGTGGCAATCTTCTTGCCGGTACCGCCGCCGACCTGGTTGCCCAACAGACCACCCGCAACCGCTCCAAGGACGGTGCCGGCAATCTGATGCTGATCCTTGACCGGACGCTGGTGAGTCACCGCTACATCGTTGCAGACCTCGCGCGGGGTCTTCACGGTTTCATTGATCGGCTGGACAGCGAGCACTTCGGCATACTCCGGGCCGTTATTGCCTACCAGATTGTAGGTGGCCACGGCGCCGCCGGCAGTCACACCAACCGCACCCAATACAGCACCGACGAGCATCGACTTGTTCACTTGAACCTCCTGAATCTTCCATAGCGGGCCTACTTGCCCTGCTCCACGCCTTGGATAGGCGGATAAATGCCAAGTTCCCAAACCCATGGGAATATTCCGACAAATGGGACGACAGTCTCATGCAGCAGAAACGACGAGGCCCGGCATTTGCCAGGCCTCGCTTTCAGCTGCGGCACGCCTCAGGGACGGTCATCCGCTTCAGCGGTATTCGCCGGCGGAATCAGGTCCTCGGAAGACAGGCCCAGCCAGATCAGTACCGGGGCACTGATATAGATCGAGGAGTAGGTACCTACGACCACACCGACCAGCAGCGACAGGGCGAAGCCATGCAGGCTGTCACCACCGAAAATCAGCAGCGCGAACAGCGCCAGGGCGGTGGACATCGAGGTCGCGATGGTCCGCAGCAGGGTCTGGGTGCAAGACACGTCGATGTTCTCGATCAGGTCAGCACGACGCAGCACACGGAAGTTCTCGCGGATACGGTCGAAGATGATGATGGTGTCGTTCAGCGAATAGCCGATCATCGCCAGGACTGCGGCCAGGACAGTGAGGTCGAAGGGAATCTGGAAGAACGCCAGGATACCCAGGGTGACGATCACGTCGTGGACCAGCGAGGCCACAGCACCTACACCGAACTTCCACTGGAAGCGGAAAGCCAGGTACAGCAGGATGCCGCCCAGCGCCAGCAGCATGGCCAGACCACCCTGGTCACGCAGCTCCTCACCCACCTGCGGGCCGACGAATTCGACACGCTTGAGTTCGAACTTGCTCTCGGCATCCACCTTGCGCAGGGCGTCGGCCACCTTGTTGCCCAGTTGCGGGTCTTCGCCAGCCAGACGAACCAGGACATCGGTCGATGCACCGAAGCTCTGCACAATGGCGTCGGGGTATCCGACCTGGCCCAGTTCCTTCTTGATCAGCTCGAGGTTCGCCGGCTTCTCGTAGGCGAGCTCGATCAGCGTACCTCCAGTGAAGTCCAGGCCGAAGTTCAGCCCCTTGATGAACAGGCTGCCGATACCGATCAGGCTGATGATCACGGTAATGGCGAACGCAACATTGCGTATCGCCATGAAACGGATGGTTGACTTGATCATGATAGGCCTCAAATCCACAGTTTCTTGAAGTTGCGACCACCGAAGATCAGGTTGACCATGCCGCGGGTGAACATGATGGCGGTGAACATCGAGGTGATGATCCCCAGCGACATGGTCACGGCAAAGCCCTTGATCGGACCGGTGCCGAGGGCGAACAGGATGCCGCCCACCAGCAGGGTGGTGAGGTTACTGTCGACGATCGCGGTATAGGCGCGGTCGAAACCTTCGTGGATCGCGCGCTGTACCGACAGGCCGTTATTCAGCTCCTCGCGAATACGCGAGTAGATCAACACGTTGGCGTCCACCGCCATGCCGAGGGTCAGCACGATACCGGCGATACCCGGGAGTGTCAGGGTCGCGCCGATCACCGACATCAGACCGACCAGCAGCACCAGGTTGAACGCCAGGGCGATGGTGGCCAGGAAGCCGAAGAAGCGGTAGATGGCCATGATGAACAGCGATACGAAGACCATCGCCCACTCGGTGGATTCGATGCCCTTGATGATGTTCTCGGCACCCAGGCTCGGGCCGATGGTGCGCTCTTCCGCGAAGTACATCGGTGCAGCCAGACCACCCGCGCGCAGCAGCAGGGCCAGTTCGGAAGACTCACCCTGGCCGTTCAGGCCGGTGATGCGGAACTGGCTGCCCAGCGGCGACTGAATGGTCGCCAGGCTGATGATTTTCTTCTCTTCCTTGAAGCTCTGGACCGCGACTTCCTGCTGGACGCCGTTGACGTCCTGGGTGACGTAGCGGGTAACCGGGCGCTGCTCGATGAAGATCACCGCCATGCTGCGGCCCACGTTGTTGCGGGTAGCACGGCTCATCAGTTCGCCGCCATGGCCATCCAGGCGGATGTTCACTTGCGGGCGGCCGTTTTCGTCGTAGCTGGCCTGGGCGTCGGTCACCTGGTCACCGGTGATGATCAGGCTGCGCTCCAGCGGCACCGGCGGACGACCCGGCTCACGGAACTCGAAGGATTCGGTAGAGGCCTTGCTGGCGGTCGGCTCAGCGGCCAGGCGGAATTCCAGGTTCGCGGTCTTGCCGAGAATACGCTTGGCTTCGGCGGTGTCCTGCACACCCGGCAGCTCGACCACGATGCGGTTGGCACCCTGGCGCTGCACGATCGGCTCGGCCACACCCAGTTCGTTCACGCGATTACGAACGGTGGTCAGGTTCTGCTTGATGGAGTATTCGCGGATCTCAGCCAGCTTGGCCTGGGTCAGGACCAGTTGCAGGACCTGCTGATCGCCACGCGCGGTGGTGGTCATCTGGAAATCGTTGAAGCTTTTGCGAATCAACGACTGCGCCTTGTCCAGGGACTCCTGGTCGGTGAAGCCGAGCTGGAAGCCGTTCTCCTGGGCCGGCAGGCTGCGGTAACGGATCCGCTCCTTGCGCAGCAGGGTACGAACTTCGCCTTCGTAGATCTTCAGGCGCGCATCGACAGCTTTCTCCATGTCGACTTCCAGCAGGAAGTGCACGCCGCCGGAGAGGTCGAGACCGAGCTTCATCGGCGCAGCGCCAAGCTTGCGCAGCCAGTCCGGGGTGGTCGGGGCCAGGTTGAGTGCGACTACGTAGTCGTCGCCCAGCGCCTTGCGCACTATATCCTTGGCCGGCAACTGGTCACCCAGCTTGGTCAGACGCAGCAGGCCACCGCGCTCGCCGACGCTGGAAGACTTGAGCTCGATGCCCGCATGCTTCAGGGCTTCGCCGGCCTTGTCCAGGTCGGATTGCTGGATCTTCAGCGCGGTACTGGTACCGCTGATCTGGATCGCCGGATCGTCCGGATAGAGATTGGGTGCGGAATAGACCAGGCCGATCGCCAGCACCGCCAGGATCAGCAGATATTTCCACAGTGGATACTTGTTGAGCATGACTCCGCCCGTTATGAAGCGGGGCGCCTGATGGCGCCCCGTCGGTGTTGATCCATGTATCTGTTAGATGGCTTTCAGGGTGCCCTTCGGCAGGGTCGCCGCAATAGCCGCCTTTTGGAACTTCAGCTCTACGGTATCGGACACTTCGATGACCACGAAGTCATCGGTGACCTTGGTGACCTTGCCGGCGATGCCGCCGGAGGTGACCACTTCATCACCTTTCTGCAGGCTGCCCAGGAGGTTTTTGTGCTCCTTGGCGCGTTTGGCCTGGGGACGCCAGATCATCAGGTAGAAGATGACCAGGAAACCGATCAGGAAAACCCACTCGAAACCGGTACCGGCAGGGCCTGCAGCGGCGGCCGGCGCAGCAGCGTCGGCATAGGCGGCGGGAATCAGAAAGCTCATGTAGCACTCCTGTTGCGGAAATTTGAAAAAATCGACTGTGAATATGCGGCTTTATCAGTCCAGGGGCGGAGTCGGTAGTCCGCGCTTGGCGTAGAAGGCATCGACAAAGGCGGCCAATTTACCCTGTTGGATAGCCTCGCGCAAACCAGCCATCAGGCGCTGGTAATGCCGCAAGTTGTGGATTGTATTCAACATGCTGCCGAGCATTTCGCCGCATTTGTCCAAATGGTGGAGATAGGCGCGCGAGAAGTGTTTGCAGGTGTAACAGTCGCAAGTCGGGTCCAGCGTGGACTCGTCGTGCTTATGCACCGAGTTGCGGATTTTCAGCACACCGGTATCGATGAACAGGTGACCGTTTCGCGCATTACGCGTTGGCATCACGCAGTCGAACATGTCCACCCCGCGGCGCACACCCTCCACCAGGTCCTCCGGCTTGCCCACACCCATGAGGTAGCGCGGCTTGTCCGTCGGCATCTGTCCGGGCAGGTAGTCCAGCACACGAATCATCTCGTCCTTGGGCTCGCCCACGGACAGACCGCCGATGGCTAGGCCGTCGAAGCCGATTTCGTTGAGACCTTCCAGGGAGCGCATGCGCAGTTCTTCGTGCATACCGCCTTGAACGATGCCGAACAGGGCGGCAGTGCTTTCACCGTGGGCGGTCTTGGAGCGCTTGGCCCAACGCAAGGACAGCTCCATGGAACGCTTGGCGGTATCGAAGTCAGCCGGATAGGGCGTGCACTCGTCGAAGATCATCACGATGTCGGAGCCCAGGTCGCGCTGGACCTGCATGGACTCTTCGGGCCCCATGAACACCTTGGCGCCATCGACGGGCGAAGCGAAGGTCACGCCCTCCTCCTTGATCTTGCGCATGGCACCCAGGCTGAACACCTGGAAGCCACCGGAATCGGTGAGGATCGGCCCCTGCCACTGCATGAAGTCGTGCAGGTCGCCGTGGCGCTTGATCACTTCCATGCCCGGCCGCAACCAGAGGTGGAAGGTATTGCCAAGGATGATCTGCGCGCCGATCCCTTCGATATCGCGCGGCAACATGCCCTTCACGGTGCCGTAGGTGCCTACGGGCATGAAGGCAGGCGTCTCGACGACCCCCCGGGGAAAGGTCAGACGACCACGACGGGCCTTGCCGTCGGTGGCCAGCAGCTCGAAGTTCATCCGGCAGGTGCGCGTCATGCTTGGTCCTCGGGCCCGCGCGGGGCGGGATTGCGGGTGATGAACATGGCATCACCGTAACTGAAGAATCGGTAGCCCTGCTCCACGGCGGCGGCGTAGGCGGCCATGGTCTCTGGATAGCCGGCAAAGGCGGACACGAGCATCAGCAGGGTGGATTCGGGCAAATGGAAGTTGGTAACCAGCGCATCGACCACATGGAAGGGCCGGCCGGGGTACAGGAAAATGTCGGTATCGCCGCTGAACGCCTTGAGCTGCCCATCCCGCGCGGCGCTTTCCAGGGAGCGCACGCTGGTGGTGCCCACCGCAACCACCCTGCCACCACGGGCACGGCAGGCGGCAACGGCATCGACCACGTCCTGGCCCACTTCAAGCCACTCGCAATGCATGTGGTGGTCTTCGATGCGCTCTACCCGCACAGGCTGGAAGGTACCCGCCCCGACGTGCAGCGTGACGAACGCGCTGTCTACCCCTTTGGCGGCAATGGCGGCCAGCAGGTCCTGGTCGAAATGCAGCCCCGCCGTCGGCGCCGCAACCGCACCGGCGTGACGGGCGTAGACGGTCTGGTAACGTTCCCGGTCGGCGTCTTCGTCAGGTCTGTCTATATAGGGAGGCAGCGGCATGTGGCCGACCCTATCCAGCAGCGGAAGCACTTCTTCGGCGAACTTCAGTTCGAACAGCGCATCGTGGCGAGCGACCATTTCGGCCTCCCCGCCACCGTCGATCTGCAGCAGCGAGCCCGGCTTGGGCGACTTGCTGGAGCGCACATGGGCCAGCACGCGATGGCTGTCCAGCACGCGCTCGACAAGAATCTCGAGCTTGCCGCCAGAAGCCTTCTGGCCGAACAGGCGCGCGGGAATGACGCGGGTGTTGTTGAACACCATCAGGTCGCCCGGCCGCAGGTATTCCAGCAGGTCGGTGAAATGGCGATGGTTCAGTGCACCAGATTCGCCATCCAGCACGAGGAGGCGGCTGGCGCGGCGCTCGGCCAGAGGATGGCGGGCAATAAGAGCTTCAGGGAGCTCGAAGTGGAAGTCGGCTACGCGCATGGTGGGGGGTCGTATCGCAGGGGCGCAGATAGTACAGGAAATGCCTCTTTCTGACCACGCAGACGGATTGACCGAGGCAGAGCGTCTCCCTATACTCCGCCGCCATCGTGCCTCGGTGGCGGAATGGTAGACGCGGCGGATTCAAAATCCGTTTCTGGCGACAGAGTGAGAGTTCGAGTCTCTCCCGGGGCACCACGATATCTTCAAGCTCATTCCGAGCTTTATCCCCCTCAACTTTCCGCCCGTCCGGGGCCCTCCCCCGCCCGTAAATATTGGTCTTTCGGGGCTTGGCATTTCCGGGAAACTTAGCGTAGAGTTGGCCAACTGTGTTTGCATGGGTCGCTGTTGAATCGTGACCTGATGCGGTAGATCACCAGATCCGCTACATCCCGCTCGACTTCTCTTACCTCTTTGCAACCAGTTCCAGCCCTTCTGGCGCATCAGTGAACAGCAGGCTGTCATCAACTTCAGTTTCAAGGAAAAAGATATGTCGAATCGTCAAACCGGCACCGTCAAATGGTTCAACGACGAGAAAGGTTTTGGTTTCATCACCCCGGAAAGCGGCCCGGATCTGTTCGTTCACTTCCGCGCTATCGAAGGCTCCGGCTTCCGTAGCCTGAAAGAAGGCCAGAAGGTTACCTTCGAAGCCGTTCAAGGCCAGAAAGGTATGCAGGCTGACAAGGTTCAGGTAGTTAACTAATTACCTGAGCTTCGCCGAAAGCCTCTGATGGAAACATCAGGGGCTTTTTTGTGCCCGCGAATCGGCTGTTAGAATGGCGCGCCTTCCACACGCCAAGAGCCCGCAATGCCGAAACATCAGCTGCGCCCCCAGGGTGAATTCCCCTCTGCCGGGCTGGTTCGCCGCTTCGCCGCGATCTTCTACGACTTCCTCCTTTGCGTCGCCCTGCTGATGGTGGTCACCCTGATCTATCAACAGGTCGTTCTCCGCCTGATTTACGGAGGCGAGCACCTGCGCCAACTGGCCGACCAGGGCGCCCTCTCCGGCGACCCGGTGCTCTCCACGCTGCTGGTATTCGCTCTGTTCGGATTCTTCGCCAAGTTCTGGACCCACAGCGGGCAGACCCTCGGCATGCAGGTGTGGGGTATCCGCGTGCAGAACAAGGATGGCTCGGCCATCAGCCTGTGGCAGGCCCTGCTGCGCTTCGTCATTGCCATTGCCTCATGGTTGACGCTGGGTCTCGGATTCCTCTGGAGCCTCTGGGACAAGGAGAAGCGCACGTGGCACGACATCTATTCCGAAACCCAGGTCGTCCGCATCCCCAAGGACGCACACAAGAAATGACCCACAAAAAAGCCGGCAGAAGCCGGCTTTTTCTTGCGTCGATTCGGGGTCAGCCCGCGCGCCTCAGCAGCCAGACGCCAGCCAGGGCGCAGACGCCCGCCGGCACCAGCACCGCGAACAGGGGCGAGAATCCGAATACCAGGCTCGAAGGCCCGAGCAGATCCTGACTGATGCGCACCACGAAACCGATAACGACGCCAGTGAACACGCGCTGGCCAAGGGTTACCGAACGCAGCGGCCCGAAAATGAAGGAGATCGCCATCAGTACCAGGGCCGCCGTAACCAGGGGCTGCAACAATTTGGTCCAGAACGCCAGCCAGTAGCGGCCGTTGTTCAGCCCCTGCTCCGCCAGGTAATGGGTGTAGCGCCAGAGACCCGTGATCGACAGCGCCTCGGGCTCCATCACCACGGTGCCGAGCAACTCGGGCTTGAGCTCGATATTCCAGCTTTCAGTGACACTGTTGACCACCTCGGTGTGATCGCCGCGGAAATGCGTGGTGGTCACATCCTCGAGCTGCCAGTAATCACCCTGGAACAACGCGCGCTTGGCGAAGCTGGCCGACTGCATGTGGCGTTCGCCATCGAAGCGATAGCGCGTCACGCCATAGAGCACGCCATTGGGCTGCACGGCGTTGATGTGGACGAATTCCTCGCCCTGGCGATGCCACAGACCACGCTTGGAACTTTGCGCATCCCCGCCGCCCTGAGCCAGGGAACGATTGGCCTGGGCCAGGTTCTCGCTCCAGGGAGCGACGTACTCGCCAATCAGCACGCCTACGAGCATCAGCACCAGCATGGGCTTCATCACCGCCCAGACGATTCGCCCGATGGAAACCCCGGCAGCACGCATCACGGTCAGTTCGCTGCTGCTGGCCAGGGTGCCGAGACCGATCAGGCTACCGATCAGGGCCGCCATGGGCAGCATGTCGTAGACCCGACGCGGCAGGGTGAGGAAGACATACCAGGCTGCGGCGAACACGTCGTAGTCGCCGCCCACGTCGCCCAGTTCATCGATGAAAGCGAACAACGCCGCAAGGCTGACGATGATCCCCAGCACCGCGAGGATGCCGAAGAACACGCTAGTGCCGATGTAACGATCCAACCTAACCATGGGCCACCTCACGGGCATCACGACGAGCCGCCCACTTCAGGCGCAGAGGCTCCCAGTACAACAACAACAGGCCTACCGCGATGAACAATGCGTGAACCCACCACAGGCCCAGGGCCATGGGAATGCGCCCCTTGTCCAACTGTCCGCGTGCGGCAATCAACAGAGCGAGGTACGCCATATACAGAAGGATGGCCGGGAGCAGCTTGAGGAAGCGCCCCTGGCGCGGATTGACCCTGGACAGCGGCACCGCCAGCAGGGTGACGACGAACACCAGCAGCGGGATCGACAGGCGCCACTGCAGTTCGGCCTGGTAGCGCGGGTCTGTGCTGCCGATCAACTCGGAGGTGGACACCGCCTCGCGCTCGCCGATTTCCGAGGATATCTCGGGCTTGGGCAGGAGCACGCCGTAGGTTTCGTAGTGGATGATGCGGTAATCGGCCTTGCCCGGATTACCGTCATAGCGATAGCCATTCTTGAGGATCAGGTAGCGGCTGCCGTCCGGCTGGACCTCCTGGTGCCCCTTCTCTGCGACCAGCACCCCAATGCCACGATCCTTGCCGTCCTGGCGCGAAATGCGCTTCTCGGAAATGAACACGCCGCCCAACTCACCGCGGTCGGAAGACAGGGTTTCGGTATAGGTAACCCGACCGCCCCCCTTGAGCGCCTGGAAGCGCCCGGGAACGAGGGTATCCAGCTCAGTCAGGGCATCCTGCTCGTTGAGGATGCGAGCGACCTGACCAACGCCCTGGGGCGCCAGGCCCAGGCTCAGCCAGGCCACCAGCAGGGCCACCAGCAGGGCAGGCGCGAGGCTGTAGACCATCAGGCGCTGCTGGCTCATGCCGGTAGCGCTGAGCACGGTCATTTCACTTTCGAGGTACAGCCGGCCGTAGGCCAGCAGGAAACCGAGAAACAGCCCCAGAGGCAGGATCAGCTGAAGGAAACCGGGGATCCGAAACCCCATGATCATGAACAGCACGCCGGGGTCCAACGCCCCTTGCGCGGCTTGCGCCAGATACTTGATGAAACGGCCGCTCATGATGATCACCAGCAGCACGGCACTGACCGCGCTCAGGGTGACCAGGACTTCGCGGGAGAGATAACGGAAGACAATCAAACCAGACACTCCAGGGTTGTCAGGCTCACGCGGCTACGCTCAAACTAGCCGCTTTATGGCCAGCCCGCCGTTCTGACGGGCCACTGAAAAAATAGCCGGCATTATCCGTCAATCCCGGCTCTTTGTCTTGGGGACACATGTCATGGAATTCCTCGTCAAAAGCGCCCGCCTGGAAACCCTGAAAACCGCCACACTGGTCGTCGCTGTCGGCGAAGGGCGCAAGCTTGGCGATGCCGCCAAGGCTGTTGATACCGCAGCCGGCGGCGCCATCGCGACCCTGCTCAAGCGCGGCGACATTGCCGGCAAGGTGGGTCAGACCCTGCTCCTGCACGGCCTTCCCAACCTCAAGGCCGAGCGCGTACTGCTGGTGGGCAGCGGCAAGGAGCGCGACCTCTCTGACCGCCAGTTCCGCAAAATGATCGCTGCCGTGAATGGCGTGTTGAAAGGCCTCGGCGGCGGAGATGCCACGCTGGCTCTTTCCGAGTTGGCCGTCAAAGGCCGCGACGCTTACGGCAAGGCCCGCCTGATGGTGGAAACCCTGGCCGATGGCGGTTACGTCTTCGACCGTTTCAAGAGCCAGAAGGCCGAACCCAGGGCACTGAAGAAAATCACCCTGCTGGTGGAAAAGACCGACCAGGCCGAAGTCGAGCGCGGCAGCCTGCACGCCCAGGCGATCGCGAACGGCATGGCTTTCACCCGCGACCTCGGCAACCTGCCGCCGAACCTCTGCCACCCCAGCTTCATCGCCGAGGAGGCCAAGGCCCTGGCCAAGGCGCACAAGAACCTCAAGGTCGAAGTGCTCGATGAGAAGAAGCTCAAGGAACTCGGCGCCGGCGCCTTCCTCGCCGTGGCCCAGGGCAGCGAGCAACCGCCGCGGATGATCGTGCTCAATTACCAGGGCGGCAAAAAGGATGAGCAACCCTTCGCACTGGTCGGTAAAGGCATCACCTTCGACACCGGCGGCATCAGCATCAAGCCGGCGGCCGGCATGGACGAGATGAAGTACGACATGTGCGGCGCGGCCAGTGTGCTCGGCACCTTCCGTGCCGTGCTGGAACTGCAACTGCCGATCAACCTGGTGGGCCTGCTGGCCTGCGCCGAGAACATGCCCAGTGGCGGTGCCACGCGCCCGGGCGACATCGTCACCACCATGAGCGGCCAGACCGTCGAGATCCTCAACACCGACGCCGAAGGCCGCCTGGTGCTGTGCGACACCCTGACCTACGCCGAGCGCTTCAAACCGCAGGCGGTGATCGACGTCGCCACCCTCACCGGCGCCTGCATCGTCGCCCTGGGTAGCAATACCTCGGGCCTGATGGGCAACAACGACGCGCTGGTGAAGCAGATCCTCAAAGCCGGCGAATACGCCGACGACCGCGCCTGGCAGTTGCCGCTGTTCGACGAGTACCAGGAGCAACTGGACAGTCCGTTCGCCGACATCGCCAACATCGGCGGCCCGAAGGCCGGCACCATTACCGCCGGCTGCTTCCTGTCGCGCTTCGCCAAGAAGTTCCACTGGGCGCACCTGGACATCGCCGGCACCGCCTGGGTCAGCGGCGGCAAGGAGAAAGGCGCCACTGGCCGTCCGGTCCCCCTGCTCACCCAGTACCTGCTGGACCGCATCAAGTGAGAGTTGAGTTCTACGTGCTCTCTTCGGCCAATCCGGCAGACCGCCTGCGCGCGGCCTGCCAGTTGGCCGCCAAGGGCTGGCGACATGGGTTGCCAGTCCTCGTGCGTTGCACCGATGCCGCCCAGCGCGACGAGCTGAACGAGTTGCTCTGGCGTTTTCGCGGCGAAAGCTTCATTCCCCACAGCCTGATCGATGACGACGCCAGCGCCCCGGTGGTGCTGGCCCTGGACGAAGCACCCGCCACCCAGCAGGGCCTGCTGATCAACCTCGCCTCGACCATTTCCCCTCACGTCGAGCACTTCAGCCGGATCATCGAGATCGTCAACCAGGAACCCGACCTGCTTGCCGCTTGCCGGGAGAATTTCCGTAGCTACCGGCAGCGGGGCTATGATCCGAAACGAGTCGAACTCTAGCCGTACCGCACCGATGGACACCCCCAAGCATCCCCAAAAGCCGGCGAACCTGCTGGACGACCTCGAATCCATTCGTGCCCTGCTCGATGACGAGCCTGGCGACGCCGAACCACCCTTGCTCACCGAAACCCTGGATGCCGACGGCATCCCGCTGTTGTCGGAAATAGTCGAACCCGCACCCGCGCCGCCGGCCGCGCCCCTGTCGGCACCGCAGCAGCCCCTGTTCCAGGCAGCGCCCGTCGACCCATTCCCCAGTGCCGCACCAACTCCGGCGCCAGATCACGCGCCCGCACAGATGGCCGAAGCGATACGCCAGCGCATGACGCCGGCGAGCAATCCGGAACTGGTCCGCCTGGACAGCGAACTGCGCGCCGCCGCGCAGTTGATCCTGCAGGACGTGATCGACGATTTCCTGCCGCAGATCGAAGCCGAACTCAAACGCCGCCTCGAAGCCCGCCTGACCCGCCTGCTGCCGCCACGCCGGCAGTGATCCGGCGCGCCCGGTAACCACCGGGCACCACCGGCAACGCGCGCCAATTCTTTCGAGGGGCCGTTGCCGTTATACTCTCCCGTTTTCCCGTTCAGACGCCTCTAGGGTCCCCGCCGAACCATGGACAAGACCTACCAGCCCCACGCCATCGAAACTTCCTGGTACCAGACCTGGGAGAAGAACAACTACTTCGCCCCGCAAGGTTCCGGTGACCCCTACACCATCATGATCCCGCCGCCGAACGTGACCGGCAGCCTGCACATGGGTCATGGCTTCAACAACGCCATCATGGATGCCCTGATCCGCTTCCGTCGCATGCAGGGCCGCAACACCCTGTGGCAGCCGGGCACCGACCACGCCGGCATCGCCACCCAGATGGTGGTGGAGCGCCAGCTGTCCGCCCAGGGCGTCAGCCGCCATGACCTCGGCCGCGAGAAATTCCTCGAAAAAGTCTGGGAATGGAAGGAACAGTCCGGTGGCACCATCACCCGCCAGATCCGCCGCCTCGGCTCCTCCGTGGACTGGACGCGCGAACGCTTCACCATGGACGATGGCCTGTCTGACGCGGTGAAGGAAGCCTTCGTACGCTTGCACGAAGATGGCCTGATCTACCGCGGCAAGCGCCTGGTCAACTGGGACACCAAGTTCCACACCGCCATCTCCGACCTCGAAGTGGAAAACCACGACGAGAAAGGCAGCCTGTGGAACCTGCGCTACCCGCTGGCCGACGGCCACAAGACAGCCGACGGCAAGGATTACCTGATCGTCGCCACCACCCGTCCGGAAACCATGCTGGGCGACAGCGCCGTTGCCGTGCACCCGGAAGACGAGCGCTACAAGAACCTGATCGGCACCTTCGTCGAGCTGCCCCTGGTGGGCCGCCGCATCCCGATCATCGCGGACGAATACTGCGATCCCGAGTTCGGCACCGGCTGCGTGAAGATCACCCCGGCCCACGACTTCAACGACTATGAAGTCGGCAAGCGCCACGACCTGCCGCTGATCAACATCTTCGACAAGAACGCCGCCGTGCTCGCCACCGCCCAGGTGTTCCACCTCGACGGCAGCGTGAACGACCAGCTCGACGGCAGCCTGCCCGCTCAATATGCCGGCCTGGACCGCTTCGAAGCGCGCAAACAGATCGTCGCCGCCTTCGAACAACTCGGCCTGCTCGAGAAGATCGAAGACCACGCGCTGAAAGTGCCCAAGGGCGACCGCTCCGGCACCGTCATCGAGCCATGGCTGACCGATCAGTGGTACGTCTCCACCAAGCCGCTGGCGGAACCTGCCATCGCCGCCGTGGAAGATGGCCGCATCCAGTTCGTGCCAAAACAGTACGAGAACATGTATTTCTCCTGGATGCGTGACATCCAGGACTGGTGCATCAGCCGCCAGCTCTGGTGGGGCCACCGGATTCCGGCCTGGTACGACGAAGCCGGCAACGTCTACGTCGGCCGCGATGAAGCCGAAGTGCGCGCCAAGCACAACCTGGGCGACATCGCCCTGCGCCAGGACGAAGACGTGCTGGACACCTGGTTCAGCTCGGGCCTGTGGACCTTCTCCACCCTGGGCTGGCCGGAACAGACCGAGTTCCTGAAGACCTTCCACCCCACCGACGTGCTGGTCACCGGCTTCGACATCATCTTCTTCTGGGTCGCCCGCATGATCATGCTGACCATGCACCTGGTGAAGAACGAGGACGGCACCCCGCAGGTTCCATTCAAGACCGTCTACGTCCACGGCCTGGTGCGCGACTCCCAGGGCCACAAGATGTCCAAGTCCAAGGGCAACGTCCTGGACCCGCTGGACATCGTCGACGGCATCGACCTGGACACCCTGCTGGAAAAACGCACCAGCGGCATGATGCAGCCCAAGCTCGCCGAGAAGATCGCCAAGCAGACCAAGGCCGAGTTCCCCGAAGGCATCAACAGCTACGGCACCGACGCCCTGCGCTTCACCTTCCTCTCGCTGGCCTCCACCGGCCGTGACGTGAAGTTCGACATGGGCCGCGTCGAGGGCTACCGCAACTTCTGCAACAAACTGTGGAACGCCGCCAACTTCGTCATCGAGAACACCGATGGCCAGGACACCGGCGTCAACGACGAGCCGGTGGAACTGTCCTCGGTCGACCGCTGGATCATTTCCGCCCTGCAGCGCACCGAAGCCGAAGTCACCCGTCATCTGGACGGCTTCCGCTTCGACCTGGCCGCCCAGACCCTCTACGAGTTCGTCTGGGACCAGTACTGCGCCTGGTACCTGGAACTGGTCAAGCCGGTGCTGTGGGACGAGAACGCCCCCATCGAGCGTCAGCGCGGCACTCGCCGTACCCTGATCCGCGTACTGGAAGTGGCCCTGCGCCTGGCGCATCCGTTCATGCCCTTCATTACCGAAGAGATCTGGCAGCGCATCAAGGGCCAGGCCGGCAAGAGCGGCGAAACCCTGATGCTCGAGCCCTGGCCGGTTGCGGTGGAAGAGCGCATCGACGCTGCCGCCGAAGGCGACATCGAGTGGGTCAAGGCACTGATGCTCGGCGTGCGGCAGATCCGTGGCGAGATGAACATCTCCATGGCCAAGCGCATCGACATCATCCTCGCCAACGCCAACGACGAAGATCATCGCCGGCTGGCCGACAACGAGCCGCTGCTGAAGAAACTGGCCAAGCTGGAGACCATTCGCGTCCTGGCCGCTGGTGAAGAAGCACCGATGTCCGCCACTGCCCTGGTCGGTGATATGCAGGTGCTGGTGCCCATGGCCGGCCTGATCGACAAGGACGCGGAACTGGCCCGCCTGGACAAGGAAATCCAGCGTCTGGACGGCGAAGTGAAACGTGTCGGCGGCAAGCTGGGCAACGAAGGTTTCGTTGCCAAGGCACCGGCCGAGGTGATCGAGAAGGAGCGCGCCAAGCTGGCCGAAGCCGAACAGGCCCTGGCCAACCTGACCGAACAGCGCTCGCGAATCGCCAGCCTGTAACACACGACAAGGCCCGCAATTGCGGGCCTTGTTCTATCTGCTGAAGGACAGTCCATGGAAACCAGCAAGACCAAGACCAGCTTCTACCGCCGCCTCTACGTCGCCTGGCTGATCGACAGCGGTACCGCTGTCAGCGTGCCGGCCATCATGGATGCCACCGGAATGCCCCGGCGCACCGCACAGGACACCCTGCTGGCCCTGGGTGAGCTGGATATCGATTGCCATTTCGAGCAGCAGTCCGGCGAGCGCAATAACGCCGGGCACTACGTGATCCGCGATTGGGGTGCCATCGACAAGCACTGGATCGCCGCTAACCTGCAACAGATCAAGGCCGTTCTGAACTACCCCTGACAGACTGCCGCTCCCCGCCAAGGAACCTCCGGGAGTAATGCTTGAACCACGAATTGCTCTTGGTGCTGGCCCTGCTGTTCGCCGCCATCACCCTGTTCGTAATCAACAAGCCACGCATGGACGTGGTCGCCCTGCTGGTCATCGTCGCCCTGCCGCTGACCGGCATTCTCGATATCAGTCACACCCTGGCCGGCTTCAGCGACCCCAGCGTGGTGTTGATCGCCGCCCTCTTCGTCATCGGTGACGGCCTGGTCCGCACCGGCATCGCCTATCGCCTCGGCGACTGGCTGGTGGCACGCGCCGGCAGCAGTGAAACGCGCCTGCTGGTGCTGCTGATGCTGGCCGCCGCCGGCCTCGGCTCGGTGATGAGCTCGACGGGCGTGGTCGCCATCTTCATTCCCGTCGCCCTTGGCGTCGCCGCACGGCTGAAGATCGCCCCGGCGCGGCTGATGATGCCGCTCGCCTTTGCCGGCCTGATCAGCGGCATGCTCACCCTGGTCGCCACCGCCCCCAACCTGGTGGTGCACAGCGAACTGCGCCGCGCCGGCCTGGACGGTTTCGGCTTTCTCAGCCTGACCCCGGTGGGGCTTGCGGTACTGGCGCTGGGTATCGTCTACATGTTGCTCACTCGGCACTGGTTGACCCCCAGGGGCAGCGACCAGGCCGACGCCGTACCGCGCCTGACGCTCACCGACCTGGCCACGGCCTACGCCCTCGAAGAACGCGAACGGCGCCTGAAAGTACGCGCCGACTCCCCTCTGGTTCGTCAGGCCCTCAACGAGTTGGAGTTGCGCAAGCAGTACGGCATCAACGTGATCGCCGTCGAACGCCAGCGCCGCTTTCGCACCCTGCTGCTGATGGCCACCGGCAATACCCTGCTGGAGCCGGGCGACGTACTGCTGGCGGACCTCGCCAGCCCGGCCATCGGCCTGCTGGGCGCCTACCAGGAACTCGGTCTGGAACCCCTGCCACTGCCCTCCTCCTACTACAGCCTGCACGCTCATTCGTTGGGGCTGGCCGAGGTAGCCCTGCCGCCCGAGTCGAAGCTGCCAGGCAAGACCATCCAGGAACTGGGTTTCCGCTCCCGCCACCAGCTCAACGTGGTCGGCCTGCGCCGCCATGGCGAGGCGCTGGAAGGCGTGCTGGTGGACGAGAAGCTGAAAGCTTCCGACACCCTGCTGGTGGCCGGCGAGTGGAAAGCCATCCACCAGTTGCAGGGCCAGAGTCGCGACTTCCTGGTGCTGAGCCTGCCCGCCGAAGTGGACGAAGTGGCCCCTACCGCGCGCAAAGCCCCCTACGCCCTGCTCAGCCTTGCGGTGATGATCTTCCTGATGGTCAGCGGCCTGGTGCCCAACGTGATGGCAGCGCTGATCGGCTGTCTGCTGATGGGCGCGTTCCGCTGCATCGACCTGGACAGCGCCTATCGCGCCATCCACTGGCCCACCCTGATCCTCATTGTCGGCATGCTGCCCTTCGCCCAGGCCTTGCAACAAACCGGCGGCATCGACCTTGCGGTGAAGGGGCTGGTCGCCCTGCTGGGCAATGCCGGCCCCTACGCCATGCTCGCCTGCCTGTTCATCGTCACCGCGCTGATCGGCCTGTTCATCTCCAATACGGCCACCGCCGTGCTCATGGCGCCGGTGGCCATTGCCACGGCCCAGCAACTGGGAATGTCGCCCTACCCCTTCGCGATGATCGTCGCCCTGGCGGCATCGGCAGCCTTCATGACGCCCATTTCCTCGCCCGTGAATACCCTCGTGCTGGGGCCTGGGCAGTATCGCTTCGGCGACTTCGTGAAGGTGGGTGTGCCCTTCACGATTCTGGTGATGATCGTCAGCGTGTTCCTGGTGCCGCTGGTGTTCCCGCTCTGATCCCAGACGCAAGGCAAACGTAGGTTGGTCTGAGGTACGAAGCCCGACATTCCCAGAGCCGAGCCCCGATTGTTGGGCCTCGCGGAGCGCGGGCAAACCTGCGGGAGCAGTGCAGTACCCACTGGAGGCGTTGGCTGTGGGAAAATGCCGCGTTTTCCACCTGCCGACGCCAGCCACCATGCCGCAACCGCCCAAGCGCCCTCGTAACGCCCCCACCAAGCCGCCCGCCAGCAAGGGGCAACTGCACCCGCGCAATCGCCATCAGGGCCGCTATGACTTTCCCCAACTGATCCAGGGCAGCCCGGAGCTGGCGCGCTTCGTCATCACCAACCCCTACGGCAAGGAGAGCATCGACTTCGCCGACCCGGAGGCGGTCAAGGTCTTCAACCGGGCCCTGCTGAGGCAGTTCTACGGTATCCAGCACTGGGACATTCCCGCCGGCTACCTCTGCCCGCCCATACCGGGCCGCGCTGACTACCTGCACGGCGTGGCCGACCTGCTGGCCGCGGATAACGGTGGGCAGATTCCCCACGGCAAGGGCATCCAGGTGCTGGACATCGGTGTCGGCGCCAACTGCATCTATCCGCTGATCGGCCATAGCGAGTACGGCTGGCACTTCACCGGTGCCGATATCGACCCGACGGCCCTCGCCTCGGCGCGCGACATCGTCCAGTCCAATCAACTGGACGACTCCATCGACCTGCGCCAACAGACCGGATCGCGGAATATTTTCAAAGGACTGATCGCCCCGGGCGAACGCTTCGACCTGACCCTGTGCAACCCGCCCTTCCATAGCTCACTGGAAGAAGCCACGCGCGGTAGCCAGCGCAAGTGGAAGAACCTCGGCAAGCTCGACCCCAAGCGCAAGCTGCCGGTACTGAATTTCGGTGGCCAGGGCGCGGAGCTGTGGTGCGAAGGCGGCGAAGTCGGTTTCCTGGAACGGATGGCGGATGAGAGCATGCACTGCAAGGCGCAGGTGCTGTGGTTCAGCAGCCTGGTTTCCAAAGCCAGCAATCTGCCAGGACTCGAAGCTCGCCTGCGGCGCAACGATGCCGTGGAAATCCGCGTGCTGGAAATGGCCCAGGGCCAGAAGCAGAGTCGCTTCGTCGCCTGGACCTTCTTCGATGCCGCCGGGCGCGAAGCCTGGCGCAAGGAACGCTGGGCATAACGATTCCTACAACGTGGGCACGTGTCGCTGCTCTTCCTGTGGGGGCGAATTCATTCGCTATGGACAGCAAAGCTGACCTGTGAAGCCTGTTTGGCAAACCTTCGGCTCGCTTGGCGATTGAAATCGCCCCTACAGGGTTCGTGCCCGGGATTGGCGTTGCCTTGTAGGGGCGAATTCATTCGCGATGGGCAGCGAAGCTGACCCGTGAAGCCTGTTTGGCGAACCTTCGGCTCGCTTGGCGATTGAAATCGCCCCCACAGGGTTCGCGCCCGGGATTGGCGTTTCCTCCCTACGCACCAACCGCGAAACAGGCATCCAGCCGGCTGTACCCCATGCCCACGCCCTTGTGCACCTTGAGCTGCACCGGGATGCGCTCCTTCAATGCTTCGACGTGACTGATCACGCCGATCATCTTGCCGCTGGCATTCAGCGCATCCAGGGCATCGAGGGCGATTTCCAGGGTCTCACCGTCGAGGGTGCCGAAGCCTTCGTCGAGGAATAGCGAATCGATGCTGGTCTTGTGGCTGACCAGATCGGACAGCGCCAACGCGAGGGCCAGGCTGACCAGGAAGCTCTCGCCGCCGGACAAGGTCTTGCAGTCGCGGACGACATCGGCCTGCCAGGTATCCACCACCTCCAGCTCCAACTCTCCGCCTTGGCGCCGGGCCAACTGATAGCGGCCGTGCAGGCGCTGCAATTGCAGGTTGGCCAGATGCACGAGATGGTCCAGGGTCAGACCCTGGGCGAACTTGCGGTACTTGGCGCCGTCGGCCGATCCCACCAGGCCATTGAGGCGTTGCCAGAGATCGTATTCGGCTTCCTGGCGGGCGATGGCAGCGAACAAGGCCTGCTGGTTCTGTCGGCGCTGCTCGTCGCCGGAGAGCTGGGCACGGATTTCGCCCTGTCGCTGACTGAGCTGGCGCATGCGCTCGCCCAGGTCCTGCCATTCACTCTCCAGCCGCTCGCGATCCAGCTCACTCTGGGGCTCAGCTTGCAGGCGTTCGGCCTGGGCCCGAGCGTCAGCCAACAGGGCTTCGGCATCGCCCAGCTCCCTGTTCAGCCGCTGCTGCAGCTCAAGCAAGGCGTTGCGTTCCGCCTCATCCAGCAAGGCGGCGAGAAAGGCGGCTTCGTCGGCAAAAGGACTGGCGGACAGCCCCTGTCGCCAGGAGTCGAGCTGCACGTACAACTGGTGCCGGGCTTCCTGGACCCGCAGGTCCTGGCTGCGCTCACTGCCCTTGAGCTGGTTCAGCCGCTGTTGTGCAGCGTCCAGCTCGGTTTGCACCAGCGCCAGCGCGGCCTGGGGATCCTCTACCGGCGCCAGCGGTGTTTGCCCGGTATGCCCGGAAGCCTGCCAGCGGCCTTGCCACAGACGGGCCTGTTCCCGAGCGGCCTCCAGGGCATGCTGCTGGTCACGCAGGCGGACTTCCAGTTGCTGGCCGGTCGCCTGGTCCTGCTGCCACTGCTGCCACTCGGCTTCGCGTTCGGTGAGCCAGACCTCCCCTGCCGTCGGCATGTCATAGCCCAGTGTCGCCAGGCTGGCGGACAACTGCGCGCTCGCCTCGCCTTGCTCGCGGTCCAGTTGCTCCAGCCGCTGGGCATTGCCCTGATCCTGCTGGCGCAGGCTGGCCTGGTCCTTCTCCAGCAAGGCGAGCTGGCTGGTGCAATCGTGCAGGACCTTATCGCGCTGCTGGCGCAGATCGCGGGCCGCGACCAGGCCAGCCTTGAGCTGATCCAGCTGTGCCAGTCGATCCTGCAGCGCGTGTAACTGCTCGGCATGGCTTGAAAGCTCGGCCTGCAACGCCGCCAGGTCAGGCAACTGGAGCTCCAGGGTCTGGCACAGCTCGCGCCATTGCTCCACGTACTGCCGCTGTTCGACTTCTGCCCCCTGCAAGGTTTCGCCCAGTTGGGCCACCTGCGCTTCCAGGGAGGCCAGGCGATTGCTCAGGGTTTCCCCTTGCTGGCGCACCTCGTCCTGCGCTGCCTTGCAATCGAGCAACCCCTGTTGGGTGGCGGAGAGATTGAGGGCCTGGTACTCGGCGATAGCCGGGTGCTCGTGCGAACCGCACAGCGGGCAGGCCTCGCCTGGCTGCAAGGCAGCACGATAAGCCTCCAGTTGCTGGATGCGCTGCTCCTGTTCGAGGAGCTTTTCCTTGTCGACGATCTGTTGCTTGAGTTCGGCGAAACGGCGCCGAAGCGCGTCGCGCTGTTCGATCAGGGCTTTCTGCTCGTCCTGCAACGGTTGCAGTTGCTCACGGGCACGCGACTGGCGCTCGGCCAGTTGTCGGCGCTGTTGGGACAGTAGCTCAAGGCGTTCCAGCTGGCGGCCTCGTTCCAACAATTGCTGCCACTGCGAGCGAAGGGCAGCGTCATCCAGCCCACCCAGGAGTCCATGGAGCCGGGCTTGTGCTTCCGTTTCGCCATGAAGCGCCTGCGCCTGTTCGGCCCTGGCACTTTCCAGGGCACTCCGGGCCAGGCCGAAGCGCGCGCCCAGTTCGTCCGCCTGGCGCTTCAACTCGACCTGGGCACGTTGCAATCCGTTCAACTCGTCCTGGCGCCTGGCCAGGGCGCCGAATTCCGCCTTCCAGCCCCCCAGGTGCTCGCCAAGACGGGACCGCTGGGGTCGTTCAGCCATTCTCCTTTGCAGGGCTTCTCGCTCGGTCTGGAGGCCTTCAAGGGCACTCTGGCGCGCCACTGCCCACTGTTCGCCAAGCTGCGCTCCCTGCCAGAGCTGGTCGAGGATACGTTCGGCCAGCGTCTGCAAATCGTGCCGGGTGACGCGCAGTTCGCTTTCACCCTGATTCAACTGCTGCTGGGTCCGCTGCCAGTCGCGATACACGGGCAACAGCTGGTTGGCCGGCTCGCTGGCAGCCAGCCGGGACAATTGCGGCTGCGCCTGTTCCAGGGCGGCGCGGGCAGCCTGGCCCTGTTGTCCGGCCGTCTGTTGGCGGGCCAGGGCCTTGTCCAGTTCATCGCGCCATTGCCGCTGACGTTGCAGATCAGCCTGGCGCCTCTGCAGCTGGCGCTCTTCGTCGGCAAGGGTACCGGCTTCCTGCTGCAAGGCTGCGCGGGTGTCTTCGCTCAACAACTCGACACCCTCGGCACGGGCGCGCAGTTGGTCCAGGCCGGTCTTCACTTCGCGGGTGCGCTCGAACACGCGCTGGGAAATGCGCCCGTAGATTTCGGTGCCGGTCAGTTCTTCCAGCAGCTCCGCGCGCTGGTTGGCGTTGGCCTCCAGGAAGGCGGCGAAGCCACCCTGGGCCAGCAGCATGGACTTGGTAAAACGCTCGAAATCGAGCCCCGTCAGGCTCTCCGTCAGTCTGAGCTTGTCGTTGATCTTGTCGGTGAGGATTTCCCCATCCAGTACCCGCGCCAGCTCCACCTTGGGTGGCTGCAGGCCGCCATCAGCCTTGTCGCGGGCACGGCGCTGACTCCAGAAAGCCCGGTAGGCCACGCCCTTCACCTCGAATTCCACCTCGGCCAGGCAGTCGGCGGTGTGACGGGTCATCAGCTCGTTGATGCTGGCCGACACCGTGCCCATGCGCGGTGTGCGGTGGTAGAGCGCGAGGCAGATGGCGTCCAGCAGGGTCGTCTTGCCGGCACCTGTAGGGCCGGTGATGGCGAACAGACCGTTGCCGGCGAAGGGTTCGTCGGTGAAATCGACCTTCCACTCGCCCTTGAGCGAATTGAGGTTCTTCAGGCGCAGACTGAGGATCTTCATGCCTGGCCCTCCTGCAGGTCGGCCAGCACTTCACGGTGCAGCCCCTGGAGTCGCTGCCGCAGCTCCTGCTCCAGCTCTTCGCTCTCCAGACGCTTGTCGAACACCTCCTGAGGATTCAGCTCATCGAGGGTTTCCCGTGATTCACGTTGCAGACCGACCAGGGCCGCGCCGCGCTCACGGCGAATACGCAACACCTCCACCGGCAGGCCATCGCAGAGCGCCGCAAGACGCGCCTGCAGGTCGTTGAGGTAATCGTCGGTGCTGATCTGCACCTCCACCCAGACCGGTTGTTCCGGGCTGCCATCACGCGCCACTTCGGCGAACAGGGCCGGCAACTCCGCCAGGCTGCCACGCAACGAGTAGAGGGGCTGGAAGCGCGGCACCGCGAGGGCTTCCACCTTGTGCAGGCCAATGCTGTCCAGCTCCACCAGCAGCACTTCCTTCTGCTGCCTCGCTTCGTCGAAAGACAGCGGTATGGGCGAGCCGCAATAGCGGATGTGGTCCAGCCCGCCCACCTTCTGCGGCCTGTGGATATGTCCGAGGGCGATGTAGTCGGCTGCCGGGAAGGCGCTGGTGGGGAAGGCTTCCAACGCTCCGACGTAGATTTCCCGTACTGACTCACTCGCGCTGGCGCCGACGGTGGTCAGGTGGCCGGTCGCGACAATGGGCAGGCCGCCGCCCAGCTCAGTGCGGCGCTGCTCGGCGAGGACGAACAGTTGCTGGTAGTGATCCTGGATCGCCTGCTGCAGGGACAGTTGCTTGTCCGCCGCGCTCTGCCCGGCCTGGCTCTGCAGCACATCGCGCGAACGAATGAAGGGAATCGCGCAGAGGATCGCCCCCGGTTCGCCGGAGCGGCGCTTGAGCACCAGCAGTTGTTCGTCCGGCTCCACGCCCACTGCAGGCACCACCCGCGTATCCAGCTGCGCCAGAAGCGTGCGGCTCTCGCCGAGCATGGCGACCGAATCGTGGTTGCCGCCCAGCACCACCAGGCTGGCACCGGTGTCGCGCAGTTCGACGATGAACTGGTTGTACTGCTCGCGGGCATAGCTGGGTGGAGCGCCGGTGTCGAACACGTCCCCGGCGATCAGCACTGCGTCGACCTCGCGCTCGCGTACCTGCTCGATCAGCCAGCGGCAGAAGGCCTGGTGCTCGGCCTGGCGGGTCTTGCCCATGAAGTGCTGGCCCAGGTGCCAGTCGGAGGTATGGAGAATGCGCATCGGGAATCACGGCGAAGGAACGGAAATGCGGGCAACCCTGTCATTTCCTTCGCGGCCTGGCAACCACGGAACCGCTATCCTTCCCGGCATTCGCTGCAGACAGGGACTGACATGCAACGCATCTTTCGTGACCTCAAGATCATGCTCCTGGCCAACCTCTGGCTGATCCCGGTAATGGCGGCACTGGTGGGAGCCCTCTTCTATTTCGTCGCACCGCCTCCGCCCATGCACGCGCGGCTGGCGACCGGTGGCCCGTCGGGCGGCTACAACGCGTTTGGCGAGAAGCTCAAGGAGGAACTGGCCAAGCAAGGTTTCGAGCTGGAGCTGGTGCGCAGTACCGGTTCACTGGACAACTTGGCGAAGCTGCAAAGCGGCGAAGTGGATATCGCCCTGGTCCAGAGTGGCCAGGAACTCACCCTGAGCCCGAAACAGCGCCAGCACCTTCACGGTCTCGGCGTGATGTATCAGGAGCCCCTCTGGCTGTTCAAACGCAAGGAACTGGACATCGACAGCATGGCCGACCTGCTGCAGTTGCGGATTGCCATCGGCGCACCGAACAGCGGCACCCGCTCGGTCAGCGATGTCCTCCTCGCCGCCAACCAGATCAGCCCCGAGCGCTATCCGCCACAGTGGCAGCCCATCAGCGGCAGCCCGGCGGCCAACGCCCTGCTCGGGGGCGAGCTGGACGCCGGCTTTTTCCTCGGCCCGGCGGAAAGCGCGGTGGTGCAGCGCCTGGCAGCCAGCCCGGAACTGGACCTGGTCAACCTGCGTCGCAGTGCCGCTTATCGCGCGCGCCTGCCCTACCTGACCAAGCTGGAGGTGGGCGAGGGCCTGCTAAACCTCGCCAGCAACAGCCCCTCGCGTGACATTCGCACCCTCGCCCCGGTGGCCACTCTGGTCGCCAACGACGAGTTCCATCCCTCCCTGACGCCGCTGATCCTCGAAGCCGCTCGCGAAGTGATGAAGAACGGCACCCTGCTCGATCCGCCTGGCACCTACCCCAGCGCCAAACCGCAGACGCTCGCCAGCCTGGACGAAGCCGATTACTACTACGAGAAAGGTTTGCCGATCCTGCAGCGCTACCTGCCCTTCCGCATCGCTTCGCTCGCCGACCGCTACATCATCCTGCTGATTCCGTTGCTGGTGATCATGATTCCGCTGAGCAAGGCGATAGGTCCGATCTACCGCTGGCGCATCCGCGCGCGAATCTACCGCTGGTACAAGTACCTGCGCGAAATCGACCGCAAGCTGGACAGGGGCACGCCGCCAGAACAACTGGCCAACGAGATCGACCAGCTCGAAAAGCTGGAGCAGCGCCTGGCGAAGGTCGAAGTGCCGCTGTCGTACTCCAACGAGCTGTACGACCTGCATGTGCACCTGCGCTATGTGATCGAGCGCCTGCAGGCGGTGCAGAGACGGCAGGCAGCCGAGGAGCAGGTCGGGTAAACTGGCGCACTTTTCCTGCCGGCGCGTCCTCGCGCCGGATGTGCCCCTGAGAGCGAAGATCCATGCCCATCCGCCACTGCATCGTTCACTTCATCGACAAGAAGCCCGACGGCAGCGCCGCCGTGCTGCATGCCCGGGATAGCGAACTGGGCGCGTCCCAGGCCATGGAAAACCTCCTGGCCGATCTCAACGAAAGCTACAACGCCAAGCAAGGCAAGGCCTGGGGCTTCTTCTTCGAGGAGTCCGGTGCCTATCCCTTCAGTGGCTGGCTGAAGGAGTACCAGGACGGCGCCCGCGACTTCACCGCCTTCAGCCGCCAGGCCGTGGAGCACCTGCAGAAGCTGATGGAGGAATCCAACCTCTCCACCGGCGGGCACGTGCTTTTCGCCCATTACCAGCAAGGCATGACCGATTACCTGGCCATCGCCCTGCTGCACCACAGCGAAGGCGTTGCCGTGACCGACTCGCTGGAAGTGACGCCAGCCAAGCACCTGGACCTGGGCCAACTGCACCTGGCAGCGCGCATCAACATTTCCGAGTGGCAGAACAACCAGCAGTCGAAGCAGTACATCTCCTTCATCAAGGGCAAGAACGGCAAGAAGGTGTCGGATTACTTCCGCGACTTCATCGGCTGCCAGGAAGGTGTCGACCCGCCGAGCGAAACGCGCACCCTGCTCAAGGCTTTCAGCGACTTCGTGGAAAGCGAAGACCTGGCCGAGGAACAGGCCCGCGAGAAGACCAAGACCCTGGTCGACTACGCCACCACCCAGGCCAAGATGGGCGAACCCATCACCCTCGACGAACTGTCCGGCCTGATCGACGAAGACCGCCCGCGCGCCTTCTACGAGCACATCCGCAACAAGGACTACGGGCTGTCGCCGGAGATTCCGCCGGACAAGCGCACCCTGAGCCAGTTCCAGCGCTTCACCGGCCGTGCCGAGGGCCTGTCGATCAGCTTCGAAGCCCACTTGCTGGGCTCGAAGATCGAATACGACGAAGGCCGCGACATGCTGATCATTCGTCAGTTGCCGACTCAGCTGAAGGACCAGTTGAAGCGTCGCAAGGACTGATAACGACGAAGCCCGGCATATGCCGGGCTTCGTTTTTGGGTGCTCACAAACCGGGACTCCGTCATCCGTAGGGTGGGCTTCAGCCCAGCTGGGCGGAAGCCTTGTAGGGGCGAATTCATTCGCCAAGGGCAGCGCAGCTGCCCCTGGGGATTCGAAGGGCAGACCTGCGGCCTGCTTGGCGAATGAATTCGCCCCTACAGAAGAGCGGTTTTCCCCGGCTCAGCGAGCCTCGATACGGAATCCCAGCCGCGGTACGTGCACATGCACCAGGCCTGCGCGTTCATCCTCGCGACGCAGGATGATCTCCTCGCGCCCGACGAACATCAGTTCGCCTTCCACCGGATCGACGCCGTAGTCGGTAGCCGCCACCAGCACTTTCTGGCCGGGGGCGAAGCCGTTGGGGTCGACGAAGTCCTCGACCGGCAGGGCGGCCGGAGTGGCCTGGCGAGCGATATCAATCGCCTCCGCGGCAGACAGCTGACTGCTCGCGCCCTCGCCGAACCCCAGCACGCGACCGTACCAGGCCGCCACTTCCGGATAGTCGTCCACCAACGGTGCAGTCACCGACGTGGCCTTGAGGAACCACAGGCAGTGGGCCAGCGAAAAATCAGCCACCGAGGGTTCGCCGAAGAGGAAGTCACCTTCGCTGCGTTCCAGTTGGTCCTGCAGTCGCCCCATCAGCACGGGCCAGTTGCTGCGGGCCTGGTCCGCCGGCAGGCGAGTCGTGCTGCCGCCGGAGAACAACTTGGCGCGGTCGGCAAGGAAAGCCTGCTGCACGGCCGGCGGTAGCTGGCCCATGCGCACGGCGATGGATTCGGGCTGGAACACCAGGGTTACGGCGTGCTGGAAGACCACCGAGTCCACCCACAGCGCGAAGCTCGCAACGTTGAACTCCTGCCCCTCCGGGAACAGCGCCGGACCGGCCTTTTCCTGTTCCAGCCGGCGAGCGATCAGTGCGGTGTCGCAGTAGATGTCGGCGCCCACCTGCAAAACCGGCGTCTTGCGGTAGCCGCCGGTCAGCGCCATCAGATCGGGCTTGGGCAGGATCCTTGGGATTTCCACCGAGCGCCACGACAGTTGCTTGTAACCGAGCATAAGCCGCGCCTTCTTGGCGAAGGGCGAGGGTTCGTAATGGTGCAGGATGAGTTCGGACATTGCAGGGCTCCGCTGCGATTGTGAGAAGGCCGGAGCTTATCCGGCCACTTGGTCGAGGCCTATCCTTTCGTCGCGCACCCAGTCCTCTATCAGCGACTCTTTGACTGCCTTCTTCATGCGCTTGATGGCGATCTCGCGGCGCAAGGCCTCGCTCTTGTCGGCACAGGCCTCGATGAACACCAGGGCCTGGGCCGGGCTGGAATGGAAGAACCGTGCCCCCTTACCGCTCTGGTGTTGGGCAAAACGCCGTTGCGGATCATCGCTGATGCCGCAGTAGAGGGCACCGTTCTCGGCGCGCACCAGATAGACGTACCAGGGCTTGGCGACGGGGGCGGATTCGGATTGCTCGGGCATTGCGGGGTCCTGAGGTAAGGCCGCCGCATTAGGCATTGCCTCACCGGGTCAAGACAAGTCCTTCAATGCCCCGGCGCGATACGCCGCAAGGCCTCGGGCCGCTTGCTCGCGGATGGCGTTCTGCACCGGCGGCAACCAGCCCAGCAGCGTCCCCTTGGCACCCAAGGCCTGACGCGCCCAGCGCCAGAGGTCAAAGCTGTCGTGGTGCTCGATGATCTTGCCGTCGGAAAAGAGGAAGCGCGCCTGGATTCGGTTCTCCACCATTCGCCCGGTCTGGCTGAAGAGGTAAGTGGCGACCCAGGTGGCGCGTCCGGAAAGATCGTCCGCTTCGACGCCGTCGAAGGTCAGGCTGAACCGCTGCGCACGGCTCGCGAGCATGCGCCACATGTCGGCGGCTTCCTGGCCATTGAGATCGGTGAACACCGGATCGCTGAAGTGGACGTCCGGGCTGTAGCAGGCGGCCATCGCCTCGGCATCGAGCTGCTGGAAGGCCTCATAGAAGCGGGTGATGAGTTCAGCATTGGGGTGAGCCATGGACAACTCCGACAAGACTGTATGACTAGCAGTATTGACCCGAATGGCCCGGAGGGCGATTGGCGGTATTGCCAACTTTGTGTCAATAATCGCCACCCCTGTCCTGAATCCAATCCATGATCCGCGTCGCCCTGTTCGTCTGCCCACAGACCGTCTGCTCCAGTCTGGCAACAGCCGATGACGCCTTTCGCCTGGCCAATCAGTTAGCCGGCGAGCCGGTGTTCCAGGTGCAGCGTTTCAGCCGTGATGGCCGCGCTGTGGACGTCGGCATGGCCGAGGTGCGGGTGGATGGCGACCTGGCCCTGGCGGAAGAGGCCGATCTGGTACTGCTGACAGCGACCGGGCCGGGTGTGGAGAAAACGCTGGCAGCCAATCAGGCACTGCTGCCCTGGCTGGCTGCCCGGCCGGATACCCAGCAACTCGCCAGCCTCTGCAGCAGTGCCTTCCTGTTGGCCGCTTCGGGTCGCCTCGACGGCCGCCGCGCCACGACGCACTGGGCGCTGGCACCGGCCTTCCGCAAACGTTATCCACAGGTCCGGCTGGACGCGGACGCCATGCTGACGGAGGACGGCAACCTGTTCTGTTCGGGTGGTGCCCAGGCGGGGCTGGACCTCTGCTTGCATCTGATCGGCTGGCATGCGGGCGACTGGCTAGCGCAACGCGTGGCCAGCGCCATGGTGTTCGACATGCAACGCGGTTTGCAGTCGCGCTTCGCTCCGTTATTGCCGACCGCAGGCGGAGACGATCCCCAGATCGGTCCACTGCTGCTCTGGCTGCAGCGCAATCTGGCCGAACCGCTGGACGTGGACGCCCTGGCGACCCGCGCCCACTGTTCGAGCCGTACCCTGCTGCGACGCTTCAAGGCCGCTACCGGTCTGACCCCGAATGCCTACCTGCAACGGCTGCGTATCAGCGCCGCGCAGATCGCCCTGCGCAACCCGGCGCGGTCCCTGGAACAGGTGGCGGCGCAGGTGGGTTACGCCGATCGGGCGACGTTCGCCAAGTTGTTCAAGCAATTGTGCGGGGAAACGCCGGGGGCGTTCAGGCGCAGGCTGCGCGGGTAGAACGGCGTAGGAGCGAGCTCTGCTCGCGAAGGGGTGCACCCAACAATCCCGTGGTTGATCCGGCGAGCCTGCGGCCCGCTTGGCGAATGAATTCGCCCCCACAGGGAAATGTCCGGCCAGGAATGAATGCCCTAGACCGACTCTTCCTTCAATTCCTTGAGGTGCTTGTAGACGGTGGCGCGGCCCATGTTGAGGACGTTGGCCACGTAGTTGGCAGCGCTTTTTCCCTTGAAGGCGCCCTCGGCATGCAGGGCCAGGACGAGTTCGCGCTTGTGCTCACGGGTCAGCAGGTTGAGGCCCAGTTGGCGCTGACGCAGCCAGTTGTGCAGAAAGGTGTTGATACGCTCCTGCCAGTCGTCGCGGAACAGCGCATCGGGCTGGGGAATGAGCTTGCTGGACGACAGGAACAGGTCGAGTGCCGCTTTGGCCGCCTCGAACATGGAGATGTTCAGGTTGATGCAGAGCACGGCCAGCGGCGCGCCCTGGGCATCGCGCAGCACGGTGCTCACGGAGCGGATCTTCTGGCCGTCCCAGTTGAGCTTTTCGTACGGACCGATGTTCCGCTCCCCCACTTCCTCGCCGAGCATGTCTTCCAGCGCCGCATCGTCGCCAACGCAGCGCTTGGAGATGTTGTTGGCGATGTAGTCGATCTTCTGTGTCCGCAGGTCGTGCAGCACCACCTCGGCATGGGGAAAGAACAGCGTGGCGATGGCATCCGCGATGGCGCGATAGTTGTCCAGGGCGAGGTCTGGTCGAGAGGTCATGGAACGGCTCCTGGAGCGGGAAGATCAGCGCCGGGCGTGGGGCCCGGCGCAGCGAGTGTGGCGCAAAGCGCCAGCGTCGTCACCCCAGTCGCGCGGGCGACAGCATGGCCTCGGTCAGCCCGAATTGCGTCAGGTGTTCCGGCAGCGGCTGGCGCCGGATCAGGCAGGCACTGGCCTCGCCCATGGCAGCGGAGGTCTGGATGCCGTAGCCGCCCTGCCCCGCTACCCAGTAGAAGGCCGGCGTGCGCAAATCGTAGCCGGACACCAGGTCACCATCGGGGAAGAAGGAACGCAGCCCGGCCCAAACTTGCGCGGGTCGGCGAATGGTCATGCTGGTGTGCTCCTCGATCTGGTAGATGCCGAGGGCGATGTCCAGTTCTTCCGGCTGCACGTCGTGGGGATCGACCGGGTCGGCGTTGGCCGGCGAACCCAGCAGCATTCCGGCGTCCGGCTTGAAGTAGAAGGACTCGTCCAGGCTCACCAGCGCCGGCCACTTGTGCGCGTCCACGCCTTCCGGCGGCGAAAAGATGAACGCTGCGCGACGCTTGGGTTGCAGGCCCAGCGGCTGGACGCCGGCCAGTTGCGCGAGCTGGTCGCACCAGGCACCGGCGGCATTGATCAGCGTCGCGGCCTGGAAGCTGCCCTGGGACGTTTCCACGCGCCACTGACCACCGTCACGACTCACATCGGTCACTTCACAGTTATGGCGTACTTCGCCGCCGTTGCGACGGATACCGCGCAGATAGCCCTGGTGCAGGGCATCGGTGTCGATATCGGCGGCGCTGGGGTCGAGCATGGCGCCCTGCACCTTGTCCCGGCGCAGCACCGGCACCAGGGCGCAGGCCTGGTCAGGTGTGAGCATCTGCATGCCGGGGACGTTCTCCAGCGCGCTGTCGAACTGCCGCTGCAACTCAGCGGGATCGCCGGTGAAGTCCACCACCATCTCGCCACGCGGGGTGAGCAGCGGGTGCTCGCTGAAGCCTTCCGGCGGGGCATCGAAGAACGCCCGGCTCGCGGCGGTCAGCGCCCGTACCTGGGGCGTGCCGTAGGCAACGGTGTAGAGCGCGGCGGAACGACCGGTGGAGTGGTAGCCGGCGTGCTCCTCGCGTTCCAGCACCAGCACGCGGCCATGACGGGAAAGCCAGAAGCCGGTGGAGGCACCGGCGATACCGGCGCCGATGATGATGAAGTCAGCCTGTTGCATGGCGTCTACCTCAGTGTCCTTGGCGATGCAGATGATAGAGGGCGTTGGCCAGCGCCATGTCTTCCAGGCCCAGACCGATGGAGCGGAAGAAAACCGGCCGGCTGTAATCGGGACGCGCCGCCTTGCCACTCACCAGTTCAGGCAGGTCGCCCCGAATGGCGTCGCGGCTCCAGCCGTGAAGCTCGGCGGCGAGCAGCATCTCGCCTGCCGAGCCCGGCGTGGTGGCGCGATAGTCGCAATACACGTCCATTTCACCCAGGGCCTGCGGCGGCACTTCATGGGCGCGCGGGGCATTGGTGCTGATGGAGGTGACCAGGGCCGGCTTCACCAGGCTACGCGGGTCCAGCACCGGGCCAGCCGAGGACGTACAGAGCATCACCACGTCGGCTTCGGCGACTGCGCCCTCCAGAGTGGCACTGAACTCCACGCGCGGGTCCTGGGCTGCCAGTTGCGTCCGGGCATCGTCCGAGAGGGAGGGCGAAAAGACGGCGATGCGCTGCCAGTCACGCAGACCTTTCACGTAATGCAGGTGGGCACGGGCCACCGGGCCGCTGCCGACCACGGCGAGTCGACGCGCCTGGGCCGGAGCAAGGGCTTCGACGGCTACGGCGGTGGTCGCGGCAGTACGTGCAGTGGTCAACTCGGCGGCATCGCAGAGGAGCAGAGGCTGGCCGCTGTCCATGGACATCAGCAGCGTCCAGGCCGTGACCAAGGCCCCCTCGGGTTTCTTGATGTAGGGCGAGGTCTTCACGCCGTAGACCCCATCTTTCGCCAGCACGCCCAGGTAGTTGATGAAGTCGCCTGCGGCATGGGGGAACTCCACCAATTGCTGCGCCGGCTGTACCGCTTCACCGGCGGCGAGGTCGAGGAACATGCTGCGCATGGCCTGGTGAACATCCACCTGTTGGAGCAGGCGGCGAGCTTCAGCTTGCTGGAGAACGATGGGCGGGGTGCTGGACATGGGGATGCTCCCGAGGCTGACATAAACAATTTGTCCATCTTGGACTTTTAAGTTTATACCAGCAAGGGGACAACCGACCGAATGTACGACTTTGGCGCCTGGGTATAAGACCAGGCATCGGGTGTGGGAGCGATTTCAATCGCGAGTAAACATTCACGCTCGTAGGACGTGGATCTGCCCCGGACTTCATTCGGGCTACCGACTTGTAGGAGCGAGCTTGCTCGCGAACAGTCCGCGCACGATCTTTCGCGAGCAAGCTCGCTCCTACAGACAATCCGACTTCATCCTGCTAGTCGGGTGTTTCGCTCATGACCACATCCTAAGGATGTGGTTTACCAGCCCACACCGAAGCCCACGGTGTAGCGGGTTTCATCGACTTCACCCTCGGCACCGCTGACCTGGTCCTTCTCCGCTTTCATGTTGAGCGAGGCCCAGTCGGTGAGCTTGTAGCGCAGGCCCACTTCAGCATCCAGCGCGTAGTCGGCCGTGTTGTCCAGGGGACGGCCGACCTCGCCGCTGGTGAAGAGCTCCACGGTCTTGCCCACCAGATAGCGGTTGTAATCCCACTTGGTACTGATGGAGTAGAAGCTTTCCTTCTCACCGTTGGAGAACTGGTAGTCACTGCGGTTGACCAGTCCGGCCAGGGAGAAGGCCCCGAGTTCGTTGTCCCAGAACTGGTAACCGGGGCCGGTACCCAGGGTGCGCTGGCGCTCGAGGTCTTCGATCTGGTCGCGCTTGTACTCACCGCGGCCTTGCCAGAAGAACTTCTGGGTGATGAAGCGATCGAGGGCGTACTCGGTTTCCCAGTTGTCCGTGGTCTTCTCGTCGTCGGTGAATTCGCGGTTGTACTCGCCCGAGGCGTTGTGCCGCCAACGGCCGTGGCGCGCCTTGGTGTTGAAGTCGACGTCGTAGTCGTCGGTGTCCCGCTCGGCGCGCTTGTAGTCCAGCGCCAGATCGACGTTGCCGGTCCAGGTGAGGTCTTCCACCAAGGGCTTGGGCTTCATGATCTGCTCGATGCTGGCCAGTTCCACCTCCTTCGGCGTTTCTCCGTTGGCGAGGATCACCTTGCCTTCGTCGGCACGGTGCAGCGACTTGGCACGTTCGCCGTTGAGATCGTCCTGCTTGATCAGCAATTCGCGGTCACTTTCCAGGGTGGCGACTTTCTTCCAGTCCAGCGGGATGGTGCCGCCGTAGTCGGTCTCGAGAACCAGCTTGCCGCCATCGAACACGCGGATCGTACCGGTGAGTTTGTCGCCATTTTTCATCCAGACGGTGTCGGCGAAAGAGGCGGAGGAAGCAGCGGCGAGCGCCATGCACAGCAGGTTTCTGGACAACATAAAGCGGATTCTTTGCTCGGGTCTTCGAAAAAAGCCGGGCATTATCCTTATGACCGACAGCAGAGCAAGGACTGACCGGCCAACACCTGCTGAGTTCCTGAGAATCGATGGACGTGCCCGTTTTCAGCCCTACCAGCCGATGCCGACACCGATGAGATAGTGCTTGTCCGAGTCCGTCTCGCCCAGCCCGCGCATTTGATCCAGTTCGTACAACAACGACAGGCGCGCCCAGTCGTTCAGGCGATAGCGCAGGCCGAATTCACTGTCGAGCACATAGTCGACCTCGTCTATCTGCGGCACCTGCAGTTGGGCCTTGGAATAGAGTTCGAAACGGGTTCCCCAGATCAGGCGCTTGAAGTCCCATTCGAAGGAATAGGCGTTGAAATCCAGGTTGCCGTCATTGCTTTCCAGTTGAAAACGGGACAACTGCGCGATCAGGTCGAAACGGCCCAGTTCGTTGTCCCAGAACCGGTAGCCGGGCCCCAGGCCATAGGATCGCTGCCGCTCGAAGAACTGGAACTCGTCGTTCTCCTGGTCGTAGCTGCCCCGCACGAACCAGTGCTCGGTGAGGAAGCGGTCGAGGTCGTACTCCACCTCCCAGCTGTCCTCGGTGCGCTCACCATTCTTGGTTTCCTTCTCGAACTGGCCGCTCATGACATGCCGCCAGCGGCCATGCTCGACGCGGGTATCCCCCTTGAGCTTCCACTCGTCCGTCTCGTCGTCATTGCGCTCCATGTCCAGCTTGGCATCGAGGTTGCCTTCCCAGACGCGGTCCTTGAGGACTGGGCGTGGCGGAACCATCTGCCGAATGCTCGCCAGCGGCACCGTCTCGCTCTTGCCATTGACCAGGTGCACCATGCCTTTGCCCGCCGCGCCAAGGCTGCGGCTATGCTGGCTATCGAGGCCCTCGCGCTTGATCAGTAGCGGTTTCTCGGAGCGGAGGGTATCGATATCCTTCCAGTCGATCAGGACCTGGCCGGCATATTTGGTTTTCAAGGCGAGCTTGCCGCCATCCAGCAGGATGATCTCTCCGGTAAGGCGGTCACCGTTGTTCAACCACACGGTGTCGGCGAAGAGCGGCAGACAGGTCAGCAACACGAACGAAGCAATCAGGCTACGGAGCAGCATGGTCGGCAAGAAGAAGAAAGAAGAAGCGCCAGAGCATGCATGGGTCGACTTGCCGACAGCAAGCACGGACGTCCGCCGAGAAGCGCTCTATCTGACCCTGGGCCAGGTTCCGGAAGGCAAGGTCGTGACCTACGGTCAGTTGGCCGAACTGGCTGGCCTGGGCCGTGCCGCTCGCTGGGTCGGTCGCACCCTGAGCCAGTTGCCGACCGGCACGCAATTGCCCTGGCATCGGGTGCTGGGGGCCGGCGGACGCTTCAGCCTGGCGCTGGGTACGCCTTCCGGCAATGAGCAGCGGGCACGTTTGCGCGCCGAAGGGGTCAGTATCCAGAACGATCGGGTGGACATGCGTCGGCACGGCTGGCATCCCATGCCACCCAAGGGTTAGAGTGCGCCCTGCCCTGTTTTCCGCTCCCCCATGGACGCCGCGAGCAGCCTTATGCCCAGCACCACGCTTTCCGGACCACACCGCTAATGCCCCATCGCTCCTGGCGCGCCGCCATCGCCGCCTACGCCACACCGGCCACGCTTTCGCTATTGCTGCTCGGATTCGCCGCCGGCCTTCCCTACATGCTGGTGTTCTCCACCCTTTCCGTCTGGCTTCGCGAGGCAGGGGTATCCCGCGAGACCATCGGTTTCGCCAGCCTGATCGGCCTGGCGTACGCCTTCAAATGGATCTGGTCGCCGCTGCTCGACCAGTGGCGCCTGCCACTGCTCGGCCGCCTTGGCCGGCGTCGGTCCTGGCTGGTGCTGTCCCAGGCGCTGGTGGGCCTCGGGCTGGTAGGCATGGCCCTGTGCGATCCCAAGACCAACCTCACCTGGCTCATCGCGCTGGCGGTGCTGGTGGCATTCGCCTCGGCCACCCAGGACATCGCCATCGACGCCTATCGCCTGGAAATCGCCGAAGACAGCCGGCAGGCCGCCCTGGCCGCCAGCTACATGACCGGCTACCGCGTCTCTGCGCTACTCGCCACCGCAGGCGCGCTCTACTTTGCCGAGTGGTTCGGTTCCACCGCCCAGGTCTATGAATACAGTGCCTGGGCCGGCACCTACCTGCTGTTCGCCTTGCTGATGCTGCCGGGGTTGATCACCAGCCTGTGGATGCGCGAGCCATCGGTTGACCTGCCGAGCACGAGCAGCACCTCGCGCTTCAAGCTCAAGCACCAGCTCTCCTCCGTGCTGATCCTGCTGGTCATGCTGATTTCCCTGCCGGCGATGATCACCGGCCTGCTTGACCGTGCCTGGCCACGCGCCGCGCTCTACGCCATCTTCCTGGTCACCTGCCTGTCGCCCTGGGGCATGCGCCAGATCCTGCCGGTGCGCGATCTGCTCAGCCAGCAGCGCCGCCAATTGCTGGTGGCCGCGCGGGGCAAGGTGATGCCCAACTTCGATTTCGTCCACCAGGCGGTTTCGATCATCGTCCTGATCGTGATCCTGGTGACCATCGCCGCCGCCGCCAAGGCCTTCTCGTCCGGCGCCTGGCCACGCGGGACGATGTTCCTGCTGATCACCCTGGCGTGCTTCTCCGCCGCTGGCCGTCTGTTGATGGCACCGGTCCTCACCCCGATCAGTGAGTTCGTCCAACGCTACCGCTGGCAGGCCTTGCTGTTGCTGGGGCTGATCGCCACCTACCGCATGTCAGACACCGTCATGGGCGTAATGGCCAACGTGTTCTACATCGACCAGGGCTTCACCAAGGAGCAGATCGCCAGCGTCAGCAAACTGTTCGGCCTGGTGATGACGCTGCTCGGCGCGGGTGCGGGCGGGGTGCTCATCGTGCGCTTCGGCATCCTGCCGATCCTGTTCATCGGCGGCATCAGCTCGGCGGCCACCAACCTGATGTTCGTGGCCCTGAGCGACATGGGTGCCCACCTGAACATGCTCATCCTGACCATTTCCTGCGACAACTTCAGTGCAGGGCTGGCCACGTCGGCGTTCGTCGCCTACCTCTCGAGCCTGACCAACCTGAAGTTCTCCGCGACCCAGTACGCCCTGCTCAGCTCCATCATGCTGCTGCTGCCACGACTGATTGGCGGTTATTCGGGCGTAATGGTGGAAAGCGTGGGTTACCACAATTTCTTCCTCATCACCGCATTGCTGGGCATTCCCACGCTGGTGCTGATTGCCATCCAGTGGGGCCGCGACCGTCAGCAACCGAAGGAAAATGGCTCCTCTGATGCCTCGGCGACGCCCGGCTCGACCGAGCAGCCCTGATTTACCCACGGGCATGAAAAAGGCCGGCGAATGCCGGCCTTGTTCGTTGCTGCCGAACCTCAGCTCGGCACCACCTGCACCAGGCGCGGCGGCTGCGCCAGCTCGACGCCAACCGCATTGAGGCTGTCGCGTACGGTTTCGTTGAGTTTGAAGATCACGCCCCAGTAATCGGCGTTGGATGTCCACAAGCGCAGCGACAGGTTGATCGAGGTATCGCCCAGGGACGAGACCACCACCACCGGCTCCGGGTCCTTATGCACGCGCGGATCCTGCGCCAGCCTGAGCAGAACATCGCGGGCCTTGGCGAGGTCGGTGGAGTAATCCACTTTTACGTCATACAGGACCTGGCGATTGGCCTGTTTGGAGTAGTTGGTGATGATGCCGTTGGACAGGCTGCCGTTGGGCATGATCACGGTCTTGTTGTCGCCGGTGCGCAGCACGGTGTGGAAGATCTGGATGTGGTCCACCGTGCCGGAAACACCCTGCGCTTCGATGAAATCACCGATCTTGAAGGGACGGAACAGCAGGATCAGCACACCGCCCGCGAAGTTGGCCAGGCTGCCCTGCAGAGCCAGGCCGATGGCCAGCCCCGCCGCACCGATGGCGGCCACGAAGGACGTGGTCGATATGCCGATCATGGACGCGACGCTGACCAGCAACAGCACCTTCAGGATGATGTTGGCCAGGCTGCCGATGAACCCCTGCAACGTACGGTCGACGCGGCGATGCTGCATCAGGGTTCCGACCCTGCCGGTCAGTACATTGATCAGCCACCAGCCGATCAGCAGGGTGAGCAGCGCCAGCGTCAGCTTGCCGCTGTACTCCAGCACTACAGGCAACCAGGCCTGGGATACCTTCACCAGTTCGTCGACGTTCATCTCCATGGACACTCTCCCGCACTATTTCAGCGATGCAAAAAACCGGGCCGCCATGGACTAGCCATGGCAGCGACGGTTCAAAGGACTTCAGTTTTGCGACGCGATTCGGCCGCGAAGGTTCCGCTCAGTCGCGGAAGTTGTTGAATTGCAGGGGCATGCCGAACTCCTTGGCACGCAGGGCGGCGATGGCTTCCTGGAGGTCGTCGCGCTTCTTGCCGGTGACCCGCACCTGCTCACCCTGGATCGCGGCCTGGACCTTGAGTTTGCTTTCCTTGATGTGGGCGACGATCTTTTTCGCCAACTCCTTGTCGATACCTTCGCGCAGAACGGCTTCCTGCTTCACGACCTTGCCGGAAGCGTAGGAGTCCTTGATCTCGAGGCACTGGACATCGATCTTGCGCTTGACCAGCGCCATCCGGAGGATCTCCAGCATCTGCTCCAGCTGGAAATCGGCGTCAGCGGTCAGGGTGACCGTCAGCTCCTTGAACTCGAAACTGCCCTTGCCGCGCAGGTCGTAGCGGCGATCGAGCTCCTTCATGGCGTTGTCGACGGCGTTAGTGACTTCGTGCTTGTCCAGTTCGGACACCACGTCGAACGAGGGCATGGGATTCCTCCAGATAGACGGCGCGATCTACATCACGGATATGAGCGCGCCTGGCTTGACGGTTAAAAATGCGCACCCATTATAACCGAGCGACAAGCCGCCTTCTGGAGACCTTCCCCAGCAGTCCGAAACCGGCAGAACGGTAGGGCGACAAGGCAATCCGAACGAGGCTTGATATTATAACGCCATATACCGCTGTTCCACTCCCCTTGCGAGCCTGCCACATGCCCAACCCTCATCTCAGTATCCTGGTGGTGGACGATGCCAAGTTTTCCAGCGCCATGATCGGCCGAACCCTCAGCCAGGCCGGTTACCAGGATCTGCGATTCGCCAGCAGCGCCAGCGAAGCCCTGCAGCTGCTGGAGTCCAAGCCTGCCAACGTCATCCTCGCCGACTGGCTGATGCCCGAGATCGACGGTCTGGAGCTGACTGCCCGCGTGCGCCAACTGGATGAAATGACCGATCACTACAGCTACATCATCCTGCTCACGGGCAAGGAAGGTGAGAACGTCCTTGGCGAAGCCTTCGATCGCGGCGTGGACGACTTCATCAGCAAGGCGGCGATGAGCGAGCAATTGGTCCCCCGGGTCTACGCGGCTGATCGCCTGTGCAACACCCTGCAGCGCCTGTTGCAGGAGAACCGCCTGCTGACCCAGAACATCGCCAGCCTGGAACAACGCAACCTGGTGGACTCCCTCACCGGCCTCGGCAACCCGCGCTACCTGCGCCAGAAGCTCGCCGACAGCCTGCGCCAGGTGGAATCCCGGGGCGGCGCCATGTGCTACCTGCTGATCGGCCTGCTGGATGCTCCACAACTGCGCCAGCAGTACGGCGAATCCTTCTACAACGAGTTGCTGCACGGCGTCGCCCGGCGCCTGCAGCAGTTGGTGCGTCCGCTGGACGTCCTGACGCGGGTTGACGACAGCCACTTCGGCCTGATCACCCTGCTCGACGACCTCCACGAATGCTCGCCGAGCAGTTTCCGTCGCCTGCATGAAGGCCTGAACCTGAAAGCCTTCAAGACCAGCGAGGGCTTCATCACCCTCAAGGCCGGCATCGCCCTCGTCGGCCTCGATACCAAGGCCCTGCCCCTGGATGTCGAGGAGCTTCTGGAAAAAGCCAGCGCGATGCTCCCTGAAGCCTATGCCAGCGGTCGCGTCACCGCCTTGCGCCTGCCGCAACCATGACCTGGCATATTCTCGGCGCGGGTAGCCTGGGCAGTCTCTGGGCCGCCCGCCTTGCGCGCGCCGGGAAGCCGGTGCGGCTGATCCTGCGCGATCGCGCACGGCTGCAGGCCTATGAAGCGGCCGGTGGCCTGACCCTGGTCGAGCAGGGTCAGGCGCAGCAGTACGCCATCCCCGCCGAACTGCCCAGCAAGACCGGACCGATCAGGCGCCTTCTGGTCGCCTGCAAGGCCTACGACGCCGAAGCGGCGGTCCAGCCACTGCTGCCGCATCTGGCGCCGGGCGCCGAACTTATCCTGTTGCAGAACGGCCTGGGCAGTCAGGACGCCGTTGCCCTGCGCCTGCCCCACGCCCGCTGCATACTCGCCTCCAGCACCGAAGGCGCCTTTCGCGAAAGGGACTTCCGCGTGGTCTTTGCCGGCCACGGTTTCACCTGGCTGGGCGATCCGCTGCAGCCCGCCGCCCCCGCCTGGCTGGACGAACTGGAACAGGCGGGAATTCCCCATGGCTGGACACCCGACATCCTTTCGCGCCTCTGGCGCAAGCTGGCGCTCAACTGCGCCATCAACCCCCTTACCGTGCTCTATGACTGCCGCAACGGCGGCCTCGCCGAGCACCCGGCGGAAGTCGGCGTGCTCTGCCTCGAGCTGGCGGAGTTGCTGCGCCGCTGCGGCCAGCCGGACGCCGCCGAAGGCCTGCACGAGGAAGTGCAACGCGTAATCCAGGCCACCGCGGCGAACTACTCCTCCATGTACCAGGACGTCGCAAACGGTCGCCGTACCGAGATCAGCTACCTGCTCGGCCACGCCTGCTCCATCGCCGCGCGTCACCGAATCAGCCTGCCGCACCTGGACAGTCTGCACGCGCGCCTCAGGGCCCATCTGGCAAAGCGTGGATTGCCCGTCACCTGACCCCGCGCTAGGCTCTGTCGAAAAGCCATCGAGCGACAATCAGGTGTTCGTGCAAAGCCCACTCCAGCCTCGGATACTTCCTTGACCAATCTGCGTCAGCGCCTGGATAACCTATCGGTCGGCCGCAAATTGCTCGCCGCATTGCTGGTCCTGCTTGCCACCGTCCTGCTCATCGCGAACCTGGCCTTCATCAGCGCCGCCTACTGGATCTCCCAGGAAAGCGTGGCGCCGCAAGGCCTGGAAACCCTCGGGCGGCTCTTCGCCACCTCGGCGGTTGGCCCGGAGGCACTGTCCTCGGAGGAGAACGCGAAGGCGATGCTGCAGCGCCTGGACAGCTATACGCCTTTGCGGGTCGCGGCGCTTTACGACACCGATGGCCGACTGCTGGCGCAGTTGCAGCGCGGCGAACAGCTGGATCTGCCATTGAAAGCCGCCGACATACCCACCTGGCGGCTGCGAGAATTCCGCACGTCCTATGTAACCGAGCTGCCGATTCCCGGCAAACCCGCTGGCCACCTGCTGCTGGTAGCCTCCAGCGAACTGCCTGGCGTGTTCTACACCGGCACCCTGACCGCGAGCCTGGCGATCCTCGCTTGCAGCGTCCTGCTCTGGCTGCTGGTGGCACGGCAGATCAGGCGCATGGTCACCCGCCCCATCCGCCGCCTCGAGGAGCTTTCGCGCCAGGTAACCCGCGAGGAGAACTACGCCCTGCGGGCTCCCCGTGGCAATCGCGACGAAATCGGCAGCCTGGCAGATGCCTTCAACACCATGCTCAGTCGCATCGAGGCCCGCGAGCAGCAGCTCAAGCGCGCCCGCGACGATGCCCAGGCAGCCTTCGATCAGGCCCACGAACTGGCCGAAGAAACCCGCCATTCCAACCGCAAGCTGGAGCTTGAAGTCCAGGTGCGCAGCAAGATCGAGAAGAAGCTCACCGGCTTCCAGAACTACCTCAACAGCATCATCGACTCCATGCCCTCGGCACTTATCGCACTGGACGAGCAGCTCTACGTCACCCAGTGGAACCAGGAGGCCAGCGCGCTCTCCGGCACCCCCATGGACGATGCGCTGAACCAGCCGGTGTTCCTCGCGTTCCCCTCGCTCAAGCCCTTCCTCCCGCAGATCCGCCTGACCGCCGAAAAGCACAAGGTGGAAAAGGTGGAACGGGTTAGCTGGCTGGTCGGCGAGAATGTCCACAACTATGCGCTGACCTTCTACCCGCTGATGGGGGGCACCGGGCGCGGCGTGGTGATCCGCATCGACGACATCACCCAGCGCCTGTCGATGGAAGAGCTGATGGTGCAATCGGAGAAGATGCTCTCGGTGGGTGGCCTGGCCGCCGGCATGGCCCACGAGATCAACAATCCGCTAGGGGCCATCCTGCACAACGTGCAGAACATCCGCAGACGCATCTCCCCGGAGCTTGACCGCAACCAGGAACAGGCGGCGATCAATGGCCTCAGCCTGACGTCCGTCAACCAGTACCTGGAGGCCCGCGAAGTGCCCAAGCTGCTGGACGACATTCACCAGGCCGGCGCCCGGGCGGCCAAGATCGTCACCCACATGCTCGCCTTCAGCCGACGCAGCAATCGCCAGCTGGCGCCCTGTCAGTTGCCGGTGCTGATCGACCAGGCGCTGGAAATCGCCAGCAACGACTTCGACCTGACGGAAGGATTCGACTTCAAGGGCCTCAAGATCGTCCGCGACTTCGACCCCGAGCTGGGACCGGTGCCCGGCACGGCCAATGAGCTGGAGCAGGTGTTGCTCAACCTGCTGAAGAACGCCGCGCAAGCCATTCACCTGCGCGAGGACAACGAGGAAGGCCGCATCACGCTTCGCACCCGACTGTGCCCACCCTGGGCGGAAATCCAGGTGGAGGACACCGGCATGGGCATACCCGAGAACGTGCGCAAGCGCATCTTCGAACCCTTCTTCACCACCAAGGAAGTCGGCCAGGGCACGGGGCTCGGATTGTCGGTCTCGTACTTCATCATCACCAACAACCACAAGGGGCAAATGGAAGTGCAGTCCAAGCCCGGCCAGGGCACCTGCTTCACCCTGCGCCTGCCGCTGACTTCCGCTGCCACGGAAGCAGGAACCTGAAATGGGCAATCGCCTTTCGAAGATCTATACCCGCACCGGCGACAAGGGCGAAACCGGCTTGTCTAGCGGACGGCGCGTGCCGAAGGACCACCCGCGAATCGAAGCCATAGGCGAAGTCGACACGCTGAACAGCCAACTCGGCCTGTTGCTCGCGGAACTGCTCGAAGCCCTGCCGCAATCACCCGCCCTGGGCGAAGTAATCGACGTGCTTGCACCCTGCCAGCACCGCCTGTTCGACCTCGGCGGCGAACTGGCGATGCCGGAGTACCAGGTGGTGGAAAAGCCGGAGATCGAGCGACTGGAAGCCGCCATCGACCTCTGGAACGACGAACTCGGGCCGTTGAAGAATTTCATTCTTCCCGGTGGCTCCCGCCTGGTAGCCCAAGCCCACATCTGCCGCAGCCAGGCCCGCAGTGCCGAACGCCGTACACAGGCTCTGAACCGCGAGGAACCACTGCGCGAAGAGCTGCTGGCCTACCTCAATCGCCTCTCCGACCTGCTGTTCGTCGCCGCGCGCCTGATTGCCTTAAGGCAGGGCGTAAACGAGGTGCTTTGGCAGGCGGCGAAGAAAGGCTGAGGCCGCGAGAATTCGCGAGCAGAGCTCGCTCCTACGGATAGGAGCTGACCGATGAAAAGGATTTCGACATGCAACGCTTTCGGGGGACACGCGCTACGTCGTGGCAGGTATTAAGAAAACGGTCGCATTTACTTGTTGACGACTGTCACCTGCAAACGGCAAAGGATTTTCGGTGATCTATTCGTAGGTCGGCTGATGGTTCATCAGCTGCGAGAAATCCAGGAAGCTGGCTTGGCATCGACGCTCTGCTGGGTTCTGATGCCGGACCACTTGCACTGGCTGGTCCAGCTTGAAGACGGCTCTTTGGAGCGAGCGATGCAGCGCTTCAAGTCACGAAGTGCGAAGGCCGTGAATGCCTTCGTGGGCAACGGTGGACAGGTCTGGCAGAGGGGTTATCACGATCTTGCGGTGCGCTCCGACGAAGATGTCCGCCAGCTGGCGCGATACGTAGTGGCGAATCCACTACGCGCGGGAATGGTCCAGCGCGTAGGTGATTACTCAATGTGGGACGCCATCTGGCTGTAGGCACCGTAGGAGCGAGCTTTGCTCGCGAACAGCCCCCAGCTCAAGTTTCCGGCCAGAACGCCCGGATCCCGGCCACGCCCTGTGCACCGATCTGCCAGGCGCGCTCCAGTTCATCAGGGCCAACACCGCCCAACAGATAGACCGGCTGATTGAAGCCGCGAAGCAGCTCCTCGGCACGCTCCCAACCCAGGGGCTGGGCCTCGGGGTGGGTCTGGGTGGTTTGCACCGGCGAGAGGGTGACGAAATCCACCTCCATGGCCGCCGCAAGCTGCAGTTCCTCGATGCTGTGGCAGGACGCCGCCAGCCAGCGCTCACGCGGGAATGGACGGCCGTTGGGGGCGTACTTGCGCAACTGCTCCGCGGTCAGGTGCCAGCCGGCGGCGGGGAAGTCACCCAGCCACTCCAGCGGTCCTTTGAGCATGAGCTGCGCCTTTCCCGCGCAGAGTCCCTGTACATCCACAGCCAGGTCGCGGTACTGGGCATCGAACATGCGCGGCGCGCGCAATTGCACCAGGCGCACGCCACTCGCCAGGGCCGTCTTGAGGCCAGCCAGCAGGGCCTGTGGTTCGATGTCATCCGGGGTAATCAGGTAGCGATCCGGTAGCCGCGCGGCCGCCACGATCGGCTTGTTGGCGGCAGGAAACTCATAGTCACCCAGCTCTCGCGGTGACGCCCAGACAAGCGGCTGGCCTTCGGCGCCGTGGGGCTCGCCCGTGAAGGCGCTGACCTCCCAGACATCCAGCAGCACGTGCTTGTCCGGGTAGTCATGGTGAATCTGGATCAGCGGCTGGGCTGCGCTCACGCGGATGCCCAGTTCCTCCTCCAGTTCACGGGAGAGCGCGGCCTGCACGGCCTCGCCCTCCTCTACCTTGCCGCCGGGAAATTCCCAGAGGCCGCCCTGGTGCTTGTCGTCAGGGCGCCTGGCAATCAGTACCCGGCCGTCGGCGCCGCGGATGACTGCGGCGGCAACATGCACTCGTTTCATTCAATGATCTCCGTTTCCTGCAAAGCGGCCTGGTACCAGCGCTGGAAGGCAGGCCACCGGTAAATGGTTTCGACATACGCCTCGGCATCCGCCGGCAGCTCGACGCCGTAGCTGCGCAGGCGGCAGGCCACGGGTGCGTAGAAGGCATCGGCGATGCTGGCATGGCCGAACAGATAGGGGCCGTCCTGACCGAAGCGCGAGCGGCACTCGGCCCAGATCGCGCAGATGCGACGAATGTCCTCGGCCACCTCTTCCGGGACCTCGGCCAGGGGCTGATTGCGCTTCATGTCCATCGGCATGTGGCTGCGCAGGGGAACGAAGCCACTGTGCATCTCGGCACAAACGGCACGAGCGAAGGCGCGGGCGGCCTGACCGAAAGGCCACAGATGTGCCTCGGGGAAGCGTTCGGCGAGGTACTCAGCGATGGCCAGGGAGTCCCAGATGGTGCCATCTTCGGACTGCAGCACGGGGACCTTGGCGGTGGGCGAATAGGCGAGCAGGCGCTTGTGGCTGTCCGCCTGGTAGAGCGGTATACGTACTTCGTCGTAGGGCGAGCCGGTCAGCTCCATGGCCAGCCATGCACGCAGGGACCAGGACGAGTAGTTCTTGTTGCCGATTACCAATTTCAGGGACATGTTCAGCTCCTTCTTTTCCAGTTCCTCGGGGTGTCGCTGGATCATGAAGAGCGAGAGTGCCCATGGCAAATTCCCGATTTTCATCGGGGGATGAAAATCGGGAATGCCTGGAACGTCTTCACGATCAACTGCCGGACAGCTGATCGTGGAAGGGCTATCAGGTACGGTACTCGGCGTTGATCTTCACATATTCGTGAGACAGGTCAGTGGTCCAGATGGTCTCACTGCAATCGCCACGGCCGAGTTCGATGCGGATGGTGATTTCCTCGCGGGCCATCACCGCCGCACCCTGCGCCTCGGTATAGGTGGCGGCACGGCCACCCTGGCTGGCGATGCAGACTTCGCCGAGGAACACGTCGATCTTGCTCACGTCCAGGTTCGGCACGCCGGCGTAGCCCACTGCCGCGAGGATGCGGCCCCAGTTCGGGTCGGATGCGAACAGCGCGGTTTTGATCAGCGGCGAATGGGCCACGGCGTAGGCCACGTCGAGGCACTCCTGGTGGTTGCCACCACCATTGACCTGCACGGTGACGAACTTGGTCGCGCCTTCGCCATCGCGCACGATGGCCTGGGCGATTTCCATGAAGACGTCGAATACTGCCTGCTTGAGCTTGGCGAACAGTTCACCGCTGGCCGCAGTGATTTCGGGCAGTGCAGCCTGGCCGGTGGCGATCAGCATGCAGCAGTCGTTGGTGGAGGTATCGCCGTCGATGGTGATGCGGTTGAACGACTTGTTCGCGGCATCGCGCACAAGGGCATGCAACACGTCGCGGGTAACCTTGGCGTCGGTGGCAATGTAGCCGAGCATGGTGGCCATGTTCGGACGGATCATGCCGGCGCCCTTGCTGATGCCGGTGATGGTGACGGTCACGCCATCGTGGTCGAACTGGCGGCTGGCACCCTTGGGCTGGGTGTCGGTGGTCATGATGCCTTCGGCGGCCTGGGCCCAGTTGTCCACCTTGAGGTCGGCCAATGCGGCTTCCAGTGCGCCTTCGATCTTTTCGACCGGCAGCGGCTCGCCAATCACGCCTGTGGAGAATGGCAGCACCGCGTCTTCACTGACCCCGGCCAGCGCGGCCAGCCTGGCGCAGGCGCGGCGGGCACGGACCAGGCCGTCCGGACCGGTACCGGCGTTGGCGTTGCCGGTGTTGGTCAGCAGATAGCGAACTTCGCCATCCAGACGCTCACGGGTAACCAGTACCGGGGCGGCGCAGAATGCGTTGGTGGTGGTCACGCCGGCAATGGTCGAACCCTCGGCGCAACGCATCACGACCACGTCCTTGCGGCCGGGGCGCTTGATGCCGGCAGAGGCGATGCCGAGTTCGAAACCGGGTACCGGGTGCAGCGTAGGCAGAGGGCCAAGACCAACAGCCATGGGAAGCGCTCCTTTGTCAGCGGGTGACCGGCTGCGGGCGGCGCAGGCGGCCAGGGATATCAGGAAAAACGCCGCGAGCGGCAGGGCCGGTCGCGGCGTTGTAACTACAGCAGTGCCTTAGTCAATTTGACCGTGGCAGTGCTTGTATTTCTTGCCGGAGCCACAGGGGCAGGGTTCGTTACGACCCACCTTGGGCTCGGTACGCACCGGCGCAGCAGCGGTGGCAACGGCCACATCACCTTGCTCGTCAGCCATTTCCGGCTCGTCGATGCTCGGTGCAGCGGCGTGCTGGAACTGCATGCGGCGGGCCATTTCCTCGGCTTCGCGGCGCAGGCGCGCCTCTTCCTCCGCCGGATCCTCGCGACGGACCTGAACGTGGGAGAGGACGCGGATGGTGTCGCGCTTGATGGAGTCGAGCAGGTCCTGGAACAGAGTGAAGGACTCGCGCTTGTACTCCTGTTTCGGGTTCTTCTGCGCATAGCCACGCAGATGGATGCCGTGGCGCAGGTGGTCCATGGTAGACAGGTGGTCTTTCCACAGGTCGTCCAGTACGCGCAGCAGCATCTGCTTCTCGAAAGCGCGCAGGGCTTCGGCGCCAGCGAGCTCTTCCTTTTCGTTGTAGGCCGCCAGCAACTGCTCGAGGATCTTCTCGCGAAGGGTTTCTTCGTACAGTTTGTCGTCTTCATCCAGCCACTGCTGAATCGGCAGCTTCAGACCGAAATCGCTATACAGCGCGGCTTCCAGGCCGGAAATGTCCCACTGCTCCGGCATCGACTGAGGCGGAATATGGGCGTCGATGGTGCTGTTGAGCACTTCTTCGCGGAATTCCTTGATGGTGTCGCCGATGTCCTCGGCGGCCAGCAGGCTGTTGCGCATGTGATAGATCACCTTGCGCTGCTCGTTGGCCACGTCGTCGTATTCGAGGAGTTGCTTGCGGATGTCGAAGTTGCGGCCTTCGACCTTGCGCTGGGCCTTCTCGATGGCGTTGGTCACCATGCGGTGCTCGATGGCCTCGCCGGACTGCATGCCGAGGGCCTTCATGAAGTTCTTCACCCGGTCAGAGGCGAAGATGCGCATCAGGTTGTCTTCCAGCGACAGGTAGAAACGGCTGGAACCCGGGTCACCCTGGCGACCAGCACGACCGCGCAACTGGTTGTCGATACGGCGCGATTCGTGGCGCTCGGATGCGACTACGTGCAGGCCGCCGGCCTCGATCACCTGCTGGTGACGCTTCTGCCATTCGGCCTTGATTTGCGAGACCTGCTCGTCAGTCGGGGCTTCGAGGGCGGCGACTTCAGCTTCCCAGTTGCCGCCAAGGAGGATGTCGGTACCACGGCCGGCCATGTTGGTGGCGATGGTCACGGCACCCGGACGGCCTGCCTGGGCGATGATCTCGGCTTCCTTCTCGTGGTACTTGGCGTTGAGCACCTTGTGCTCGATACCCCCCTTGATGAGCAACTGGGAGACGTACTCGGAGCTCTCGATCGAAGCGGTACCCACCAGCACCGGACGGCCGCTGGCCTGGCATTCCTTGATGTCGGTGATGATGGCGCTGAACTTCTCTTCCTGGGTCAGGTAGACGAGGTCGTTGAAGTCCTTACGGGCAACAGGGCGGTGAGTCGGGATGACGATCACTTCCAGGCCGTAGATCTGGCGGAACTCGAACGCCTCGGTGTCGGCGGTACCGGTCATGCCGGACAGCTTCTTGTAGAGGCGGAAGTAGTTCTGGAAGGTGGTGGAAGCCAGGGTCTGGCTCTCCGCCTGGATCGGCAGATTTTCCTTGGCTTCGATGGCCTGGTGCAGGCCCTCGGACAGGCGACGGCCCGGCATGGTGCGGCCGGTGTGCTCGTCGATCAGCAGGACCTGGTCGTTCTGCACGATGTATTCGATGTTGCGGTGGAACAGCGTGTGGGCGCGCAGTCCGGCATAAACGTGGGTCAGCAGGCTGAGGTTGTGCGCCGAGTACAGGCTCTCGCCCTCGGCCAGCAGACCGGCCTGGGTGAGCATTTCCTCGATGAACTGGTGGCCCATCTCGTTGAGTTCGACCTGACGGGTCTTCTCGTCGACCGAGTAGTGGCCTTCCTGGGTGACCTGTCCCTCGACCTCTTCGATGTGTTGTTTGAGGCGCGGGATCAGCTTGTTGATCTGGATGTAGAGCTTGGAGCTGTCCTCGGCCTGGCCGGAGATGATCAGCGGGGTGCGCGCTTCGTCGATGAGGATGGAGTCCACTTCGTCGATCACGGAGAAGTTCAGCTCGCGCTGGAACTTGTCGTCCAGGCTGAACGCCATGTTGTCGCGCAGGTAGTCGAAACCGAATTCGTTGTTGGTGCCATAGGTGATGTCGGAGGCGTAGGCGGCGCGCTTCTCTTCCGGCGGCTGGAAGGGCGTGACGACACCCACTGAGAGGCCGAGGAATTCATACAGCGGACGCATCCAGTTGGCGTCGCGGCGGGCCAGGTAGTCGTTCACGGTGACCACGTGCACGCCTTTGCCGGACAGCGCGTTCAGGTACACGGCCAAGGTCCCTACCAGGGTCTTGCCCTCACCGGTACGCATCTCGGCGATCTTGCCTTCATGCAAGGTCATGCCGCCGATCAGCTGAACGTCGAAGTGGCGCATGCCCATGACGCGCTTGCCGGCCTCACGTGCCACGGCGAAGGCTTCCGGCAACAGCTGGTCAAGGGTCTCACCCTTGGCCAGTCGCGCCTTGAACTCTTCGGTCTTGGCACGCAGCTGGTCATCGGACAGGGCCACCATCTGCTCTTCGAACGCGTTGATAGCCTGCACGGCCTTGGCCATGCGCTTCACTTCGCGTTCGTTCTTGCTTCCAAAGAGTTTCTTCAACAATGGCGCAAACATATAGAGAGGGTCTTCCACACATTGAGATGGAGGGCGGCCTGTAGTCGCCCGCGCAGCCGCCATGGCTGCTTGCGAAGGGGGCATTCTACCCGGATTCCTTGCTGAGGAAAGCGGGAGCACTTCCCGGTCGCCGTAGGAGAGCTTCCATAGTCCCTGGCCAGGGGGCCACTGCGAATGCACCGGCGAGTTGACTACCAGAACAGCCGAACCATGCGTGAACGCCGAGGCCAGGGTCACCCTCTGTTAATATGGGCGCACCTCCCTTCATTCAAGCAGCCCATCATGGCGTTTCGCCCTTTGCCCGCCCGTTCCCCTGCCGCACTGCTGCGTGAGCAAAAACCTCTGCGGGCTTTGTTCAACGAAGCCCAGCGCATCGAACAACTGCAGCAGTTGCTCGCCAGCCAGTTGCAGCCCGCGGCCCGTGATCATTGTCATGTGGCCGCCTGGCGTGAAGGGCGCCTGTTGCTGATCGTCACCGACGGCCACTGGGCCACGCGCCTGCGCTATCAGCAAACCCGACTGCTGCGACAACTGAAGGGATTCGAAGCATTTGCAGGCCTGGAGCGGATCGTTTTCAAGGTCCAACCGAGCTTCACGCCGAGTAGCGCACCGGCGACCGAGGGCCGCCTGTCTTCCACTGCAGCGGAAAGCCTGCAAGCCACCGCGGAAACCGTCACCGATCCACGTCTGCGAGAGGCCTTGGAACGCCTGGCGCGGCACGGCAAGCCGAAAGACGTTTCGCAATAGCGAAGATAAAAAAAGGCCACCCGAAGGTGGCCTTTGAAGTCAGGAAAGAGGGTACTACTTAAACGGCTGCTACCGGTCGCATATAGGAGATAGGTGCAGTCCTGGCATCCTCGAAGGTCACCACTTCCCAGGCGTCCTTCTGCTCGATGAGCTGGCGCAGCAAGCGGTTGTTCAGCGCGTGGCCAGACTTGAAGCCACGGAATTCGCCGATAAGGCTGTTTCCGAGCAGGTAGAGGTCACCGATCGCATCGAGAATCTTGTGCTTGACGAACTCGTCCTCGTAACGCAGGCCGTCTTCGTTGAGCACCTGGTTCTCGTCTACCACGATGGCATTCTCCACGCTGCCGCCGAGTGCCAGGTTCTGAGAACGCAGGAACTCGATGTCGCGCATGAAGCCGAAGGTCCGCGCTCGGCTGACCTCCTTGACGAACGAGGTGCTGGAAAAATCCACGCTCGCACTTTGGGTGCGGTTGCGGAATACCGGGTGATCGAAATCGATCTCGAAGCTCACCTTGAAACCATCGAAGGGAACGAAGGTGGCGCGCTTGTCGCCCTCCTCCACGGTCACTTCGCGCAGGATACGGATGAACTTCTTCGGCGCTTCCTGCTCCTGCAGGCCGGCGGATTGAATCAGGAAGACGAAGGGACCAGCGCTGCCGTCCATGATCGGCACTTCCGACGCGGAGAGTTCGACGTAGGCGTTGTCGATGCCCAGGCCTGCCATGGCCGAAAGCAGGTGCTCCACGGTGTCCACCTTGACCTCACCGTTGATCAGTGTGGTCGACATGGTGGTCTCACCGACATTCTCGGCGCGTGCAGGAATATCCACGACGGGATCGAGGTCGGTACGGCGGAACACTATGCCAGTGTCCACGGGAGCGGGCTTGAGGGTCAGGTAGACCTTTTCCCCGGAATGCAGCCCCACGCCAGTGGCACGGATAATGTTCTTGAGAGTGCGTTGTCTGATCATGGCATTGGCCGCTTGTGCGCAAGTTGCGAACTGTTTTCAACAATGGGCGGCGATAATAGCAGAACCGCCCTTTGCTGAACACCAATCACCCTAATGCTCCTGATACAAATCATCAATCGGCCTGGCGACGCAGGAACGCCGGGATGTCCAGGTAATCCAGGTCATCCTGAGTGTTGAGCTTCGCCGCGGTGGCCGCGCCCCCATGAGCCTGGTTGCGCATCACGGTCGGGCGATCCAGATCGCGGTAGTTGACGGACGGCTGCTCCGGACGAGCGGCGACGGTGGTGGTGGCCACAGCGGCTGCCTGAACGGTGTTGTCGACAACCTTGACCGGCTTCTCGATGCGCGCACCTAGGCCAGTGGCCACTACGGTTACGTGCAGCTCGTCGCGCATGTCCGGATCGATCACGGTGCCCACCTTGACGGTGGCGTGCTCGGAAGCGAACTGCTCGATGATGTTACCCACGTCGGAGTACTCGCCCAGGGACAGGTCCGGACCTGCGGTGATGTTCACCAGGATGCCGCGGGCGCCCTGCAGGTTCACGTCGTCCAGCAGCGGGTTACGGATAGCCGCCTCGGTGGCTTCGCGAGCGCGGTTCGGACCGCTGGCGCAGCCGGTGCCCATCATCGCCATGCCCATTTCGCCCATGACGGTCTTAACGTCAGCGAAGTCGACGTTGATCATGCCCGGACGCTTGATGATGTCGGAGATGCCGCGCACCGCGCCGGCGAGCACATCGTCCGCCTTGGCGAAAGCAGCCAGCAGGCTGGCGTCCTTGCCGAGGATGGTCAGCAGCTTCTCGTTGGGGATGGTGATCAGCGAGTCGACGCTTTCCGCCAGCGAGCGAATGCCCTCGTCGGCGATCTGCATGCGCTTGCGACCTTCGAACGGGAACGGACGGGTCACCACCGCAACGGTGAGGATGCCCATTTCCTTGGCCACTTCGGCAATGATCGGCGCTGCACCGGTACCGGTACCGCCGCCCATGCCGGTGGTGATGAAGACCATGTCGGCGCCTTGCAGCACTTCGGCAATGCGCTCACGGTCTTCGATGGCAGCCTGACGACCGACTTCCGGATTGGCCCCGGCGCCCAGGCCCTTGGTCACGCCCGGGCCGAGTTGCAGCACGGTGCGCGCACCAATGTTTTTCAGCGCTTGGGCATCGGTGTTGGCGCAGATGAACTCGACGCCTTCGATGTTGCTTTTCGACATGTGGTTAACGGCGTTGCCACCGCCGCCACCAACGCCGATAACCTTGATAACCGCTGTTTGCGGAACGTTATCTACGAGTTCGAACATTTTCCCCTCTCCTTCCTTTTTAGTTTTTCGCCTACTTCGTACCGCGTTTAAAAATTGCCCTGAACCCAGCGCTTGAGCCGTTCCAGTACAGGAGCCTTGGCCTCTTCGGCATAGCCGTAGCTGCCAGTGGAGGCAGGCATGCCGTCGGACTGCTTGCGCAACCCGTACATCAGCAGGCCCACGCCCGTGGAATAGATGGGGTTGCGCACGACGTCCGCGAGCCCCTTCACGCTATGCGGGACGCCGAGGCGTACCGGCATGTGGAAAATTTCTTCGGCCAGTTCAACCGCACCTTCCATCTTGGCGGTGCCACCGGTGAGGACGATGCCCGCCGGAATCAGGTCCTCGTAGCCGCTGCGGCGCAGCTCGGCCTGGATCAGCGTGAAGAGCTCGTCGTAACGAGGCTCGACCACTTCGGCCAGGGCCTGGCGCGACAGTTCGCGCGGCGGACGGTCGCCGACGCTGGGCACCTTGATGGTTTCGCCGGCGCCGGCCAGCTTGGCCAGGGCGCAGGCGTAGCGAATCTTGATCTCTTCGGCGTACTGGGTCGGCGTACGCAGGGCCATGGCGATGTCGTTGGTCACCTGGTCGCCGGCGATCGGGATCACCGCGGTGTGACGGATGGCGCCCTCGGTGAAGATGGCGATGTCGGTGGTGCCGCCGCCGATATCCACCAGGCAAACGCCCAGCTCCTTCTCGTCATCGGTGATGACCGAGTAGGCCGACGCCAGCTGCTCGAGGATGATGTCGTCGACTTCGAGACCGCAGCGGCGCACGCACTTCTCGATGTTCTGCGCCGCATTCACCGCGCAAGTCACCACGTGCACCTTGGCTTCCAGACGCACACCGGACATGCCCAACGGTTCGCGTACACCTTCCTGGTTATCGATCACGTAATCCTGGGCCAGTGTGTGCAGCACACGCTGATCGGCCGGGATGGCCACCGCCTGTGCCGCGTCCAGCACACGCTCGATATCGGCACCGCTTACTTCGCGGTCGCGAATCGCCACGATGCCGTGGGAGTTCAGGCTACGGATGTGGTTGCCGGCAATGCCGACGAATGCCGAGTGGATGCGGCAACCCGCCATCAACTGGGCCTCTTCCACCGCACGCTGGATGGATTGAACGGTGGACTCGATGTTGACCACCACGCCCTTTTTCAGGCCGCGCGACGGATGAGTGCCGATACCGACGATTTCCAGTTGGCCGTCAGCTGCGACCTCGCCCACCAGCGCCACCACCTTGGAGGTGCCGATGTCCAGGCCGACGATCATCTTGCCGCTCTGTACGCTTCCCATGGTTCTAACCTTCTCTCTAATTCACTGCACGGCGACCGTGGTCGCCGCGGGGGCCTCGATCTGCGCCCGCCAGGCCACAGCCAGGCCGTTGGGGTATCGCAGGTCGACGCGCTCGATGTTCGCAATCTGGTCCTTCAGCGTTTTCTCGTAGATCGAGATGAATCGCCGCATTTTCTCTACCAGGTGGTCCCGCCCCAGTAGCAATTCGACACCCTGCCCAGTGGACAGGAACCAGCTACCGCGTTCACGCAGCTCCAGCCGGACTATGGAAAAGCCGAGCGGGCGCAGCATCTGGCTGAGCATCTGGTATTGCTGCATCACCTGCTCCTGCGCCCGTTGTGGGCCCCAGAGCTGCGGCAGCTGTTCGTAGTGGGCCAGTTCACGCGGGGTGAAGGCCTGACCCTGGTTGTTCAGGAGTGCCTCGTCGCCCCAACGGGCGATGGGCAGTTGTTCTTCCAGGCGGACCATTACCTGGTCCGGCCACACCCGGCGTACCTCTGCGTGGGCGATCCACGGCATCTGCTCCAGCTCGCGGCGCATGCCGGCCAGGTCGATGCTGAAGAAGCTCGCAGCGATGTAAGGCGCGATCCGTTGCTGCACTGCCTGCTGGCTGATGTAACTCAGATCGCCCTGCACATTGACCTTGGCGATGGGCCGGTCGGCATAAGGAAGCAGGCGTTGGGCCGCTTCGTAGGCGCCGAAACCGAGCACCGCCAGCATCACCGGCCACATCAGCTTGCGCAGGAAACCGAAGCTGGGCTTGGGCAGACGCTGGGTCAGCGGCTCCTTGGCCACCATCCGACTGGCGCCACGCGGCATCGGCTTGCGCGAAGGAGCGGCGCGGCCGATAACGGGTTCCTGGCGGCGGATAGTGGCGTTACGCATGGGATCAGCCCCTTGCCTCGACGCTGTCGGTCAGGATTGCCAGCACCAATTGCTGGAAATCCAGGCCCGCGGCGCGTGCGGCCATGGGCACCAGGCTGTGATCAGTCATGCCCGGTGCGGTGTTGACTTCGAGGAGCCAGAAGCGCCCTTCGGCGTCCTGCATCACGTCGGCGCGAGCCCAACCCTGGATACCGAGGGTCTCGCAAGCGCGCGCGGTGAGCTGCTTCAGCTCCTCTTCCTTTTCCGCATCCAGGCCACAGGGGATCTGGTAGCGGGTGTCACTGGCCAGGTACTTGGCGTCGTAGTCGTAGAAGGTGTGCGGAGTGCCAAGGCGGATGGGCGGCAGCACGTCGCCGCGCAACCAGGCGACGGTGAACTCCGGGCCGTGGATCCACTGCTCCACCAGGACCTGTGGGTCATAGGTACCAGCTGCGCGCCAGGCTTCGATGAGCGCCTCGACGTTCTCGACCTTCGCCATGCCGATGCTGGAGCCTTCGTGGGCCGGTTTGACGATCAGCGGGAACCCCAGTTCTTCTGCGGCCTGGCGGCAGTCCTGCTCGCTGGCGAGAACGGCATGGCGAGGGGTCGGCAGACCCAGGCTGATCCACAGCTGCTTGGTGCGGAGCTTGTCCATCGCCAGGGCCGAGGCAAGGATGCCGCTGCCGGTATAGGGAATGCCCAGGCACTCCAACAGGCCCTGCATACTGCCGTCTTCGCCGCCACGGCCGTGGAGGATGATGAAGGCGCGGTCGATCTTCTCGGCCTGCAGTCGCTGCAGCAGGTCATCGCCCACGTCGATGCCGAAGGCATCCACGCCAGCAGCCTGAAGGGCCTGCAGCACCATGGCGCCGGACTTCAGCGACACGTCGCGCTCAGCGCTCTTGCCACCGTAGAGCACGGCGACCCGGCCGAACGCAGCCGGTTCGAGGGTGGATTTCAATTGCGCGCTCATTTCGTCTTCCTCTTGGTGGCGTCGTCGGACTGGCCACCAAACAGCGGGTTCTGGATCAGTTGCGGGGCCAGCGCGCCGATGTCGCCGGCACCCTGGCAAAGCAGGATGTCGCCAGGACGCAGCAGCGGCTTGACCAGGGGCGCCAGGTCGACACCGCGCTCGATGTAGATCGGGTCCAACTGGCCACGCTGACGGATGCTGTGGCAGAGCTGACGGCTGTCAGCACCCGGGATCGGCTCTTCGCCGGCCGGGTAGACCTCCATCAGCAGCAGTACGTTGGCCTCGCCGAGGACCTGCACGAAATCGTCATACAGATCGCGGGTCCGGCTATAGCGGTGGGGCTGATAGACCATCACCAGGCGACGCTCCGGCCAGCCGCCGCGAACGGCCTTGACCACCGCAGCCACTTCACGGGGATGGTGGCCGTAGTCGTCCACCAGCATCACGCTGCCGCCTTCGATTTCCAGCTCGCCATAGACCTGGAAGCGCCGCCCCACGCCCTGGAAGCCGGAAAGGCCCTGGACGATGGCTTCGTCGCTGATGCCTTCGTCGGTGGCAATCGCAATGGTCGCGAGGGAGTTAAGGACGTTGTGGTTACCCGGCATGTTCACCGAGACATCCAGCGGCTCGCGGTCCTTGCGCAGGACGGTGAACCAGGTGCGCATGCCTTCCTGGCGAACATTGATGGCGCGTACGTCGGCGTCCTCGGCGAAACCGTAGGTCACAGTGGGACGTGCTACCTGGGGCAGGATTTCGCGCACGACCGGGTCATCCACGCAAAGCACGGCCAGCCCGTAGAACGGCAGGTTGTGGAGGAACTCCACGAAGGTCTTCTTCAGCTTGTTGAAGTCCCCTTCGTAGGTGCTCATATGGTCCGCGTCGATGTTGGTGACCACGGCCACCATCGGCTGCAGGTGCAGGAAGCTGGCGTCACTCTCATCCGCCTCGGCGACCAGATAGCGGCTGGTGCCAAGCTGTGCGTTGGTGCCGGCGGCGTTCAGGCGACCGCCGATGACGAAGGTGGGATCGAGCCCACCGGCAGCGAACACCGAGGCGATCAGGCTGGTGGTGGTGGTCTTGCCGTGGGTACCGGCGACGGCGATGCCGTGACGGTAACGCATCAGTTCGGCCAGCATTTCGGCGCGTGGCACCACCGGGATACGGCGCTCCAGGGCGACGGCAACCTCGGGGTTGGATTTATTCACGGCGCTGGACACGACCAGAACGTCGGCGTGCTCAGCGTTCTCGGCGCGGTGGCCGATGAAGATCTGGGCGCCGAAATTCTCCAGACGCTCGGTAACCGCCGAGGTCTTGAGGTCGGAACCGGACACGCGGTAGCCCAGGTTCAGCAGCACTTCAGCGATCCCGCACATGCCCACGCCGCCGATACCGACGAAATGGATCCGGCGGATGCGGCGCATCTCCGGCTGGGGCATGGCTTTCTGGCTCTCAACCATGGGCCACCTCCAGGCAGATCTCGACCACGGTGCGGGTGGCGGCGGGTTTGGCCAGACGGCGGGCAGTAGTGCCCATGGCCTTGAGTTTTTCAGGCTGCATCAGAACCTCGGTCAGCTGAGCGGCAAGCTTGGCCGCGTCAGTGGAATGTTGCGGAAGTAGGACAGCTGCGCCCTCCTTCGCCAGATATTCGGCATTGCGCGACTGGTGGTCGTCGATCGCATGGGGCAGCGGCACCAGGAACGAGGGCAGCCCGGCGGCGGCCAATTCGCTCACGGTCAGGGCACCTGCACGGCAGATGACCAGGTCGGCCCAGGCATAGGCACGTGCCATGTCCTTGATGAAGGGTGCGACCTCCGCTTCGACCGCGGCTTCGCGATAACGCTCCGCGGTGATCTCGTCATGCTTGCGACCCGCCTGGTGGAACACTTGGGGGCGCAGGTCAGCAGGGACCTTTGCCAGCGCTTCCGGCAGCAATTTGTTCAACGGCTCGGCGCCCAGACTGCCGCCCAGCACCAGCAGGCGCGGCTTGCGGCCGGCCAGGGCATCACGCGGTGTTTCCAGGAACAGCTCCTCACGCACCGGGTTGCCGGTGGTGCGCCGTTTGTCGCTTTGTCCGAAGGTATCGGGGAAGGCCTCGCAAACGCGGCTGGCAAGAGGCACCAAGCTGCGATTGGCGGTTCCCGCCACGGCGTTCTGTTCGTGGATGATCAGCGGCACACCGGACAGGCGTGCGGCCAGTCCGCCGGGACCGGTGACATAACCGCCCATGCCGAGCACGCAGACGGGTTTCAGTTCACGCACGATTCGGCGTGCCTGGAACAGCGACTTGAGCAACTCGAAAGGTGCCTTGAGCAGGGACTTGAGACCCTTCCCGCGCAAGCCGCTCACTTGGATGAGGTGCAGCGGCAGGCCCGCCTGGGGTACCAACTCGTTCTCGATCCCCTTCGGCGTACCGAGCCAATGCACTTTGAAGCCGCGCGCCTGGAATTCACGAGCGCAGGCCAGGGCCGGGAATACGTGACCGCCGGTGCCACCGGCCATGATCAGCACGTTGCCGCTCATGGGCGTACCTCCTCGTCGAAGAAATCGCTTTCGACGAATTCCACTTCTTCATTGCCCAACTGGGTACGCCGCTCCCATTCGATACGCAGTAACAAGGCCAGGCTGACGCAGCAGATCACCAGGGAGCTGCCGCCATAACTCAGGAACGGCAGGGTCAGGCCCTTGGTCGGCAGCAGGCCGACGTTCACGCCGATGTTGATCAGCACCTGGCCGATCCAGAGGAAAGCGAGACCGTAGGCGACGTAGGCGGAAAAATACTGGCGCGCCTTCTCGGCCCACAGACCGATGTAGAGGGCCCGGACGCTGACGAAGACGAACAGGCCAACGGTTGCCAGTGCGCCCAGCATTCCAAGCTCTTCGGCCAGCACGGCGAACACGAAGTCGGTATGGGCCTCGGGCAGGTAGAACTGCTTCTGGATGCTGTTGCCCAGACCTACGCCAAACCATTCGCCGCGACCGAAAGCGATCAACGCCTGGCTCAACTGGTAGCCGGCACCGTACTGATCCGCCCAGGGGTCGACGAAGTTGGTCAAACGCTGCATCCGGTAACTCTGGCTGGTCATGACCAGGACGCCGGCAGCCAGTACCGCGCCCGCCAGGGGGATAAAGCGGATCAGGTTGATACCGCCCAGGAAGAGCATCGCGATGCAGGAACCCACCAGCACCACGGTGGCGCCGAAGTCCGGCTCGGCCAGCAGCAGCACGGCAATCGGGCCAAGCACCAGCATGGGCTTGATGAAGCCGGTCAGCTTCTCGCGGACTTCATCCTGGCGACGCACCATGTAGCCGGCGATGAACATCACGGTGAACAGTTTGGCCAGCTCGGATGGTTGCAAGTTGAACAGACCGAAACCGATCCAGCGCTTGGCGCCGTTGATTTCGCGGCCGATGCCCGGCAGCAGTACCAGCACCAGCAGGATGATGGCCGCGAGCATCAGCCGCGCGCCGTGGCGCTGCCAGAAGGCCATGGGAATCTGCAGAGTGACCAGCGCCGCGCCAAGACCGATCGCCAGGTAAATCAGGTGGCGGATCATGTGGTAAAGCGGGTTACCGGACTGCGCCGCAGCCACTTCCGACGAAGCCGAGGTGATCATCACCAGGCCCAGGCCCAGCAGCGACAGGCAGCCGGCCAGCAGCGGGAAGTCGATGTCGATTCCGCGGCGACTGCGCAGCGGCGACGGGGCGGCGAGCAGACGGGCCAGCATCAGGAAAGTCCCTCCGCAGCCTGGGCGAAGAGGCGCCCGCGTTCTTCGAAGTTCCTGAACATGTCCAGGCTGGCGCATGCCGGCGACAGCAACACCGCATCGCCGGCCTCGGCCAGTTCGGCGCAGCGCTGTACAGCCTCTTCCAGGGTCTTGACCCGCACCAGCGGAACGGCATCGCCCAAGGCTTCGGCGATCAACTCGGCGTCACGTCCCAGTAGCACGACGGCGCGGCAGAAGCGCGCTACGGGAGCCTTGAGACCGGAGAAGTCGGCGCCCTTGCCATCGCCACCAGCGATCAGCACCAGCTTGCCGCCGATATCGACACCGAGCCCTTCGATTGCCGCCAGCGCCGCACCGACGTTGGTGGCCTTGGAATCGTCGTAGTAGGACACGCCACGCAGCTCACGCACCCACTGGCAACGGTGAGCCAGTCCGGGGAAGGTCCTCAAGGTGTCCAGCATGGGTTCGAACGGCAATCCCACCGCGTGACCCAGCGCCAATGCAGCCAGGGCGTTGGACTGGTTGTGAGCGCCACGGACCTTCAGCTCGCGCACCGACATCAGCTTGTCGAACTGATAGGCCAGGTACTTCTCGCCGTCTTCCTCGATCAGGCCGAAGGACTTGAAGTCGGGCTTGTTCAGGCCGAACGTCCAGCAAGGCAACTGGTCGGCTACCAGCGGCCGCGACAAGGCATCTCCACGATTGACCACGACCTGACGCGCGCCGCGGAAGATGCGGTGCTTGGCCAGGTGATAGGCCTGCATGTCGGCGTAGCGGTCCATGTGGTCTTCGCTGACGTTGAGCACCGTGGCCACCTCGGCATTCAGCCGGTCAGTGGTTTCCAGTTGGAAGCTGGAAAGCTCGAGCACGTAGAGCTCAACGTCGTCATTCAGCAGGTCCAGGGCCGGTGTGCCGAGGTTGCCACCGACCGCGACGCGCTTGCCCGCAGCCGCAGCCATGTCACCCACCAGGGTGGTGACAGTGCTCTTCGCGTTCGAACCGGTAATGGCAACGATCGGTGCCTTGGCATGGCGCGTGAACAGTTCGATATCACCGGAGAGCTTGGTGCCGCGGCTCGCGGCTTCCTGCAGCGCCGGAGTTGCCAGGGCAAGACCGGGGCTCACGTACAGCTCGCTGGCGCGACTGAGGAAGTCCGGATCGAGCTCGCCACAACGCACTTCCACCTGCGGGAACTGGCTCTGCAGCGTCGCCAGTTCCGGCGGGTTCGCGCGGGTATCGGCCACGGCAAACGGAACGCCCTGGCGCGCCAGGAAGCGCACCAGGGACATGCCGCTCTTGCCGAGGCCGACAACGATGCGGAACTGGTCGGAAGCGATCAACGTCACGCTCGGTTACCTCAGTTTCAGGGTGGCAAGGCCCACCAGGACCAGGATCACGGTGATGATCCAGAACCGTACGATGACCCGGGGTTCGGGCCAGCCTTTCAGCTCGAAGTGGTGATGGATAGGGGCCATGCGGAATACACGACGACCGGTCAGCTTGAACGAGGCGACCTGGATCATCACCGAGAGCGTCTCCATCACGAACACGCCGCCCATGATGAACAGCACCACTTCCTGGCGCACGATCACGGCGATGGTGCCCAGCGCCGCGCCCAGGGCAAGAGCGCCCACGTCACCCATGAAGACCTGGGCCGGATAGGTGTTGAACCAGAGGAAGCCGAGTCCGGCGCCCACCAGGGCGGCACAGAACACGATCAATTCGCCGGAGCCCGGTACATAAGGAATCAGCAGGTACTCGGCGAATTTGATGTTGCCCGACAGGTAGCAGAAGATCCCCAGCGCGCCGCCGACCATGACGGTGGGCATGATGGCCAGTCCATCGAGGCCGTCGGTCAGGTTCACCGCGTTGCTGGAGCCGACGATCACGAAATAGGTCAGCACCACGAAGCCGATGCCCAGCGGGATCTCGATGTTCTTCACCAGCGGCAGGATCAGGGTGGTCTCGGCCGGAGTGCTCGCGCTCATATAAAGGAAGATCGCGGCGGCAATACCGAACACCGATTGCCAGAAATACTTCCAGCGGCTCGGCAGGCCGCGGGAGTTCTTCTCGATCACCTTGCGGTAGTCATCCACCCAGCCAATGGCGCCGAACGCCAGGGTCACGGCGAGCACCACCCACACATAGCGATTGGACAGGTCCGCCCACAGCAGCGTGCTGATGGCGATGGCGGTCAGGATCAGCGCGCCGCCCATGGTCGGCGTGCCGGATTTCGACAGGTGCGATTGCGGGCCGTCGTTACGTACGGCCTGGCCGATCTGGCGGATCTGCAGGGTGCGGATCATCCAGGGACCGAGCCAAAGCGACAGCGACAGCGCTGTCAGGACGCCGAGAATCCCGCGCAGGGTCAGGTACTGGAATACGCCGAACCCTTTATAGAACTGTTGCAGGTACTCAGCGAGCAGCAGCAGCATGATTAGTGAGCCTCCCCCGTCCCGCAGAATGCCGCGACGACTTTGTCCATCGCCGCACTGCGGGAGCCTTTGATCAGAATTGTGGTGTTTGCATCCTGCTCGCCGGCCAGCGCCTGGATCAGGCTGGCCTGGTCGGCGAAGTGGCGCCCCTGGGAACCGAAGGCAGTGACGGCGTGCGCCATCAGCGGGCCAACAGCGTACAGGGCACTGACCTTGCCGCGAGCATATTCGCCAACTTCGCGATGCCCTTGTTCGGCCCAGTCCCCAAGCTCGCCCATATCTCCGAGCACCAGGACGGTGCGACCGGAAAAGCCGGCGAGTATATCAACGGCGGCCAGCATCGACGCGGGGTTGGCGTTGTAACTGTCGTCAATTACGCGCATGCCGCTGGTGGCGAGCTGCGCTACGGCGCGGCCTTTGACAGGCTGCAGGTTTTCCAGGCCGTCCTTGATCCCGACCAGCGGCACGCCAAGGGCGTGCGCAGCGGCGGCGGCGGCCAGTGCGTTGGCGACGTTGTGCGTCCCCAACAGGTTGAGCTGGATGTTCGCCTCGCCGGCTACGCCACGAAGGCTGAAGGCCATGCATCCACGGGCATCACGGGTAATGTTTTCGGCGCGCAGGTCCGCTCCGGCGTCCGCCAGGGCAAAGCTCAGCACCTTGCGACCGGCTGCACGTTTTTGCCAGATGGCAAAGGCGCGGTCATCGCGATTGAGGATCGCCACACCATCTGCAGGCAGGCCCTCGAGAATCTCACCCTTGGCCTCGATGATCCTTTCCGGCCCACCGAACTCCCCCACATGGGCAGTACCAGCGTTGTTGAGGATCGCCACCTGTGGCCGGGTCAGGCCCACGGTGTAGAGGATTTCGCCGACACGCGACGCGCCCAGCTCGATCACCGCGCTGTCGTGCTCGGAACCAAGCTCCAGCAGGGTCAGCGGCACGCCGAGATCGTTGTTCAGGTTGCCACGGGTGGCCAGCACGGAACCTTGGGTACGCAGGATACTGGCAAGCATCTCCTTGACCGTGGTCTTGCCGCTGGAGCCCGTCACCGCTGCCACGCGACCGGTGAAACCGTCGCGATTGTAGGCGCCCAGGCGACCGAGCCCTTCGCGAGTGTCGGCGACCAGGAGTTGCGGGATCGGCGCATCCGCCACCTTGCGCTGTACAAGGGCTGCGACGGCGCCCTGGGCGGCTACATCGGCAAGATAGTCATGGCCGTCGAAACGGGGGCCGACCAGCGCGATGAACAACTGGCCCGCTTCGATCTTGCGGCTATCACTGGAAACGCCGCTGAACGCCACGTCCGCACCGATCAATTCCGCCTGCAGCGGCCCAACCAGTTCAGACAGCCGGAAGGGTTTAAGCATGGGGCACCTCCCAGGCATCCAGCGCCTTGGCGGCTTCATCGAGATCGGAGAAGGAATGACGTACGCCAGCGATCTCCTGGTAATCCTCATGGCCTTTGCCGGCCAGCAGGACGACATCGTCCACGCCAGCAGTGCCGATCAATCGGGCAATCGCCAGGCCACGGCCAGCGACGAACTCGACTTTGTCCACGGCAGTGAAGCCCCCACGAATGTCGGCGAAAATCTGAGCGGGGTCTTCAGTGCGCGGGTTGTCGTCGGTCACCAGCACCCGATCGGCCAGTTGCTCGGCTACGGCCGCCATGATGGGGCGCTTGCCACGATCACGATCACCGCCACAACCAAACAGGCAGAGCAGGCTTCCGCGAACATGGGGACGCAGGGCTTGCAGGACCTTCTCCAGGGCATCTGGTGTATGTGCGTAGTCCACGACTACCAACGGTTTCTCGCCGCCGCCAAGTCGCTGCATCCGCCCGACGGGGCCTTGCAACGACGGCAGGACGCCGAGCACATCCACCAGCGGGTAATCCATGGCAAGCAGTGCACCTACCACGGCCAACAGGTTGCTCAGGTTGAAGCGGCCCAGCAACGGGCTGCGCAGCAGGCCTTCGCCTTGATGGGTCACCAACTGGGCGCGGACGCCGTGATCGTCGAAGTGGGCTTCGCGGCAATAAATGAAGGCGCTCGGGTCTTCCAGGCTATAGCTGAACAACCGCGACTCATGCTGTTCCGCTGCCAGTTTGCGTCCCAACGCGTCGTCCAGGTTGATCACCCGGGCCCGCAGGTTGGGCCAGCTGAACAGCTTGGACTTGGCAGCCGCATAGGCCTCCATCGAGCCGTGGTAGTCCAGGTGGTCACGGGACAGGTTGGTGAATGCTGCTACGTCGAAATCCAGTGCGGCTACACGCCCCTGTTCCAAACCGTGGGACGAAACTTCCATGGCCACGGCGCGCGCTCCGGCCTGTTTCAGATTGGCCAGGGTAGCCTGCACGGCAAGCGGGTCAGGCGTGGTATGGCGGCCGCTTTCCAGCTCGCCGTAAAAACCGGTGCCCAGGGTGCCGACGATCCCGCAGCGCTCGCCCAACTGGTCGAGCGCCTGTGCCAGCAGTTGGCTGACACTGGTCTTGCCGTTGGTCCCGGTGACGCCGACCAGCCGCAGGGCGCGGCTCGGTTCGCCATAAAAACGTCCAGCAATGGCCGAGAGCTGGTTGGCCAGGCCTTTGACAGGAATAAGCTCGGCACCGGCAACTTCAGGCACCTCGGCACCGGCGGCCTCATAGGCGACAGCGACGGCACCGCGAGCGACAGCATCAGCAATATGGGCGCGGCCATCGTGCTGGGCACCGGGAATGGCCAGGAACAGATCGCCCGGACGTACCTTGCGGCTATCCAGGGTCAGTTCGCGAATCAACGTGGCGCTTTGCGCCTGGGACAGTAACTGGTTCAGTGGCATGGGCATCAGATCCGCCCTCCTTTGCCGGTGGCCGCATTCGCGGTCTGTTGTTCCTCGGTGGGCAGGTTGTCCGGCGCGATGTTCATCAGTCGCAACGCACCCGCCATGACCTTGCCAAATACCGGGGCCGAAACCAGGCCGCCGAAGTAACCCGCCTTGCTGGGCTCGTCGATCACCACCACCATCGCGATACGCGGATTGCTGGAAGGACCGAAGCCCGCGAAGAGCGAGCGATAGGCGTTCTGGGTGTAGCCCTTGGTTCCTACGCTGGCTTTACGCGCCGTACCACTCTTGCCGGACACGTGGTAGCCCGGCACCTGGGCGCGGAACACGCCGCGCGGTGCTTCGACCACTTGTTGCAGCATGCCCTGCATCGTTTTGGCCACATCGGCGGGGATTACCTGCGCACCGTCGGGAATGCTGTCCACGCGAGTCATGGACAGCGGTACTGCCACGCCATTGTTGGCCAGCGTCGCGTAGGCATGGACCAGCTGGATCGCCGTGGTCGAGAGGCCGTAGCCATAAGACAGGGTCGCGGTCTCTGCCTTGCGCCACTCGCGATGGTTGGGCAGGTTGCCTACGCGCTCGCCGGGAAAGCCGAGGCCGGTGTCCTGGCCCATGCCCAGCTTGCGCATGGTGTCGTAAATGGCCTCGCCGCCAATGTCGAAGGCGATCTTGCTCATGCCGACGTTGCTGGAGTTGATCAGGATGCCGGTCAGATCAAGGATCGGGCCTGCGGTCTTGGATACGTCCTTGATGGTGTAACGGCCGATCTGCAGCGAGCCGGGATAGACCTCGACCTTGTCCTCCGGCTTCCAGCGACCCGACTGCAGGGCAGCGGACATTGAAATCGGCTTCACGGTCGAGCCCGGCTCGAACACGTCGATCATCGCGCGGTTACGCATCGCTGCAGGTTGCAGGTTGCGGCGGTTGTTCGGGTTGTAGGTAGGCTGGTTGGCCATCGCCAGCACTTCACCCGTCTTCACATCGACGATCACGAGGCTGCCCGCCTTGGCACCGTTCTCCACCAGGGCATTGCGCAGCTCCCGATGGGCGAGGTACTGCAGGCGCAAGTCGATGGACAGCGCCAGGGTCTTACCCGGTTTTGCGTTGCGAGCGACCTGAACATCCTTGATCAGGCGACCACGACGATCCTTGAGAACCTGGCGCTTGCCCGGCACGCCGGCCAGCCACTCGTCGAACGACAGCTCGACGCCTTCGCGGCCACGGTCATCGACGTCGGTAAAGCCCACGACATGCGCGGTCACTTCACCGGCCGGATAGAAGCGGCGGAACTCCTCGATGCCATACACGCCAGGAGCCTTGTGGGCCATGATGGCCTGCCCCTGTTCCGGCGTCAGGCCACGCACCAGGTACATGAACTCGCGATTGGCGTTCTGCTCGATGCGCTGGGCAAAGGCTTTGGGTTCCTGCCCGAGGGACTGAGCAATGCGCGGCCACTCGTCGCGCAGCGCCATGAGGTCCTTCGGATTGGTCCAGAGGGTCGTGACCGGGGTACTCACAGCCAGCGGCTCGCCGTTACGGTCGGTGATCAGGCCTCGATGAGCTGGAATCGGTATATGCCGCACGCTGCGCGCGTCGCCGTGGGCCTTGAGGAAGTCATGGTCGATCACGTGCAGGTCGACGATGCGCCAGGAAATCGCGCCGATCATGATGGCGAGCAGGCCCAGCACCACCCGGAAACGCCAGGGGTAGAGTGCGCCTTCCAGCTTCATCATTGCGCCACCATCCGCACTTCTGCCGGATCGGGGATTCGCATCTTCAGCTGTTCGCTGGCCAGGGATTCAATGCGGTTATGCGCCGTCCAGGTGCTTTGCTCGAGTACCAGGCGCCCCCATTCGGCCTGGGCCTTGTCGCGCACGCTGAGCTCCGCATACAGCTCGTTGAGCAGCTTGCGATTCCAATGGGCGCTGTAGGACACCGCGATGGCGGAGAACAGCACGCCGACGAACAGCAGCAGCATGATCAGGCTGCCGCCTGGAAGAGGTTTGGCGTAGAGGCGGCTCATCGCAGCTTCTCCGCCACACGCATGACGGCGCTGCGCGAGCGCGGATTCGCCTTGAGCTCTTCGTCGGAGGCGTACTGCGGCTTGCCGAGCAGCTTCAGACGCGGCTCGAAGGTAGCCAGGCGGACAGGCAGGTCGCGGGGAAGCTTGTCTGCCTCGCCCTTGGCGTGCTTGCGCATGAACTGTTTGACGATGCGGTCTTCCAGGGAGTGGAAGCTGATCACCACCAGGCGACCACCGACGGCGAGCGCTTCGAGCGCAGCATCCAGGCCCTGCTCCAGGTCGCCCAGCTCATTGTTGACGTGAATACGAATGCCCTGGAAGGCGCGGGTAGCGGGATTCTTGCCCTTCTCCCAGGCGGGATTGGCAGCGGTCAGCACAGCCGCCAGGTCGGCCGTGCGCTCGAAAGGCTTCTCCGCACGGCGCTGGACGACGGCACGCGCCATACGCTTGGCGAATCGCTCTTCGCCATAGTCCTTGAAGACCCGGGCGATTTCGTCCTCGCTGGCACTCGCAATCCACTGCGCAGCACTTTGGCCGCGATCAGGGTTCATGCGCATATCCAGCGGACCATCGTTCAGGAAGCTGAAGCCACGTTCCGGATCGTCAAGCTGCGGGGAGGACACGCCCAGGTCCAGCAGAATGCCGTCAACCTGCCCCGCAAGGGAGCGCGTAACCACCTCGTCGCCAAGCTCGGCAAAGCTCCTTTGCACAATGACAAAGCGGCCGTCATCGGCCGCCAGAGCTTGCCCCGTCGCAATCGCTTGCGGGTCTTTATCGAACCCCAGCAAGCGACCGCCCGGCCCAAGCCGCTCCAGGATGAGTCGGCTATGCCCTCCGCGCCCGAACGTGCCATCGAGGTAGCAGCCATCTGCGCGCAGGGCGAGGCCTTCCACTGCCTCTTCGAGCAGTACGGTGATATGGCGGAAGGTGCTGGTTGCGCTCACAGGATCAGGTCACGTAGTTCGTCCGGCAGACCGCCGGGTTGTTTGATTGCCATGAGGTCGGCCTCGGAAATCGCAGTCCAGGCATCCTCATCCCACAGTTGAAATTTGTTCAGTTGGCCGACCAGCATGGCCCGCTTGTCCAATCCGGCGTACTCGCGCAGGCGCGGAGGAACCAGAAAGCGCCCGGCGCTATCCAGCTCCAGGTCGACGGCATTACCGATCAGCAGGCGTTGCAGGCGGCGAGTCTCCTCGCGCAGGGAGGGAAGCTCTCTCAGCTTGGCCTCGATGAGTTCCCATTCAGGCAGGGGGTAGACAGTCAAACAGGGATCGACGGCGTCGATTGTGACGATGAGCTGCCCACCACAACGCGAAACGAGCTCGTCTCGATACCGACTTGGCATCGCGAGTCGCCCTTTGGCGTCGAGACTGATGGCGTTAGCTCCGCGAAACAAGGCTGCGCTTCCCCTTTGATTGGCTTTCCTTGCCAGTAAATCCCACTTCTACCCACTTCGCTCCACTTCCGCACACTATAGAAATGCGCTAGCCCCACCGTCAAGGCGCGGAAAAGCGGAAAACTCCTTACAGGACGGCAATTTAGCGAGGGTTCGGAAGGTATTTGGGCGGTTTTGGAGGGGTAAACGAGAAGCAAAATCCAGCACTTACAAGAAGCTGAACTTCGAACTTAAAGTAATTTGTTAAGAGTAAGATCTTTTCGGTATTTCGAGGACGGGACAAAGAGCGGAGAAGAGCTAACGCGAGGAGAGAAAAAGGAGAGAGTCGATCTGTAAGCCGGGTTCTGTCGAGGACAGTCATTCATCTACGGCTGCCATCACTGACAGCCTTTAGCAACCTACCCGAATCCGACGCGGGCCGCGCCATGGATTCCTATTTGGTCTTGCTCCGAGTGGGGTTTGCCTAGCCACGAACTGTTACCAGTCGTGCGGTGCGCTCTTACCGCACCTTTTCACCCTTACCGGCGCTTGCGCGCTTAGGCGGTTATTTTCTGTGGCACTTTCCGTAGGCTTGCGCCTCCCAGGCGTTACCTGGCACTCCGCCCTATGGAGCCCGGACTTTCCTCCCTCTCAAATCGCAGAACGAAATGAGACAGCGACTGTCCGATCGACTCTCCGTCGCCAAGGTTAACGGCAGGCGCTCTCAAGAACAAGCTCAGACATCCGCCTGACGTTCCAGGGCCGCCTGATACAGGAGGTTCTTGCGCGCACCGGTGATTTCAGCCGCCAACGCAGCCGCCCGTTTGACGGGCAACTCAGCCAGAAGAAGATCCAGCACCCGCAACGCTTCCGCACTCAAGGCACCCTCGCCTTCGGGCGCCTGCCAGCCACCGACCAACACCACGCACTCCCCGCGCTGCTGATTCGAGTCCGCCGCCACCCAGGCACACAACTCTTCCAATGGGGCTCCCTTCAAGGTCTCGAAGGTCTTGGTCAGCTCCCTCGCCAGCACCGCTGGACGATCGCCGCCAAATACGTCCCGCATATCCTCCAGAGATTCCAGCAGACGATGAGGCGCTTCATAGAAGATGAGTGTTCGCGGCTCTTCCTTTATGCCCTCCAACCGGCCACGGCGGGCAGCGGCCTTGGCGGGGAGAAAACCCTCGAAGATGAATCGATCCGACGGCAGGCCAGCCGACGACAACGCTGCGATCAACGCGCAGGCGCCGGGTACTGGAACGACAGGAATGCCGGCCGCACGAGCCTGGCGTACCAGATGGAACCCCGGATCGGAGATCAGCGGAGTTCCCGCGTCGGAGATCAGCGCGACATCATCCCCGGCTTGCAGACGCGACAGGAAGCGCCCGCCCTGGTCACGCTCGTTGTGCTCGTGACAGGCGGCCAGCGGCGTTTCTATGCCGAAGTGTTGCAACAGACGAACCGAGTGGCGTGTGTCCTCGGCGGCGATCAGCTTTACCTCCCGCAACACACGGAGGGCCCGCGCAGTGATGTCGTCGAGGTTACCAATGGGCGTTGCGACCACATAAAGCGTACCGACCGCACTGGCGCTGGCGGAAGAAAGAGTCACAAGGCACCTCGGAAAAGACTGAAAGCGCGCATTGTATCCCGATTCACCGGCCTGACATCGCGCCTCAACCGGGGCTTGGGTACAATCGCACCTTTCTTTAACGAGTATCGGGACCGATAAATGATCGCTTGCCTGCGTCCGCTCTCCGCCCTCTGCCTCGCTGGCCTGCTGGCTGCCTGCGCCAGTTCGCCCTCGTCCAGCCTTGGCGAACTGCCCCGCACACCCCAGGCCAGCATCGAGCAACTGCTGCAGCAAGCCAGCCAGGCCGAGCCGGAAGAGGCCGTATTGCTCCGTCTGTCTGCCGCCGACCTGGCGTACAAGCAGCAGGACATCGGCCGTTCCGCTCGCATCCTGGAGCAGATCCCGCTCGACAGCATGAAACCTGCGCAGCAGATCTTCGCCAGCACCCTGGCCGCGGAACTGGCCATGGCCCGCAACCAGCCCAAAAGCGCGCTGAAGGCACTGAGCCACCCCAGCCTCGAGCACCTGGCCGAATTGCCAGTAGAGCAGCAGGTGCGCACGCAACTGGTTCGCGCCCGCGCCCTGGAAGCCGACGGCCAGACCCTCGCAGCCGCTCGCGAGCGCGTATTCATCGCCCCGCTGCTGACTGGTGAGGCCGCCAACAGCAACCACGAAGCCATCTGGGCGCTGGTTTCCGGCCTCCCGCTCGACCAACTGCAAGGCGGGGGCGACAAGGACCTGGCGGGCTGGCTGGAACTGAGCCGCCTGACCAAGACTTCCTCGACGCTGGAGCAGCAGCAGGCAGCAATCGACAACTGGCGCGCACAGAATCCGGATCACCCGGCCGCCAAACAGCTACCCCAAGCCCTGACCAAGCTGAAGGAAATTGCCGGCCAACCATTGACCAAGATTGCCCTGCTACTGCCCCAAGAAGGTCAGCTGGCTTCGGTCTCCCGCGCCCTGCGTGACGGTTTCCTCGCCGCCCACTACCAGGCCAAGCAGTCCGGACAACCGCAACCAACCATCGAGATCTACGACAGCTCCAAATTGACCTCCATCGACGACTTCTACCGCCAGGCTCAGGCCGATGGCGTGCAACTGGTCGTCGGCCCGCTCGAGAAGCCGCTGGTCAAGCAACTCAGCACCCGCGAGCAACTCCCGATCACCACCCTTGCCCTGAACTACAGCGATTCCGGCCAGGAAGCTCCTGCCCAGCTCTTCCAATTCGGCCTTGCCGCCGAAGACGAAGCCCGCGAAGTAGCCCGCCGCGCCTGGGCCGATGGCATGCGCAGCGCCGTGGCACTGGTTCCCCGCAGCGAATGGGGCGATCGCGTACTGCGCGCCTTCCAGCAGAGCTGGCAAGCCGAGGGCGGTCGTCTGATCGCCGCGGAGCACGTCGACCAACCCGTCGCCCTGGCCCAACAGATCGCCGACCTGTTCCAGCTTCGCCAGAGCGAAGCGCGCGCCAAGCGCCTGCAGGGCACCTTGGGCGTACCCGTAGCGGCCCAGCCAGCGCGGCGCCAGGATGTCGACTTCATCTTCCTCGCCGCAACGCCGCAGCAAGCCCAGCAGATCAAGCCGACGCTGGCCTTCCAGTACGCTGGCGACGTACCCGTCTACGCCACTTCCCACCTCTATTCGGCGAGCAATGACCCGGCCCAGTATCAGGACCTCAACGGCATCCGCTTCTGCGAAACCCCCTGGCTGCTGAATGGCGATGATCCGCTCCGCCAGCAGGTTGGGAACCAATGGCCACAAGCCGGCGGTAGCTTGGGCCGTCTCTATGCAATGGGGGCTGACGCCTATCGTCTCGCACCCCGCCTCGCACAACTCAAAGCCCTGCCTGAAACCCAAGTGGATGGCCTTTCCGGCCGACTCACCCTCAATCCCGCTCGTCGCGTGGAGCGCCAGCTTCCCTGGGCCGAGTTCCGCGACGGCCAGGTCCAGCGCCTGAAAGACAGCGACTCTTGATTGACCGGCGTTCCCGCGGGCAAGCGGCGGAAGCCCTAGCCCGCAATCATCTCGAATCCAACGGACTGCGCTTGCTGTTCCAGAACTGGCTGTGCCGACGCGGCGAGCTCGATCTGGTCATGCTCGACGGCGATACAGTAGTATTCGCCGAAGTCCGCTACCGGCGTCATGCCGGCTGGGGCGGTGCCCTCGAGAGCGTCGATGCCCGCAAGCGCGAAAAACTGGCATACGCCGCCCAACAGTTCCTCCTGCAGGAATCCCGCTGGGCAAAATACCCTTGTCGATTTGATGTGATTGCCGTCCATGCAATGGACGGTGACTCACCCCCGCGACTGACCTGGCTGAAGAATGCCTTCGACACCTGATCGGTCGCCCCACTGAAGGTCTAACCCGATGGACATGCAACCCCGTATTCGCCAACTCTTCCAGGCCAGCATCGACACCAAGCTGCAAGCCATGGAAGTGCTGGCCCCGCACATCGAGCACGGCAGCATGGTGATGGTCCACGCGCTGCTCAATGAGGGCAAGATACTGTCCTGCGGCAACGGCGGCTCGGCCGGCGACGCCCAGCACTTCTCCTCGGAACTGCTCAATCGCTTCGAACGCGAGCGCCCGAGCCTACCCGCAATTGCGTTGACTACCGACAGCTCGACCATTACCTCCATCGCCAACGACTACAGCTATAACGAAGTCTTTTCCAAGCAGATCCGCGCCTTGGGACAACCCGGCGACGTACTGCTGGCCATCTCTACCAGTGGCAATTCCGCCAACGTGATCCAGGCCATCCAGGCCGCCCACGACCGCGAAATGGTGGTGGTCGCCCTGACCGGCCGCGACGGCGGCGGCATGGCATCCTTGCTTCTTCCGGAGGACGTGGAAATTCGTGTGCCGTCCAAGATCACCGCACGAATCCAGGAAGTGCACCTGCTTTCCATCCATTGCCTCTGCGACCTGATCGACCGTCAACTGTTTGGGAGTGAAGAATGATCCGTTCCCCACTGATACTCGCCGGCCTGGCCCTCTGTCTCGCGCTCTCCGGCTGCGGTGGCCGCACCATCGGCAAGACCATCGATGACCAGTCCACGCCATCGAAAGTGCGCGCCAAGGTCGAAGCGGCCAGCCCTGATCTGAAGACCAACTCGCACATCGTCGTCTCCAGCTACAACGGCGTTGTGCTGCTGGCCGGCCAGACGCCGCGCGCCGACCTGAAGGAACTGGCCGGACAGGCTGCCCAGTCCGCCCAGGGCGTTCGCCGGGTGCACAACGAGCTGCAAGTGTTGCCACCCTCCTCCACCTTGGCACGCATGAACGACAGCACCATCACCACCAAGATCACCACCCAACTGCTGGCCGACGGCAAGGTCCCCAGCTCGCAGATCAAAGTCATCACCGAGAACGGCATCGTCTATCTGCTTGGCCTGGTTACCCGCCAGGAAGCCCAGTTGGCCACCAGCATTGTCCAGAACGTTTCTGGGGTGCAGAAGATCGTCCGGCTCTTCGAATACACAAACTGACCTTACGGCAGACATGAAAAAGGCGATCCGAGGATCGCCTTTTTTGTTACTTGACCACCTTGAGGCTGGGCCGCCCGCTGGGGCGCGAGGGCTCGCCCCCCGAACTCGGCGGCTCACCGCCCGACGGGCCGTCATCTTCCGGCTCCGGATCATCACCGGGCAGCGGGGGTTCGAGATCGAAGACCATGCCCTGGCCATTCTCCCGCGCGTAAATTGCCATGACCGCAGCGGAAGGGATGTAGAGGCTGTGGGCAACACCGCCGAAGCGCCCCTCGAAGCTCACCGCCTCGTTGTCCATGTGTAGATGGCGTACTGCACTCGGAGAAACGTTGAGCACGATCTGGCCATCATTCGCATAGCCAGGCGGAACCCGCACGCCGGCGTGCTCAGCATTGACCAGCAGGTGCGGGGTGCAATCGTTGTCGACGATCCATTCGTAAAGGGCACGCACAAGGTAGGGACGACTGGAATTCATCTGGGTCTCCTCAGCGCATTTCGCGCTCGGCGGCGGACAGGCTGGCCTGGAAGGAGTCACGGGCAAACGCCCGCTCCATGTAATCCAGAAGAGGTTTGGCCGGCCGCGGCAACTCGATGCCCAGTTGGGGAAGGCGCCAGAGAATCGGCAGCAGACAGCAATCCACCAGGCTGAAATCTTCGCTTAGAAAATACGGCTTGTCCGCAAATAGTGGCGATACGCCGGTCAGGCTCTCACGCAGTTCCTTGCGCGCGACGGCCTTGTCGGCCTCCTTGTTACGCGAATCGAGGATGCGATCTACCAGCGAACACCAGTCACGCTGCACGCGATGTATGAGCAGGCGGGTGTTGGCGCGCGCAACGGGATAGACCGGCAGCAGTGGAGGATGGGGGTAACGCTCTTCCAGGTACTCCATTACGACCGTGGACTCGTAAAGCGCCAGGTCCCGATCAACCAGGGTCGGAACGCTGCCGTACGGATTGACCTCGGCCAGCTTGGGCGGGCAACGGCCCGGCTCGACATTGATGATCTCGGCGGCGACGCCCTTCTCGGCGAGCACGATACGCACACGATGGGAGTAGTGGTCGGCGGG
>MTEW01001177.1_pt1 | contig 101493 bp, 93 predicted proteins | sample 1042681 | NCBI WGS metagenome assembly MTEW01 (sample SAMN06185811, study PRJNA358809) | soil metagenome | isolation source: soil biostimulated with citrate as carbon source | place: India | collected 2015-05-23 | reverse complement strand
GTTTGCTGCTTGTTTTTGCAGCAAACGTCAACACGCCCTAAGGTTTACTCGGCCTGCAGGCAATAGCCCAGACCGCGGCGGGTGTGTAACAGTTTTTGCGGATGGTGCTCGTCCACTTTTTTGCGCAGCCGGGCCATATACACATCCACGATATTGGTCAGCGGATCTTCGTTCAGCCCCCAAACATTGGTCAGGATCCGCTCGCGGCTGTAAACTTTACCGCTATTGGCCATCAGCAGCTCCAGGATCGCCAGCTCTTTGGCGGTAAGCAGTAAATCACGGCCGGCCCGCTGCACTCGCATGGTGTCTAAATCTAACAGTAAATCGGCAACCTGTAGCTGACGGCTTTGTACCGGGCTTAAGCCCCGTTTTGCCAGGCTTTCAATCCGGGCTAATAATTCCTCGAAATGAAACGGCTTGCCGAGGTAGTCATCTGCGCCACAGCGTAGGCCCTTTACCCGCTCTTCAACTTCCGATAACGCCGATAGCATCAGGATGCGGGCATTAACTTGCTGGCTGCGCAATTGCTGGCACAGGGTCAGGCCATCCACCTGCGGCAGCATTCGATCCAGCACGATAATATCCGGCTCGAACTGACGTACAGCCTCCAACACATCCCGACCGTTAGTAATTACCTGCGTCAGATAGCCCTCGGCCTTCAGACCGCGGGCCAGAAAAGCGGCAACTTTATCATCATCCTCAACGATCAGAATCTTCATCATTCACTCCCGGAAACAGCGGTAAGGTTAGCGTTACGCAGGTACCACGCGGTTGGTTCGCTGACAGGCGGATGCTGCCATCATGAGCTTCCATAATATCTTTGGCAATACAAAGGCCGATACCCAGGCCATCCGGCCTTGCCTGTCGGGCGGCAGAGCTGCGGTAGTGACGGGCAAAGACCTGGGCGATTTCATCCGGCTGGATCCCGATACCCTGATCCGCCAGCGTCAGCTGTAATTCGGTCTCAGTAGCACAGAATTTCAGACTCAGCGCCGGACTGTCTTTGGCATATTGCCGGGCGTTATCGACTATGATGCGTAGCACGGCAGAAAACTTTTCGTCATCGACCAACAGGTAAAGGGGATCGGCCGTACGACCTGCAATAGCAGTATGCAGTGGCACAGCTGCCGGTAACCATTGCTGTATCGTGCTGATACTCTGCTGAATAAACTGTGCCAGCGGTTTGGTATGCAGCTGTACCTGACGCAGGCGATCCTCACCGCGTGCCAGCAGCAGTAAGTCGTCAATCCGGCGGCTAAGTTGCTGACTGGCACTGAGGATCCGGCCAAAGGCGTCCTGATAGTCGCTGGTGCTTTTCGGCTGACCACGTAAGCTGATTTCGGCCTCGCCCTGAATACTGGTTGCCGGTGTTCTCAGCTCATGGCTAATGTCCGCCAGCAGTTGCTTTTGCCGGTACTCGGCCTGATGTAACTGGTCCAGGGCCTGCTGTAACTGACTGGTGCGCTCGGCAACCAGTTGCTCGGCCGCCAGCTGGCTTTGCTTTTCGCGTTTGGCATAGTCCGCAATATAGCCGGACATCAGATTAAACTGGCGTGCCAGTTCAGCAAATTCGCCCGGGCCCTCTTCCGCAATGCGGTATTCAAAGTGCCCCTGCTGCAGCTGTTTAGTGCCATCGAGCAACGATTGCAGTGGCCGGCTTAGCGCGCGCGCCAGATAAAAACCCAGCATAACTGCCAGTACCAACCCCAGCAGGCTAATTAAAATGGTGGTGCGTTTGACACTTTGTACTGCACTCAGGGCATCGCTTTCGGTGCTTTGGGCCCGCTGGCGTTGTCCGGCAATGGCTTGTTGCAGCAATTCTGCCAGATCGGTGTCCTGAATTTTATCAAATAAACTGATTAGCGCGGTCCAGCGTTCGGCATCATCTTTGTAGCGGGCAATTTCACGGGTTTTCAGCGCCTGCTCCAGAGTTTGCAGATTGGTTTGCAACAGTGAAATCACCTTAACCTGTTGCATAGTGTGTTGTAAGTCTGCTTCCTGGCTGTGATACAGCTGATCGCGAATGGCCAGCTGCTCCAAGGTGCTCAGTTGCTGCTGCATCCGGTTGAACAGGGTATCGCGAAACTGGGTATTGGCGTCGTCCGTTAGCAGATATTCGGCCAGCCAGACTTTTAGCCGCTGTTTATCTGCCCTCAGCGAAATAAATTCGGCCAGCATCTGGTTGGCAACCCGGTTGCGTTCGGTATGAAACTCGGAATTTTGCTGCGCCCAAAACGCCATCCCTGCCTGCAGCAGGATAATGCTCAGCAGTACACAGAGCGAGACTGCCAACTTTCGTAGAAACATGCTGCGCTGCCTATCTGGTCAAGTAAGCGACCAGTATAGAGCGTTCAGCGAGGCGGATCATGAAAATCAGGTTAACGCGCTCAGTCTTGCCAAACCGGATCCAGTGTCAGTAGCAGGCGTGGTTCAGCCAGTGCCGGCGAGCGATGGCTAATGGCATAGGTGGCCATATTTTCCCAGCCACTGCCTTTAAGCAGTGCGACATCAGCCTGCTGTAGCTGCTGCACCTGAGCGCTATTATCAGTAAGGAGGCCGGCATGCCACTCTGTTGCCGGGCCATGGTAGGTGGTAACCAGACGACAGCACAGGTGATCGGTATGAAAGCGCGGGCACATTGCCTGGTTTAATACTTTTAGGCGCAGACCGAGCTGTTGGCACTCCATTAAACAGGCAAACATCTGCGCTATCAGCGCCAGGTCGGCGATAAAGTCGTCCTTACCCGGCGCATCCGGTAATGCCTGTTGCAGGTAATTTGGCAGCTGTTCCGGGCTGATAAAGTGTTGCAGCGGCAACCGCAGCAACGACAGCAGTTGCTGGCTATAGCTTGCCACTGCCGGAGCCAGAGAGCGTTGCCATACCGCCAGATTGACATCCGCACCAAAAATCTCTGTCAGTACCTCAACTGAAGAGGACAGCTGTTGCCGCGCCGGCAGTAAAGCGGGCTCAGGGGTAAATTGCAAAGGCATGCCACTTGTTATGTTGTTGGCCACCAGCTGGCTCATCAGGCGGGCTCCTGTCCGGCAAAGGGATTGGCATACTGCTGCCACTCTGACGCACCTTTGGCTAATTCGTGATCAGTCAGCAGCGCATCCTGCAATTGCTGTCGCAAAGCGGCCTGGTCGAGTTGCTGGCCAATAAACACCAGCTCCTGCCGGCAATCGCCAAAGGGATCATGAAATTGTGCCAAAATCGCTGCCTGCGATTCGGCATCGTCTGGCCACTCGTCGCGCGGTACCGCCTGCCAGAACAATCCGGCCATGCCATAGCGGGCAATGCCACCGGCCTGATGCCATTGCCAGGCATAATCGGGGGTACTGGCTAACCAAAAATAACCTTTAGAGCGCAGTAATTTGCCGGTTGGCCAATCCTGATGTAAAAAGTCATAGAACCGCTCTGGATGAAACGGCCGACGCGCGACAAAACTAAAGCTACTGATGCCATATTCTTCGGTTTCTGGCGTATGTTCACCACGTAGTTCCTGCAACCAGCCCGGCGCTTGCGCTGCCTGCTCAAAGTCAAACAAGCCGGTATTGATTATCTCCGACAGCGCCACCTTGCCGTGTTCGGCTGGCAGTTGTTTGGCTCTGGGGTTAAGGGATTTTAAGATGGCTTGTAATTGTGCCAGCTGTGCCGCAGCGACTAAATCGGTTTTACTGATCACCAGCACATCACAGAATTCGACCTGTTCAATCAGCAAGTCAGCGATACTGCGCTCATCCTCTTCACCCAGGCTTTCCCCGGCACTGGCCAGATCATTTGCTTCTTGGTAATCCTTTAAAAAGTTAACCGCATCCACCACGGTCACCATGGTATCCAGCCGGGCGATGTCTGACAGCCGGCTGCCGTCTTCATGTTCAAAGGTAAAGGTTTCGGCAATCGGCAGTGGTTCGGAGATCCCGGTCGACTCAATTACCAGATAATCAAAGCGTCCTGCTTTGGCCAGCTTGCCAATTTCCAGCAATAAATCTTCGCGCAGGGTGCAACAAATACAGCCATTGCTCATCTCGATCAGCTTTTCTTCGGCACGGTTCAGGCTGATTTCTTTATTGATCTGGGCGGCATCAATATTGATTTCACTCATATCATTGACGATCACCGCAATGCGCAGGCCATCGCGGTTATGCAGAATATGGTTCAGTAAGGTGGTTTTACCGGCGCCGAGAAAACCGGACAGCACGGTGACGGGTAAAGGGTGATAGTTCATTGAAGCTGGCTCTGGCATAAATCGATATGTTATATTGTATCAATTATAGGGGGTGTCGCAAGCAAAGCCAAGGCGAATCGCCGTGGTTTACGGCTTTTTAGCGAGCCGTGATGGCACAGCTGTCGCGCTTTAGGTTGTCAAATTGCCGGCTTACTGGTATCAATGCCGTCCAAAAAAGTGGGCAATATGCATTTTGCATTTATTTTTAACGAAATCCGGTGATCGAGTTCTATGTTCAGACCAGCCAAATTAGCAATAGCAGTAATGACAGTAATAAGCCAGGTAGCCTATGTTCAGGCGGAAACGTCGACCGGGGGTGTGAATTTAGAGCGCATCGAAGTCCGCGCTTCAGGTTTAAAGCGCGAAGTGGTCGAAATGGCCGGTCCGGTTTCGGTATTAAGCGGTGAAGAGCTGCTGCGCCGCACTGATGTCAGCATTGGTGAAACGCTGAAATATGAGGTTGGCGTGCACGCCAATTATTATGGTCCTGTGGCATCGCGGCCGGTGATTCGGGGTTTAGATGGCGCCCGGGTACAGGTCGTGCATAACGGCATGGGCACCGGCGATGTGTCGCGGGAGGGACCGGATCATACTATTACCGCCGATGCAGTAACGGCACAGCAAATTGAAGTGTTACGCGGGCCGGCAACGCTGCTGTACGGCAGTGGCGCCATTGGTGGCGTGATCAATGTGGTCGATAATCGCATTCCGCAGCGGGTACCGGTGCAGCGCGAAACGATTCTGCAAACTCGCTATGGTACAGCGGCGGGGGATCGCAGTCTGAGCTTTGCCCATGACAATGGCCAGGGCAACCTAGCCTGGCATGCCGACGGTAGCTACCGCAACGGTAACGACTATCGGGTGCCGCGCTATCAGAATGACGAGGGTGATAGCAGTCGCCGCTTGCAGAATTCCTGGTCTGAGCATCAGGTGCTGAATCTGGGTAGCAGTTATGTGGCTGAGCAGGGCTTTGTCGGTGTCAGTATTGGCAAGCTCAAAACGGAGTATGGTTTGCCGGAGGGCCCGTCCAGCGAGCCGGCAGAAGGTGAGTATATTAAACTGAACCAACAGCGTCTGGCGCTGGCTTCAGAGTACCGGCCGCAGCAATCCAACTGGCAGAATCTGAACTTTGATCTGGCTTATACTGACTATGACCATGCCGAATTTGAAGATGATGAGGCCGGCACTGAGTTCCTGAGTAAAGCCTGGGAGCTGCGCAGCTCGGCGACCTATGAGTTACCAGCGAGTTGGCGCGGCATCTTCGGCTATCATGCCATTTTGCGGGATTACCAGGCGCTTGGTGATGAAACCTTTACCCCGAATACTGACACCGACAGCCATGCCCTTTTTATGTTGCATGAAAAACGCTTTGGCCCGGTGAAGCTGGAATTTGGCAGCCGGTTTGAGCGTTTAACCCATCAGGCGTATGAGCTGACCGATGATAGCGGCAGCCGGGATCTGCGACAGCAGTTTAATCTGTTTAGCTGGTCTGTCGGTGCGGTATACCAGCTACAAAGTGAGCAGCAGCTGACGCTATCTTACAGCCAGGCAGAGCGGGCACCGGCCGCGAATGAGCTCTATGCCAACGGCATTCATATTGGTACCCGCTCTTATGAAATTGGTGTGGCCTATCAGGTTGCAGCAGAAAGCTCGGGTGCCAGCATTCTGCATGATGCTGCACTGGCGACTGCCGAACGTGCCAACAACCTGGATTTAGGTTGGCGCGGTCAGTTTGCCGATGTCCGGGCCAATATCAACCTGTTCTATAATCAAATCGATAATTATGCGTTTTTAGCTAACCTGGGCTTTCAGATCGCCGGCTTTGCTGCCTATCAGTATCAACAGCAAGATGCGCGCTTGCATGGCGCAGAAGCCAGTATCAGCTGGCAGTTGACACCTGAACATCAGTTAACGGTGCTGGGTGATACCGTAGTAGCACGACTGCGCAGTGGTGGCTATCTGCCGCGGGTACCCTCATTCCGGCTTGGCGCTGAATATGAATACCGGGCGGATAACTGGGCCGGTCAGCTGGGGCTAACGCACTATGGTAAACAAAACCGGCTGGCCGAAAATGAAAGCGCGACCGCTTGCTATACCCTACTGGAAGCGGGCCTGAACTATTACTTCGACTGGCAACAGCATGAAGTGATGGCTTTTGCCAAGGTGCAAAACCTGACCAATCGCCTGGGCTTTGTGCACAGCTCCTTTATTAAGGAAGACGCGCCTCTGCCGGGACGACAGTTGGTACTGGGTTTACGCTTAAGTTTCTAACCACCCCTCCATCCTCGATACACCATTGCCGGACGGCTTGCTGAACGGCAATGGTGCTCCTGCAGCTTAGCGCTGCCGCCCTTGTGACATATTTTCTTACAAATCCGCTACCGCTCAGACTGGCGTGTTATTAGCGTTTTCGTTAGTATCAGGCTACGTATTTTTTACATTTTTTCGGTAGAAGGATCCGCAAAATGAAAAAACTCTTTATTGTCAGTGCAGTAGCTTTAGCTGTAATCACTGGCTGTGCTCAGCAACAACCGGTGTCACAAGGAACCGTTGTCGAGCAACAACAAGCTACCGCGATTCTGGTTAGCCCTAACGATCAACGCCAGTATAAAACCCTGACCCTGCCGAATAAAATTGAGGTGATCCTGGTATCGGATCCAACCACTGAGAATTCAGCGGTGTCGCTGAGTGTCGGTGCCGGCATGTTGCAAGACCCGATGACACAGCAGGGCCTGGCGCATTATCTGGAGCATATGCTGTTTATGGGTACTGAACGCTACCCGGATCCGGCGGAATACAGCAACTTTGTCAGTCAGCACAACGGTGCCGCCAATGCCTATACCTGGCTTGATATCACCAACTATATGCTGCAGATCAACAATCAGGCCTTTGATGAGGCCTTAGATCGTTTTTCTGACTTCTTTAAAAGTCCGAAATTCTATCCTGAGTATTCAGATAAAGAGCGCAACGCCGTCAATGCCGAGCAATCGATGCGCCGTGAACAGGATTTCCTGGCGCAGTTTGAGCTGATGCGCCGGATGTTTGGCGAGCACCCGTCAAACCGTTTTCTGGCGGGCAGCCTGGAAAGTCTGAGCGACAAGCCTGGTAGTAAGCTGCATGATGAAATGCTGGCCTATTTTGATAAGTACTACTCGGCCAATAATATGAAGCTGGCGCTGATTAGTAATTTGCCACTGGCTGAGATGGAGCTGCTGGCGCGTAAGCATTTTGGTGAAATCGTTAATAAAGATATTGAGATCCCAAAGGTAACAGCAGAACTGGATAATAGTCTGTTTGGTGCGAAGCGCATTCACTATGTGCCAAATCAGGATGTGAAACAACTGCGGTTAGATTTTACCATCCGTGACAACAGCGATCAGTATGCCGTTAAACCCAATGAATTTATTGCGTATTTATTACGTTCTGAAATGCCGGGTACTGCCGCCGCTCAGCTAAAAGCGGCGGGCCTGGTTTCCAGCTTTAATGTCTCGGTGACCCCGGATCTCTATGGTAACTACGGTACCCTGGCGATAGATATGAACCTGACTGATGCCGGTATGCAGCAGCGGGAAGCCATCACAGCGGTGGTGATGCAGTATCTGGATCTGATTAAGCAGCAGGGTGTCGATAGCAAATACTATAACGAGATCAAAACCAGCCTGGCCAATCAGTTCCAGTTTCTTGAGAAAACCGATGGTTTTGGCTACGTTGCCGGTTTAACCGCCTCGATGTTAAAGCTGCCGGTAAAACATGTGGTGGCAGCGCCCTATATTTACGAACGTTTTGATGCAGAGGCCATCAATGATGTGTTAACCCAGCTGACACCGGCCAATCTGCGGGTGTGGTATATCAGCAAGCAGGAGCCACATGACAGCGAGCTGATCCGCCATGTCGGTAAATATAAAATCGTTGATATCACTGCCGAAGAAAAAGCCGCCTGGCAACAACCGCTGGTGGCGTTAAACCTGCCGATGGTCAACCGCTTATTACCGGAAAGCTTCGCCATCAAAGCCCGCAGCACGCAGCAAAAACCTGAGCTGGTTGTCGAGCAGCCGGGCATTAAGGCCTGGTTATATCCAAGCCAGGCGTTTGCTGACCAACCTAAGGGCCGGCTGGATATCGTGCTGAATAGCCCGGCGGCACAGCAGGATATTAAAGCCCGGGTCGCCTTTGCGCTGTGGCGTGATCTGTATAGCCTGGAGCAAAGTGCGTTACGCACCGAAGCCAGTGCTGCCGGCATGGATGTTTGGTTAAATGATGGTAATGGTCTGATTTTAAACCTGGACGGCTTTACCGATAAGCAGCCGCTGTTGCTGGAGCAGTTATTAGCCGGTTTAACACCGAAGATCACGGCGGACGGTTATGCGCAGGCGGTTGACCGCTATGTGCGTGGCCTGGCAAACCAAACCCGGCAGGTACCATTCCGTCAGGCATTCTGGGCCTTTAACAGCCTGTATCGTGGCGGCAGCTATAATCCGGAGCAGTTAATTGCGACAGCTCAGGCGATGACGGCGGCAGATCTGCAGCAATTTATCGCCAGTACACTGCAGCAAAATCAGGTACGGGTGTTTGCTTTTGGTAATTACGATAAGCAGGATGTGCAAACTCTGGTCAGTAAGTTACAGGCCGCCTTACCGGCTGATCGTACCGTAACGCCTTACACGCAAAGCCCGTTCTGGTTACCCAAGCCGGGTGATGTGATTACCCTGCAGCGTGATATTGATGTCACAGACGTGGCCTTAGTGGATATGCATGTACATCCGGTTAAAGGGATGGCAAGCCGGGCAGCGGCCAGTGTGCTGGCTTCGCACTTCTCCAATCAGGCGTTTGACAAGCTACGTACCGAAGAGCAATTAGCTTACGCTGTGGGTGGTACGGCGATTGATCTGAACGATTACACCGGTTTTGGTTTGTACATTCAGACCCCGGTCAAGGGCCCGGCTGATATGCAGCAGCGCTTTGAGGAATTTAAACAGCAGTATTGGCAAACCCTGCAACAGGTCACGCCGGAGCAATTTGCTACCTTAAAGCAAAGCTTGCTGATTAGTCTGAACGAGCCACCAAAAAATCTGCAGGAAGAAATGGGACCTTTAGTCAGTGACTGGTATCGCGAGCGCTTTGACTTCGATTCCAAGCAGCAACTGATTGCGGCTGTGGAGCAGGTAACCTTAAAGGATGTGCAGGATTTCTACCAGCAAACGCTGCTTAACCCGCAGGCCGCCCGCTTATCGGTGCAAATGCGTGGTACCAGCTTCCGCGAGCAACCCTTCGCCAGCTTGCCAAATCAGCAATTGGTAACGGATATTGCTCAGTTCCAGCGCCAGATGGCCAAGCAGTAAAGTGCATATCGGCTAACTAAATCAGAGCGCCGGCAATTGCCGGCGCTTTTTTTAGTCAATTTCCAATACGACCTTCACTTTATCCGTTGCTGCACCTTTGCTGACATAACCAATAATATTCGGGTTATTGGCGACCAGCTCCAGCACCTCCGCATCGGAGTCCACTTCTTTTGGCGGCGTACCCTTGCCGGTAAATACTAATTTTGACCAATGTGCTTTGATCTGGCTGGAGCTGCGCCCCAGTGCTTTTTCATCAAAGTCATTACGGGTCTTATGGGTTTCGACCAGATTAATTGGCACTGCCTGACCACCGCCCGGGAAGCTGGAAGCCCGACCGGTATAGAGACGGTTCACGTCATCTTTGCTAATGTTCGCGCTATTAGAAGGGTGCACTATCACCTGAACTGCGGCAAAGCTGCTGGCTGTCAGCCAACATAACATGATCGCAAGACTAAATTTCAACATGGCCGGCTCCTTAAAATACTAAATCGACACCAAGGGTAATAGCATTGCTGTCTCCTGCGACTTCGTAGCCCGGAGTGCCTTTGTCTTTCACCCGATCAAACTGCAATTTAAAGGCAGCCGACTTGTGAAAATCGTAACGTAAGCCGGCACTGGTGGTGTGGTGCCGTTCGCCTTCGCTATCGAAGTCTGCATAGGACAGAAAGGGCGTGATTTGATTGACGCGATAGCCGAACGACACCATATAGGTATCGAAATTTTCTCCGGCCAGATCCAGCCGGTTAAGCTCGGTTAGCACGATCAGATTATTGTAATCGATGTTAAAAGACGAGCCATAAAAACGCCCGCGGCGACTGCCCCAGGACGCGGGAGTACTAACGCCATTTTCAATAAAGAAGCGCTCATTAACGTAGGTCATGTAGGTTAGGCGGATATCCAGCCAGTCACGGTTAAAGTTGAGCACCAGCCCGGTAATATCCTTCCAGATCTCGCGGGTTTGCACACCAAAGAAATAGTCAGATAACAGTTTATTCCGCTTATCATCTTCACGGCCATAATACAGATTACCGCTTAAATCCCAACTCCCTAGCTGGTAGTTAAAAAGCGCATTGATGCCATCATAATTAAAAATCTGCCAGGTATAATTATCTGCTGGCGGCCTTAACCAAAGGTAGGCGTAACCCACATCAAAAAAGTCCGAATAGTAATACAGTGGCAAGCGCTTTTTACCGGCTTGCAAAGTCCAGTGGTCGTTAAGCCGGTAAGACAAATATGCCCACTCAAATTTGGCATCAAAATCATCGGCACCGCGGGAGACAATCTGGCCGGTAACGGATAAGCCCTCTAACAGATCGGCACTTAACTGTAAGCCCATCCGGGTTTCCGGTTTAAAACTCCAATCTTCTTCATATACGGCAACTAAGGGATAGTTGGCTAGAAAGCTTGGGTCCGCACCGTTTAAACCATCTCCTGATAGCACCTTACCGCCGGCGACCGTAGCAAAGCCGGAAATCTTTACCTCGGCCATGCTGCTAAAGCAGCTCATACAAGCGATAGACAGTGCAAGTAAAGCAGGTTTTTTCATAAATCACCCCGTTCTTTGTGACTGGCACTTTCAGCATAGCTGAGAAAAAATCGGGGCAAGGCTTTTTTAAGAAATGTCTGAATTTAAGGTAAATTACTGTTTGTCGGCTGATAAAAGCATACGGCCTGACCAGCATGGCGTTTCTTGGCCTGGTACATGGCAATATCCGCCAGATGCAGCAATTGCGGTTGTTCACGACTGTCCTGCGGAAACAGGGCAATACCGATACTGCAGGAGATATCGACCGTTAAACCAGCAACGGAATAAGGTTCGCTGATTTGTTGCTGAATCCGTTCCGCCAGCGGCAGCACCTGTGCCGGTAACGGCTGGCTGCTGATAAAGCCGGTGAGTACCACGACAAATTCGTCACCGCTTAAGCGCCCGCTAAGATCGGCGGCGCGGGTACTGTTGTGTAAGCGCTGTGCCACCTGCTGTAATACCAAATCACCCACCGCATGGCCATAGCAATCGTTAACCGGTTTAAAACGGTCTAAATCGATAAATAATAACGCCAGAGTATCGCCGCGTAACTGACACAAGGCCAGCTGTTGCTCCAGCATTTTATAAAACAGCGTCCGGTTGGCTAAACCGGTCAGGGGGTCATAAAAGGCTTGTTTGGCAAGCTCGAGATGTTGTTGTTTTTGTTCGGTAATGTCTCTGGCAACGCCGACGTATTTGAGCAAATGCCCCTCAGCATCAAAGATCGGTGCCGCAGTAGAGGTATGCCAGCATAACTGGCCATTTTTATGGAAGATCCGGTATTCAATACTGCCTTGTTTGGTGGCAGTTAGCAGCAAGCTTTGCATAAAGGCAAAGCAGCGCGCCAGATCGTCCTGATGTACAAAATGATCAAAGGTGTTGCCCATCACCTCAGTCGGATGATGACCCAAAATGTCCTGCCAGCTTGGTGAGACATAGGTTAAGCAACCATCAGGCGTTAAGGTAAAAATGATATCGCGGGCGCTTTCAACCAGTGCCCGGAACTCGGCCTCACTTTGCCGTAATTTTTGCTCGGCATTTTTGCGCTGGCTGACATCATTGGCAAAGCCACTAAATAATATGCTGCCGTCTGGCAAGACTTTGGGAAAATCAAAGGCCTCTAACCAGACGATCCGCTCATCAGGGCGAATAATCCGCAGCTCGGCATGCCAGGGCTTAAGTTGGGCCGCACATTCGGCCGACGTTTGATACACCCGCTCGGCATCGGCCGGGTGGATACGGTCAAGCAGCAGGCTGGCATCCTGCATAATAGCCTGCGCCGGAATACCAAATAGGGCTTCGGTATTTTCCGAGGCATAAACATAATGGAACTTTTGATCTGGGGTTTGTTTTAACTGATATAAAAAGCAGGGTAAATGCCGCGCCAGTTCGGCCAATGGGCCGAACAACTGTTCGATAGAGGAACTAACCGGTGCTGACTTTTTGTCCATGCCCAGCCTAAACAAATTACAGTAAGGTTACTGTAACCAGACTCAGCCGGGCTTGCCAGTGATTCTGTGAAAAAAGTCTGTGAAAGTCAGATGCCGGCCGCACTACAGCCGGCGTCGTTGTACTAACGCATGGTAACAAACTCTTCCGCCGAAGTCGGATGCAGCGCGACGGTGGCATCAAAGTCAGCCTTGGTGGCGCCCATTTTAATGGCAACGGCAAAGCCCTGCAGCACTTCGTCCATGCCTTCGCCAATGCCATGCAAGCCAATGACTTTTTCTTCTGCGCCTAAGCACACCAGTTTAAAGGTACTGAGGGCGCGGTGCGGGGTAATGGCGTTGTACATGGCCGCAAAGCTGGAACGATACACTTTGATCTGCTCTTTGTCGTATTTTTCTACGGCTTCGGCTTCGGTTAAGCCGATAGTGCCGATGGGCGGGTGACTAAAGACGATAGTGGGGATCAGCGAATAGTCCATTTTCGCATCCGGCATAGCCGGATTAAATAAGCGCTCGGCCAGCATACGGCCGGCTTTTACGGCAACCGGGGTAAGCTGAGCTTCACCGGTAATATCACCCACAGCATAAATGCCAGGTACATTGGTATTTTGATAGGCATCGGTGCGGATATAGCCTTTGCTATCAGCCACCACGCCAGCGGCGGCAAGGTTAAGCTGATCGGTTGCCGGTTCGCGGCCAATCGCCCAGATCAGACAATCGACATTAAACAGGATACTGCCATTTTTCAGATAAACCGTTAGCCGGCCTTCGCCGGCGGCTTCTACTTTCGCCACTTCGGCTTCGGTATGCAATTGCAGTTCATCCTGCTGCATCCGGCTGAGCAGGGCGTCAGTAATATCGCGATCAAAGCTGCGTAGTGGCCGATCGCCCCGCACCAATAAATGCGTTTCAGTGCCAAGGGCATGCAACACACCGGCAATTTCTACCGCGATATAGCCGGCACCGACGACGACTGCTTTGGTAGGTTGTTGCGTCAGGGCAAAAAAGCCGTCGGAGTCGATCCCCAGCTCAGCTCCCGGAATATCAGGTTTGGTCGGGCGGCCGCCAACGGCAATAGTGATATGATCGGCGGTAATGTGCTCACCATTGACTTCCACTGTTCTGTGGTCGACAAAACGGGCAAAGCCCTGGATCAGTTCCACGCCATTACTGGCAAAACCACGCTGATAGGCGCCATGAATACGCTCAATATAGGCTTCACGGTTTTTGACCAGTGTGTCCCAGGCAAAGCCTTGCTGTTCTAGGTTAAAACCATAGCTGGGGCTATATTTTACCGCTTCAGCAATATGGGCACCGTACCACATTACCTTTTTCGGGACGCAGCCGACATTAACACAGGTACCACCTACGGCTTTGGCTTCAATAACGGCTGCTTTAGCGCCGCGTTGGGCGGCGCGGTTGGCTGAGGCGATACCGCCGCTACCGGCACCAATAGCAAGATAATCATAATGACGAGTCATAACAGGGCCTGTCAGTTAATAGGGTAGAGACTGAACCAGATTTAAGGTTAAACCCTAAGTTAATAGATAGAGCAGATATAGGGCTAACCGGGCGCTAATACAAGCGTCAAGCCGCAGGATTTAGCAAACACGCGGCTACCGGAGCTTGACAATATGCCCGCCGGCCCCAACATATCAGATATACAAGACTTTACAGGAACCCTGCCGATGACAGCCATGAGCGATAATCCGTTACTCAGCTTTACTGACTTACCACCTTTTTCGAAAATTCAGCCCGAGCAGATAAAACCTGCGGTGGAGCAGGCGATCGGTGACGCCAGAGCCGTGGTTGAGCAGGTGGTCGCCAGTAGCGAGATCAGTTGGCAGGCGATAGTGGAGCAGTTAGAGCAGGGTTCGGATCGGCTAAATAAGCTCTGGTCACCGGTATCGCATTTAAACTCTGTGGCTAACAGCCCGGAGCTGCGAGCGGCTTACGAGAGCTGTTTGCCGCTGTTATCTGATTTTAGTACCTGGCTGGGGCAGCATGAGGGCCTGTATCAAAAGTATCAGGCGCTGGCGAAAAGCGCCGACTTTAGCAGCCTGACTGCGGCGCAGCAAAAAGTGGTCACCAATGCGCTGCGTGACTTTAAGTTATCCGGTATCGGTTTGCCAGAGCAGAAAAAGCAGCGCTATGGCGAGATCCAAAGTCGGCTGTCGGAATTAAACTCTACCTTTTCCAACAATACGCTGGATGCGACTCAGGCCTGGTTTAAGCACGTCACAGATGAGGCTGAGCTCGCTGGTTTACCGGAAGATGCACGCTTAGCTGCTGCTGAAGAGGCGAAATCGCGTGAGCTGGAAGGTTGGGTATTTACGCTGGAGTTCCCCAGCTATATTGCGGTAATGACCTATGCCGATAATGCGGCCCTGCGCGAAACAATGTATAGCGCCTATTGTACCCGCGCTTCTGATCAGGGACCGACGGCCGGACAGTTTGATAACAGTGCCATTATTGAAGAAACCCTGGCCTTAAAACATGAGCTGGCGCAGCTGCTGGACTTTAGCAATGCCGCCGAAGAGTCGCTGGCAACCAAGATGGCAGATAACCCGGCGCAGGTGCTGGACTTTTTAACTGATTTATCGCGCCGGGCGAAACCACAGGCGCAGCGTGATTTGGCAGAGCTTAGCGCCTTTGCGCAAACTGAGTATGGTGTCAGCAGCTTAAACGCCTGGGATATCAGCTACTATGCCGAAAAATTGAAGCAAGCCCGTTACGCGGTATCCGACGAGCAGTTACGGCCTTATTTCCCGGCTACTAAGGTGGTGCCGGGCTTATTTACCGTGTTAGAAAAACTGTTTGGTATTCGGATTGCGGCGCGTGACGGGGTCGATGTTTGGCACCCGGATGTACAGTTTTATGATATTTTCGCCGCCGATGGCAGCTTGCGTGGCAGCTTTTATCTGGATTTGTATGCCCGCAGCAAAAAACGTGGCGGTGCCTGGATGGATGATTGCCGTGGCCGGCGTTGGCTGGCCGATGGCCAGTTGCAAACCCCGGTCGCCTATCTGACCTGTAACTTTAATAAACCGGTCGGTGGCAAGCCGGCCCTCTTTACCCACGATGAAGTGATTACGCTGTTCCATGAATTTGGTCATGGTTTGCATCATATGCTAACCCAGGTCGATGCCGCTGCGGTGGCCGGTATTAATGGTGTGGCCTGGGATGCGGTGGAGTTACCAAGCCAGTTTTTAGAAAACTGGTGCTGGGCGCCCGAAGCCTTGCAGCTGATCTCCGGCCATTATGAAAGCGGCGAGCCACTGCCGGCCGACTTGCTGCAAAAAATGCTGGCGGCGAAAAACTTCCAGTCAGCGCTGTTTTTAGTGCGGCAGTTGGAATTTGCCCTGTTTGATATGCGGCTGCATGCCGAGTACGATCCGGCGCTGGGCGGTAGGGTACAACACTTGCTGGATGAGGTGCGCAGCCAGGTATCGGTGATAGTGCCGCCACGCTTTAACCGTTTTCAACACAGTTTTGGTCATATCTTTGCCGGTGGCTATGCCGCAGGCTATTATAGTTACCTGTGGGCCGAAGTGTTATCGGCCGATGCTTTTAGCCGTTTTGAAGAAGAAGGCGTATTTAACCCGCAAACCGGCCAGGATTTCCTGCACTGGATTTTAGAGCGAGGTGGCAGTGCTGAGCCGATGGAGCTATTTAAAGGTTTCCGTGGTCGTGAGCCATCAAATGAGGCCTTGCTGCGACATATGGGCATCGCCAGTTAAACTGGATACCGTATTACTTTAAGGACAATCTATGAGCAAGCTAATTCCGCGCAAGCTTTTCCCGTTGTTGTTGGCGACGGCAGCCTTAACACTCAGTGGCTGCCAACAGGCGGCCGGCACCGGTGAAGCCCGGGTTGCACCGGCGCCGCTGGTAGAAGCCATTGATCCGCAGCGAGACCCAATAAAAGCGACACAAGCGAGGAAGCAACTGATGAGTCAAATTGAGCAAGTCGCAGACGTCAACGAGCTACGCCGCGAGGTCTTGGCGCTAATCGCCGATAAAAGCGCCGATAATGTACAGCAGTGTCTGGTGTTACCGCTGGGGCATAAGCCTTGTGGTGGTCCGGCGGAATATGTTGCGGTCTCGACCAAAGGTAAGGATCAGGCGGCACTGTTAAAGAAACTGGAAGCCTATAATCAGGCAGCAGAGGCGGAAAATCTGCGGCTGGGGCTGATGTCCGACTGTGCAGTGGTGCCTAAGCCGCAGGTGCAACTGGTTAACGGTCAATGTACGCTGGTTAATGAAGCGACCTATTAATCCTTCCAACGCTTAGGGCCGTGACTGACACGGCCACAATCGAGGTTAGACGCTTGCGTCAGGCAGAATCTTTTAAACTGATTTTACAGCGTGCCGAGGCCCGTAAAGGCGGCCCGGCGGCGCTACGTGCTTTGCTGAGTGAACCTCGCACTACTGCTGAACTCTCGGCCTTACCGGATAATCTGCTGTTAGCCGAGCTGACCAAGAAAATTTTTCAGTCGGGCTTTGTCTGGCGGGTGGTACGGCAAAAATGGCCTGGCTTTTGTGAAGTGTTTTTCGACTTTGATATCGAAAAAATGCTGCTGCTCAGTGATGAAATGCTGGAGCAAAAAGCACAGGATCCCCGGATTATCCGCAATTTAAGCAAGGTGTTTACCATCCGTGATAATGCATTGATGATTTATCATCTGCAGCGTGAGCATGGCAGCTTTGCAAGCTTTATCGCCAACTGGCCAACAACCGATATTATCGGGCTTTGGGCTTATCTGAAGAAGCATGGTGCCCGGCTGGGTGGCAATACCGGTCCTTATGCGCTGCGTGCCATCGGTAAAGATACCTTTTTGCTGACTCAGGATGTTGAAGCCTATCTGAAAGCCTATGGTGTATTCGACGGCAGTAGCAGCAGTAAAAAGAGTCTGCAACAGATCCAACAGCAGTTTAATCAGTGGCAGCAGGAATCCGGACTGAGTTTGCAACAAATAAGTCAAACCATAGCGCTGAGTATTGGCGAAAACTATGCCGGGATGCAGCAATGAGTGTATTGCTCACCTCCTTACCGGCGGACTATGCCGATGAGCTGCAGCAGCGTTTCCCGTTAACCGTTATTACTGAGCCTGCTGGTTGGTACCTCTGTTGGGCAGATCAGGCGCTGGTATTGCGCCATGCCGATCTACCAAAGCAGGGCGATATTCTGGTCGATTTTGCCAGCGGTGCGGCCAGTTACCGGCGTCAGTTTGGTGGTGGCAAAGACGAAGCCATTGCCAAGGCCTGTGGCCTGAACAAAAAGCGTAACCTGAGTATTATTGATGCCACCGCCGGTTTAGGGCGTGATGCCTTAGTGCTGGCCAATCTCGGTGCCGCTGTGACCTTGGTAGAGCGCAATCCGCTGGTGGCGGCGCTGCTATATGATGGTTTACGCCGGGCCGCGGCCAATCCGGCGACAGCAGACCTCGCGGCGCGGATGCAACTGCATTTTGCCCCGGCATTGCAGGCGCTGACGGAACTGCCGCCAGCCGATGTGGTCTATCTGGATCCGATGTTTCCGCCACGCGAAAAATCGGCGCTGGTGAAAAAAGAAATGCGCGCCTTTCATGACGTGGTGGGCAGCGATACCGATGCTGATGCACTGCTGGCGCCAGCGTTACAGCTGGCGCGCTACCGGGTGGTGGTAAAGCGCCCCGGTTATGCGGAAGTACTGGCGCAACAAAGCCCGCAGTTGGTGGTAAAGGGCAAGAATAACCGCTTTGATGTGTATATAAAGCAGGCGATTGCCTGATGTTAATTTAATAGCTTTGCGCCATGGCGCACTAAGGAATAAATAATGATTAAAGTAGGCGATACCTTACCGGAAGTTAGCTTCGCACAACTTACCGCCGATGGCATGAAAAACCCCACTACCAGCGAAGTTTTCGCCGGCAAAAAGGTGGTGTTATTTGCCGTGCCGGGAGCGTTCACGCCGACCTGTTCTGCCGCGCATTTGCCAGGCTATATTGCGCTGGCCGATCAAATTAAAGCTAAAGGCGTGGACACTATCGTTTGTACCGCTGTCAACGATGCCTTTGTGATGAAAGCCTGGGCTGATAGCCAGAACGCGGAAGAAATTACCTTTTTAGCCGACGGTGGTGGCAGCTTTCATAAAGCCATTGGCTTAACGATGGAAACCGCCGACTTTGGTGGTTTACGGTCGCAGCGTTACGCGATGATTGTTGAAAACGGCGTTGTCACCTTACTTAATGTCGAGCCACCGAAGACCTTTGAAGTCAGTAAGGCCGAGACGATTTTAGCGGCGTTGTAATAACGCGCTACCTCTTATCAGGGCAGGGCCTGTGCCTTGCCCTTTTTCTTTATACCAGAACTGGTATCATAGTCTTATCTATTCCAAGGGTGAATGCCTGATGCAAACTGTAAATATTCTCTGTATTAAGTGGGGCAAGAAGTACGGTCCTGACTATGTAAACAAGCTGCATAATATGGTGCGGCGCAACCTCACGCTGCCACACCGCTTTGTCTGCTTAACGGATGATCGCGACGGCATTAACCCGGAAATTGAAGTTAAAGATATTCCAAAAGTCGGCTTTAAAGACTTTGATGAGCGCCAACCCTGGAGCTTTGGTCATGGTTGGTTAAAAGTTACCAGCTTTGCCGATCCGCTGTATGACCTGACTGGCCCGACACTGTTTATCGATCTGGACGTAGTGATTGTTGATAATATTGACTGCTTCTTTGAGCCTAAAGGCGAGTTCTTTGTGATTAAAGAATGGGATAAGTCAGATGATACTGGTAATACCTCGGTCTACCGTTATGACATTGGTGCCCACAGCGACTTAATTGAGCTGCTGAAAAACCACAAAGAGCGCGAGCTGGCTAAGGTGCGTAACGAGCAGGAATTCGTCACTCAAAATCTGGCGAAGCAGGGCAAGTTACAATACTGGCCGGAGGGCTGGTGTGTCAGCTTTAAGCGTCACTGTTTACCAAAAGGCATTATGAACTGGTTCAAGCCAGCCACAATTCCAAAAGGCGCTAAGATCGTGGCCTTCCATGGTAAGCCGAATCCACCAGATGCGATTGCCGGCGTCAGTGGCAAGTGGTATCGCCGTGTGCTGCCGGTGCAATGGGTTAAGGATATGTGGCAATAAGGCCGCGACCCGATGCGCTATAAAATCTTTATTATCAATCTGGCGCGCTCTCCAGAGCGCTACCAGCAGGCGCTGGCGCAATTGGCAGCCTGGCCGGATTTACCAGTGCAGCGCATTGATGCTGCCGATGGCCGCGCGCTGAGTGAGGCTGAGATCAATCAGTATTATTCTGCCGCTCTGAATCAGCGCCTGCATCATAAAATCCTCAAGCCTGGTGAAAAGGGCGCCTTTATCAGCCATATCCGCTGCTGGCAGCAAATTGTTGAGCAGCAACTCGATTTCGCGCTGATTCTGGAAGATGATTTTCTGGTTGATGGCGATCTGCCGGCGCTGCTTAAAGCCATTACTGAGCTGACGCAGCCCTGGCATTTATTAAAACTGGCGATGCCGAATAAGCAGCAGAAAATTATCGCCGGCAATCCGCAGCCCGCTTTTTCGTTAGTCCATTTTAAAAAGAACCCGATTTCTGCGGTGGCACAAGCTGTTAGCCTGGACGGCGCCAAACTCTTGCTGGCACGGGAGCTGCCTTTTGGCCGGCCAGTGGATGTCTCAATGCAATACAGCTGGCAGCTGGGCTTTCAGGCGATGGGGATGTGGCCGTTGATTTTTAAACCCGATCTGGGCTTTGAAAGCACTATCTCAGGTAAGCAAAATGAGCAGGTTAATCGCCGGGTGTTTTACTGGCGGCGGCTGGAGTTTAGCCTGGCAAACCTCTGGCATAACCTGCGTCACTATGGCTTAGTGGCCTTGCTGCAAGCTAAGAAGTGGCCCAATCCAACCGGACGCACCCGGCTCTCCAATTAGGGCGTGTAACACGCCCTGACACCTTGTTTTTCCGGTATTTTTACTCAGTGCTTGCAGGATACTTAAAAGCGTTGCGCTGCCAGTTGCTGTTGGTAAAACGCCAACACTTCGGCGGCTTTGGCGCTCGGTTCAAAGCGTTGCATCGGATATTGCCGGCGTGCTAAATCCTGGCTTTGCTGCTGTAAGCGTTTTGCCAAATGTGCGGCATTATCGATGCCCACCAGTTCATTATTAAACAGCGGTCGCAGGTATTTCGCCCCCTCAGAGGCGGTGGCAATAATCGGTAAACCGGCATGCATCGCTTCCAGAAACACCAGGCCAAAGGGCTCGGTACGGGCGGCACTGACAAAGCAATCAAAGCAAGCCAGCCAGTCCTGTGGGCTGGTGCTAAAGCCGGGCATAATAACCTGCGCCGGCGCTTTCTCGCGCAGCGCCTGCCAGTTTTTACCCTCACCAACAATCACCAGATAGCTGTTAGGAATTGCCGCCTGTTTAAAGGCGTCCAGCAACACATCCTGGCCTTTACTCTGTTCAACCCGGCCCAAAGTGCCAATCACGATGGCATCCGCTGGGATCTGATACTCGGCGCGCAGGCGTTGCCGGGCATCAGCAGTGGCAGGGCGCGCAGCTGACCAGTTATCCAGCTGCACACAGTGCTGGCGTAACGGCTCCGGGATCGCCGCCAACTGCCAGGGGGCGATGGCAATAAGTGCATCTAATTTGGCGTGCTGCTGTTTTTTATAGTGAATATGCAAGGTTGCTACCCGCAGACACAAACCCTTTACGCCCTGTAATACCCGGCAAGCAGCGCTTAAATGTGCATGGGCAACATCGGGTTTTAACTGGCGCAGCAGGCGACGGGCGCGATAGATCGCCAGCAGTTTAAAGCCACCAACCAGCAGCACTTTAACCTTGGGCGATACCCGGTGGGCAATGGCATTGGGCCGCTGTTCCGCGCCGCGCTGATGCAAAATCAAGGTGACATCATGCTGTTGTTCGGCTTGCAGATTGGCCAGCTCAACGGCATAGCGTTCGCTGCCGGCAAAGCTGTGGGTCAGGATAATATGGACAATTTTCATAGGCTTTTTGCACTTTCCGCCGCTGCGCAGACTTTGGCTGCCCATGTTATACTAATTGCCATTTTCGCTAAAGCCCGGCTTGCTGGCCGGTTCGATAAAAGGATAGGCTGTTGCTCAGGCATCTGTATTCTGCATTGCTGTATTTAACGCTGCCGTTGCTGCTGCTGTATTTTGTTTGGCGTGCACGCAAGGACCCGGCGTACCGGCAGCGTCTGCTTGAGCGTTTTAGCTTGGGTTTAAAAAAACGTGGGCTGCAACCAGGCGGCATAGTGGTGCATGCGGTCTCAGTGGGCGAAACTATTGCCGCCACACCGTTAATTAAGCAGCTGCAACAGCAGCATCCATCCTTGCCGCTGACCGTTACCGGCACTACCCCGACCGGTTCGGCGACGATCGGTAGTCGCTTTGGCAACACTGTACAGCACTGCTATTTGCCACTGGATTATCCTGGTAGTGTCCGGCGCTTTTTAGACGCGCTTCAGCCAAAGCTGCTGCTGATCGTGGAAACAGAGCTGTGGCCTAACTTACTCGCTGCTTGCCGAAAGCGACACATTCCGGTGGTGGTCGTTAATGCCCGTTTATCGGCCCGCTCAGCTAAGGGGTATCGTCGTTTTAGTGCCTTAACCCGGCCGTTACTGAATAATATCAGCCTGTTATTAACCCAGGATCGCGCCAGTGCCTGCCGCTTTCGGGCGCTGGGTTTTGGTAATACCCTGCAAGTGACGGGTAATCTAAAGTTTGAACTGGCGATCCCAGCGCAAACCGCGCAGCTGGTAACGCAGTTTTCGCCGCTATTAAAAACACGGCTGGTATGGGTCGCTGCCAGTACCCATGCCGGTGAGGATGAGCAGTTACTGGCGCTTTATCCACGCTTAAAACAGCGCTTCCCGCAGTTATTACTGTTACTGGTACCACGCCATCCGGAGCGTTTTGACAAGGTCGCACAGCTGGCGCAAGCCCAGGGGTATAGCGTCTGGCGCCGCAGTAGCGGGCAGTTACCCGGAGCAGACACCGAAATTGCGGTCGGTGATTCGATGGGCGAGCTGCTGGCCTGGTATCAGCTGGCCGATCTGGTGTTTATCGGTGGCAGTTTAATCGAGCGCGGCGGCCATAATCCGCTGGAAGCCATTTGCTTTGGCAAGGCAGTACAAAGCGGGCCGCATATTTTTAATTTTAATGAGGCGTACCGGCAGCTGCAGCAACAGCAGGCCGTGGTGCTGGTGGCCGATAGTGAGCAGCTGTTTGCCAGCTGTTGTCAGCTGCTTAGCGATGTCAGCTTACGCCAACAGCTCGGGCAACGTGCCCAACAGTTTTTTTCCCGGCAGCAGGGCGCCACGGCGCGCACCCTGGATGCTATCAACCTTCTTGTTGCAGGATCTATTATGCCAAGCCAGCCTTTAGCGCACACGTCAGCCTATCAGACTAAGCAAGCCGGTAACGCCAGCTATTGGTACGATCCGGCGTTTTTTACTGATATCGCCGCTGAGCAGTTTCAAAGTGCCTGGTGGCAACAGCAGCAAGCGGTGATTGGTAGCTCCAGCGGCCGCAATACCGCCTATTTTATCCAACATGGCGGGCATAAGCTGGTGCTGCGGCATTATTACCGTGGCGGCCTGGTCGGCAAGCTGCTGCATGATCAATTCTGGCTGCAGCCGGTGGCACAAAGCCGGGCGATGCAGGAATACGAGTTATTAAGCTGGATGTGTGCGCAGGGCCTGGCGGTGCCAAGACCGGTAGCCGCGCGGTATCAGCGTAGTGGTTTAATTTATCGTGCTGACTTACTGATTGAGCTGATTCCGGACAGTAAAGATCTGGCGGCGATTTTACAGCAAAGGGCCATGACTGCTGAGGAATGGCAGGCTGTGGGCCAGGCGATCGCACAGATGCACCGGCTGGGGGTTTATCATTCGGATCTGAATTGTCGCAATATTATGCTGGATAGCGCTGGCAAGGTCTGGCTGATTGATTTTGATAAATGCGAGCGCCGTGAGCCGGGACAGTGGACTGAGCAGAATTTGGCGCGTCTGCTGCGCTCCTTCAATAAAGAGCGCGGTAAACTCGCCGTGTTCCACTGGCAGGATACTGACTGGGCAGCGCTGTTAGCCGGTTATCAGCTAGCCGGTTCTCAGCAGTCGCGTAGCACTGTGGCGGAGCGCAACTAAGATGCAGCAGTGGGATGTGATTGTGGTCGGCGCGGGTGCGGCCGGTTTATTTTGCGCCATTGAAGCGGCGAAGCGAGGCCGTAAAACCTTAGTGCTGGATAATGGCAAGCGCATCGGCCGCAAAATTCTGATGTCGGGCGGTGGCCGTTGTAATTTCACCAATATCTATGCCAGCCCGGCCAATTATTTATCGCAAAACCGCCATTTCTGTAAATCGGCGCTGAGCCGCTACACGCAGTGGGATTTTATTGCGCTGGTGCAGCAATATGGCATTGCCTACCACGAGAAAACCCTGGGTCAGCTGTTTTGCGATGACAGCGCCAAAGACGTCGTCGAGATGCTGCAACAGGAGTGTGATAAAGCCGGGGTGCAGATTGCACTGCAGCAGGAGATCACGGCCGTTAGCTATCAGGATGGTCAGTATCAGGTTGTTACGCCACAGCTTAGCCGGCAGTGCCAAAGCCTGGTAATTGCCAGCGGCGGCCTAAGCCTGCCCAATCTCGGTGCGACCGCCTTTGGTTATCAACTGGCTGAGCAATTTGGCTTAAAGGTGCTGCCACTACGTGCCGGCTTGGTCCCGCTGACCTGGCAACCGGCTGATAAAGCGGTGTTTGAAGAAATCAGCGGGGTGTCGCTGCCGGTGATCGCCGAGGCCAATGAGGTGCTGTTCCCGGAAGATATGTTGTTTACTCATCGTGGCTTAAGCGGCCCGGCAATTTTGCAAATCTCCAACTATTGGCAACCCGGCGATGCGCTGACGATTAACCTGGTGGCAGGCCAGGACTTAACCGCGCTGCTAACCGAGCTGCAGCAACAGCATCCGGCGCAGGAGCTAAAAACCGCACTGGCGCGGGTGTTACCCAAGCGGTTGGTAGAAAAACTTTTAGAGCTTAACCTATTTCAAAATCAGCCGCTAAAAGCGCTGAATCCGAAAAGTATCGAGCGGCTGGTCAGCAGCCTGCAACAGTACATTTTTAAACCGAACGGCACCGAAGGCTACCGTACGGCTGAAGTGACCTTAGGTGGTGTCGACACCGATGAACTGTCGTCCAAAACGATGGAGGCAAAAAAACAGCCGGGTCTGTATTTTATCGGCGAAGTGGTCGATGTCACCGGTTGGCTCGGTGGCTACAATTTCCAATGGGCCTGGAGCTCCGGCTGGGTAGCCGGGCAGTATTGTTGAATAAGAAGCAAGATGAAAAAACTTTCTAAGGTACAACTTAAACAACAGGCCGCCGTGATGGCGGCGGTGACCAGTCTGGAGCAGCAGGCGCTGGCGGAATTGGCGGGTGTCTTGCAGGCCTGGTTTAGTATGGAATATGAAGCCTTTCCGGGGTCTTTGCTGGTGCGGCTGCAATTTGCTGAGCAGGCTCAGTTAGAGGCAGCGCAGCCGCAGTTGTTGCTGTGGCAAAAGCGGCTGAGTGCGTTAATGCTGAAAAAGGGTTATGTGCTAAAAGATTTACGTAAACATCTGGTGTTTACGTTAAGCGGGCCTGACGATTAATCCGGCCTGTTTTGCTCTGGCGCTAACACTGCGCCTGACAGCCAAAGCTGAAGAGGTTTCAGCTTAGGCGCGCTGCGTTAGTCTTTTTGCAGCAGATAATCCAGTAACTGAAAATAATCTTCATTCGACTGAATATCGTCCGGTAACTCAGTACCGACCAGATACTTACCCTTTACCACAATCGCCGGCACGCCCTGAATACGGTTATCCAGCATCTCGCGGTTAGCCTGCTCCATTAGCGCCCGTGCCTGCTCTGAGTTTGCCAGTTCACTAAAGGCGCCGCTATCCAACTGATGTTGCGCCAAAAAGACATTGATAGCTGCCACATCAGGGAGCTGGTTTTTCTCTACCCGTGTGTCGCGGTACAGCGTAAAGAGCGCATCAGTCAGGGCAGCATTGCCCCCTAATTGCAAAGCATAAAACACACTGGCATCAAAAGCCCAACGCTCGCCTAAAGCAGGATGGCGGCGCAGCAATGAGACTTGTGGCCGCTCAGCCAGATAGGCTTTTAATAAGGGTTCAAAATTCTGACAATGCGGACAACCGAGCCAGAAATATTCGGTTAAGCCTTGCTGCGCAGCCGGCTCGGTGAGCGGCTTGCTTAATACCTGATAATGCTTACCACTGGTAAAGATGCGCGCCGGGGTGGCAGCGTCTGCACTAAGAGCCTCACTGACCGGTGGTGTTTGGGGTGAGCAGGCTGCCAGCAGCGCAAGCGGTAACAGCAGGTATAAGAACTTCATACAACAACCTTAACGTTAAAAGCAGGATACTGCAGTGTACGGATTTTCGTGGCCTACCACAATTATCCGGCGCCGCGCGGCAGATGCAAACCGATGAGCGGCTAACAGGCTGCGACTTTTCGCCTAATCAGGTTATGATAATGACATCACAGGTTAAGCGATGAAACAACATGGGATATTTTCTTGGTGCTTATGCCGCTTCGGCCAATGTCAGCGGTTGGGACGCGCAGCTGGAGGCCGACTATTATCGTGGGCTGGCAGGCTTAGCACAGGTCAAAGGGCTGGAGCATCCTTTTCTCGGGCAACTGCATCAGCATGATGATGCCTGGTTTTTACAGCATCTGGCGCCGCACTGGGATTATGTGTTTACGACTATTCCCGGGGTGATGAATGCACTGGCGACTCAGCCTAGCTTCGGGCTGGCATCGACCGATCCGGCAGGGCGCCAGGCAGCACTCGACTTTATGCAGGCCGCCCGCCAGGCGATTCTGAAGTTAAATCAGCATCTGGGGCGACAGGCGGTTAAAGCTATCATGCTGCACACAGCGCCGGCACGGGACAAGGTTGCAGGTAGCGCCGCTTGCTTTATGGCGTCGATGCAGCAGCTGCTCAGTTGGGACTGGCAGGGTGCCCAGCTGCTGGTCGAGCATTGTGATGCCTATCTGCCACCGCAGTTGCCGTCGAAGGGCTTTTTGAGCCTGAGCGATGAGCTTGCCGTCTTAAGTCAGTTAAAACAGCAGGGTGCTGCCCCGGTTGGCGTGGTGATTAACTGGGGGCGTTCGGTATTTGAAGGTCGTGATCCCGCTGCGGCTATTGCTCATTTGCAGGCGGCAAAAGACGCAGGGCTACTGGCCGGTTTGATGTTTTCCGGCGTTTCCGGCGAAGACAGTGCCTATGGTGCCTGGCGTGACAGTCATCAACCGATCCGTAATACCCGGGCACCTGAGTTGGGCTCGGCCTGTTCCTGGCTGACCGAGCAGCAGGTTGGCGCGGCGCTCAAGGCAGCCAGCCCGGTTGAATACTTAACAGTACTGGGCCTGAAAATCGGTGTGCGGCCAGTTACTGCTACTGTGGCCGAGCGCTTAACTTTATTGCAGGCGCAGTTACAGATCCTGACACAGCAACAGGCGTTAATCAGTTCCATTTCACCAGTTAACGGGAGCATCTAAGATGAAAGCAGTCGGTTATCAGCAATCACTGGCCATTAGCGAGCCGGCGTCGTTATTGGATATAGAATTAGCCACTCCGGTCGCTGCAGGCCACGATATTTTGGTTAGGGTGGCAGCGGTTTCGGTTAATCCGGTGGATACCAAGATCCGCAAGAGAGTCACGCCTGCAGCCGGTGAATATAAGGTGCTGGGCTGGGATGCCGCCGGTGAAGTGGTGGCGGTAGGTGAGCAGGTTAGCCGCTTTGCGCCCGGTGATCGGGTGTATTATGCCGGGGCATTGCAGCGGCAGGGCTCAAACGCCGAATATCAGCTGGTCGATGAGCGGATCGTGGGTAAGATGCCAGCGAATCTGAGCTTTGAACAGGCGGCGGCCTTACCGCTTACCGCCCTGACAGCCTGGGAGCTGTTGTTTGATCGCCTTGAGCTGGCGACGCCCAGCTTAAAACATCCGAAGCCGGTATTACTGGTAACAGGTGCGGCCGGTGGTGTCGGCTCTATACTGGTGCAGCTGGCCCGCCAACTGACGACAGTGACGATAGTAGCGACGGCGTCCCGGCCGGAGAGTCAGCAATGGGTGCAAGAGCTCGGAGCGCACTATGTGGTTAACCACAATCAGCCATTAATACCGCAGCTACAACAGCTGGGGATCCAGGCGGTGAGCCATGTCGCCAGCCTGACCCAAACTGATCAGCACTACGCTGAGCTGGTGCAGTTGCTGGCGCCACAAGGCAAGCTGGCATTAATTGATGATCCTGTTGGCGGTCTTGACATTATGCCGCTAAAACAAAAGAGTATTTCGCTGCACTGGGAGTTTATGTTCACCCGCTCGCTGTTTAGCACACCGGATCTGCTGACCCAGCATCAAATTCTGACCGATCTTAGTCGTCTGATTGAGCAGGGCCAGATTAATACCACGCTCAAGCAGAGCTTCGGCAAGATTAATGCGGAAAATTTAAAGCAGGCGCATGCGCTGTTAGAGAGCGGTAAGGCAATAGGTAAGATTGTGCTGGCCGGGTTTTAACGCTGAGCCTGGTTAGCTCTGGGATGAAAAGTGCACGCCGGGTTTGCTAGCCCGGCATGCTGTCTGCTTAATTCAGCTTGATTCAGGCGATTTGCTCACCGTCAAAACTGCTGTAATAGGCTTTTAACAGCACCTTTTCCAGCGCCAGTTTAAAGGCCTGATTAATCGGGTAGTGCTTGTTGCCCAGGTCATAATCTAATTGGCTGACTTGTTCTTTAATGCTCATCATCATTGGCGGTGGATTATCGGTCAGCATAATTAAATGCTGCTGATATTTATCCAGTTTATCCGCTTTAATCACCTTGCAGACCGACAGTGCAGCCTGGCCTTGTTTGTCGCGATAGCCGGCCGCGCCAAACATCCGACAAATACTGGGTCTTTGCTGATACACAGTACAATGGCCTTGTTTACCATCAAAGGATAAACGCTGATAAAAAAAGCAGCCAGATACCTCTGGTAACTCTTCGAGTTGTGTCAGTGTCTGCTCTGCTTTACCCTGATCAAACAGGTGTAATGCCAGCGGCAACGCTTCCAGCACCGTCGCCTCAATGGTGGTTTGAGTGCAACACTCACCACAACTGTCACGGCAGGTTAGGCCGCTGGCACGTTGATAACCGGAAAAGGTGTCCGCCATTTCGCCATACACAGCCTCAACACGACGCGATAACTCACGCAGTCGTTGCATAAAGACTCCGAACGAAATAACTATTAATGAATTGTAGTCGTGAAACGGCGACTTGCCGCCGGCGCATTTTAGTGTGCCGGATGGCTGCTACGCAATAGGCTGGTGTAAAAATCGTCAGTTGAGGTGCTGTGACCGTGCCGGCTGCAACAGCAAGGCACTGGAGACTAACAGCAAAAAAATAGCCAGATTTAACCACTCGGCAAACCCCGACAGGTAGCGGGTTTGCACAAACAGCAGGCAGAAAGTGCCGAGCGTCGCCAATAATGCATAGCGGGGTGCGGCCTTCAGCTCAGTGGTCAGGCTGATATAGATGGCCTGAATAATAACGATGCTCAGGGTTACGCTGACACTGACGAACAGCAGCTGCAGCTTCAGCGGGCCGCTGGCAAATAAGGGGCTAAAGATCAGTAGCAAGGCTGCCGCAGCAGCCAGCATATTGAGTTGTCTGGCTCTGGAGCCAGCATATTGCAGCAGACTACGGCGGCTAAACAGGGTTAAACAGAGCAGGCAACTGCCGACTGCAATATAGAGAATCACCGGGTTGAGCTCAGGGTAAACCGGCCATAACTGATTAAAAGCCAGCCCGTTTAAAATACCCAATACCAGCGCAAAGCTCAGATAGAAGCCGGCCAGAAAACACAGCGCTGTATTACGCTGTAACCAACTGCAATACAGGGTGGTTAAAACCAGCAACAATAATACGCCACTGAGTAAGGCATCTTCCAACAGCTGTTGCTGCGCCTCGGCCAGTAAGATCGGTAAACTGGCTAGCCTGAGCTCAGTGCCTAGCAAGGAGGCATCCTGAATTTTCAACAATAAGGTTGCGCTGCCATTGGCCTCCAGAGAAACTGATTGTACATAGCCCCGTACCGGCAGGGCACGCTCGCTGTATGGCAACAAACTACCGGTTTTACCCAATAGCTGGGCGCTGGGGATCTCCGGTTGTAATTGGTAAAAGCTGAGGCGATCTGCCGGTAAAAATGGGTAATGCAGCCAGGCTTGCCAGGTTTCTGGAAACGGATTGTTCAGTTGCACCAGCAACCAGAGTGCTTGTTGTGCTGTAACTCTGAGTGTGGCCTTGCCGGCGGGTAAATCATTAAACTGGTGAAACAGCGCCCTGTCCCGTACTAACTCTTCGGCACTGAGTTCTACCGCCGTAATTTGATACTGCACCTGGGGTACCACTATGGAGCGTTGCAACAGTTGTTCCGCCAGCGGCTGCTCAATAGCGTAGCTATGTTGGCTAAAGGCCAGGGTTAGCATCAGACAGGCAAAATAACGTAACCACAGCAGCAAAAGAAACTCCGGAATAGACGTGCAGATGGCTTGAGCAGCAGGCCAGTTTGCGGATTAATAGGACGATAACGATAATAAACAGAGGGATCCTAATGTACAAGCATGTTCTATTACTGTTGCTGGCCTTAACCTGGCCCGCGTTGGCGGCGGATATTGAACAGGGCCGGCAAAAGGCCGCGGTCTGTGTCGCCTGTCATGGCGCTGATGGTATAGCGGTGATTGCCGAGTACCCGAATCTGGCCGGGCAGAAAGCGAAATATCTGCAGCTGGCGATTAAAGCCTACCGCGACGGCGAGCGCCGCCATGCGGTGATGTCACCGATGGCAAGCGGACTGTCAGAGCAGGATATCGCCGATCTGGCCGCCTTCTATGCCAGCTTACCACCTGCAGGCAATTCGGCGGCTAAGTAGTCGTTAATTTCGGTCAGAAAGTCGGCGCCGTAGCGGCCAAGCTTGGTATAGCCAACGCCGCTTACCGCCAGCATACCGGCATTATCAGTCGGCAATTTCTGGCACATATCAATCAGGGTGGCGTCGCTGAATACCACAAAGGGCGGCACATCATCGCGCTCAGCGATCCTTTTGCGCAGCGCCCTGAGCCGGGCAAACAGCTGACGGTCATAATTTTGATTGGCCAGTTTCGCCGGGGCCTTCGCCACGCTTTGTAGCCTGGGTACTGCCAGAGATAACTGTTGCTCACCGCGCAGCACCGGCCTCGCTGCCGGTAATAGCCGCAGTACCGAATGATGGCTGATATCCTGTTGTAATAAGCCAAAATGGATCAGCTGACGGAAGATACTCAGCCAATAATCGTGACTCAGTGCTTTGCCGAGGCCCCAGGTCGAGACCTTGTCGTGACCAAAATCGAGAATTTTCTGCGTCTGGCCACCGCGCAGTACCTCAATCACATGATGTAAACCGAAATTCTGATCAACCCGGTACACGCAGGACAGCGCTTGTTGGGCCAGCTCGGTGCCATCAAATTGTTGTGGTGGGTTAAGGCAGATATCGCAGTTGCCGCAGGCCTGTTGCCGCGCTTCACCAAAGTAATTCAGCAGTACCAGCCGGCGACAGGTTTGCGCTTCTGCAAAGGCGGCCATCGATAAAAAGCGCTGCCATACCACTTCGGCCCGGCCCGGGTTTTCTTCAGCTTCCAGCCAGCGCTTCATCCGGCCGATATCTGCCGGATCAAACAGCAGCACGGCCTCTGCCGCCACACCATCCCGACCGGCGCGGCCCGTTTCCTGATAATAGGCTTCAATGGTGCGTGGCAATTCAAAATGCACCACAAAACGGATATTCGGCTTATCGACCCCCATGCCAAAGGCCACGGTGGCGACAATCAGGTTGATATCGTCACGCTTGAAGGCATCCTGCACCCGTTGCCGTTCGGTTGAGTCATGGCCGGCGTGGTAGGCCGCGACTTTATAACCCCGTTCCTGCAGTTGCGCGGTCAGTTCATCGACTTTACGCCGGGAGCTACAGTAAATAATACCGCTCTGATTTTCCTGTTGCTTCAGGTAAGCCAATAGTTGTTCCAGCGGGCGGAATTTTTCCTGTACCGTATAGCGGATATTCGGCCGGTCAAAGCTACCACGATGAATATAAGGGTTGCTTAACCCCAGTTGCTGCAGAATATCCTGCTGAGTCGCCGGATCGGCGGTAGCGGTCAGAGCAATAAAGGGCACACCGGGAAAGCGTTGTTTCAGCTGCGACAAGGCCATATAGTCGGGCCGGAAATCATGGCCCCACTGCGAGATACAGTGGGCCTCGTCAATGGCAAACAGGCTGACGCCAACCTCCTGCAAGCGCTCCAGAAAGCTCGGTTGCAGCAAACGCTCGGGTGCGACATACAGCAGTTTCAGTTCGCCATAACGCAGCTGATTCAGCACGTCCAATACCGCTTCCCGGCTCAGACTGCTGTTGACATAGGCTGCGGCAATACCGTTGGCGCGCAGGCTATCGACCTGATCTTTCATCAGCGACATCAGCGGCGATACGACCAGGGTTACGCCGGGCAATTGCAGAGCAGGCAACTGATAACAGAGTGACTTACCGCCGCCGGTGGGCAATAACACAAAGCAATCCCGGCCCTGCAGCACAGCCGAGATAATCTCCTGCTGACCGCTACGCCAGCTGCTGTAACCGAAGCTTTGCTTTAATACTGCCAGCAGTTGTTCTGACACCCGAAATCCACCTCAGAAAAAACGCCTATTGTATGCAGAAAAGCCTGAGTTTTACAGCGGCATTGGCTTTGCAGCGGCCACCTTTGCCGCTACACTGGCAGAAAAGGTCTTACCACTGAGCTGAAAATGACGCCGGAACAACTACTTAACTACATCGCTGCCGCCTTTAACGAAATGCCGTTTAACAAACTACTGGGCCTAACGGTTACCCGCTTTGATGAGGAGGGGGCTGAAGTGCGTTTCCGTTGGTCAGCGCAGCTGGTCGGTAACCCGTTACAGCAAATTCTGCATGGCGGCGTGATTGCCTCGGTACTGGATGTGGCCGGCGGCTTAATGGCCGTTGCCAGTGCCCTGGGACGGGTTAGCAGCGTGGCGCCGGCTGAGCTGGCAGAGCGCTTTGGTAAGATGAGTACCATTGATATTCGTACCGACTATCTGCGGCCCGGTCGTGGTGACGAGTTTATTGCCACGGCGCGGGTGATCCGGGCCGGTAACAAGGTCGCAGTATGCCGCATGGAGCTGCATAACGAGCAAGGCTTGCATATTGCGCTCGGTACCGGCACCTATCTGGTCGGCTAAAGTGCTACAATAGCGCTCAGGTGTTAGTGATAGAGAGGCAAAGATGCTGAGTTGGCTGGATATAATAGCGGTGCTCTGGTTCAGTGTAGTTTGGTCTGGTTATACGCTGTATGCCAAGAAAAGAGCGAAAACGGCGACCTGTTTATCATTTGAAATGCGCCGCAAACGCAATGACTGGATGCAGCAGATGCTGCGCCGGGATAATAAGATGGCCGATGTCGGCTTGATCTCTACTCTGGAGCGCAATGTGTCGTTTTTTGCCTCCAGCTGTTTGCTGATCCTGGCGGGTTTACTGACAGTGCTGACTTCCAGTGAGCGACTCAGTACCATGCTCAGCGGCCTGATCCCGTGGAGTGTGCAGTCGGAAATGCAAATCCAGCTGAAAATCCTGTTATTGGCCTTTATTTATGTGTTTGCTTTTTTCCAGTTTACCTGGTCGTTACGGCAGTATGGTTTTGGCGGCGTGCTGATTGGTGCCGCGCCGGATGGTAAAGCCCTGACGCCGGAAGAGCAACAGCTCTATGCCAACCGCACTGCTAAGGTGATTGATCAGGCCGGACACTCTTTTAACTATGGTTTAAGAGCGATTTATTTTTCGCTCGCGGCCCTGACCTGGTTTATTGATGCCGCTTTGTTTATGGTGGTTACGGTGCTGGTGCTGCTGATCCTGAAACACCGCGAGTTTCATTCCAAGATCCTAAAAGCCTTGCAGGAGTGTTAATCCTGGCAGGTTGGATTTTGTTCGTCTGATGGTGTTTCGAGCGTGAAACGAGCAGGGCGTTAGCACAGTACCCGGCTGCGTGATAGAGCCGCCGGGTGTGTTAAGTTATGTTACGGGTTTTCAAAGGCTTTAATTACCCGCACTACACCTTCGACATTACGGGCAATATCCACAGCGCGATCGGCCTCAGCGCCACCAACTAACCCCATCAGAAACACTTCCTGGTTTTCGGTGACCACGCGAATATTCAGGCCGCTGACCCGCTCATCTGCCAGCAACTGTGTTTTTACCTTAGTCGCAATCCAGCTATCGCGGGTGCGGGTGGTCATGGAGGTATTGTTGCCCAGCCGGATTTGGTTATGCACCACCTTTACGCTCGGAATATCCTGCACCAGACGCTGCGCCTGCTCTTTAATTTGTTCGCTGCGGGTCTGCCCGGTAAGCAATACCACGCCGTTATAGCTGGTGATATTAATATTGCTGCCTTTGGCGGTCAGCTGATCGTCACTCAGCGCCCGGCGCGCCTTAATCACTATGCTATTATCGTCAATCTGTGAACCCAGGGTGCGTCTGTCATGGGCTGAGGTCACCGCAGTAGCGCCTCCGGCAACAACGGCAGCAGCACAGCCTTGTAGTACTAACAATGCAGCCAGTAACGGTAATAATTTAGCCATCAGAACTCTCCTTGCTGTGGAAACAGCGTCATATCAATTAATTCGCAGACACAATGTAACAGGAAGGTGTAACACTCCACTACCCGCGCCGGGCGATGCGCCGGCACCTTTAATTCCACATCCTGCTGATTAAGCAAACCGGATAACTCGCTGCTGTTATCCACGGTCAGCGCGATCACTTTCATATCTTTGGTTAAGGCTGCTTCGGTAGCCCGGATCAGGCTTTGCTCAGCGCCGTTGAGTGAAATCACCACCAACACATCCGCCGCTTGCCCCAGGGCGCGCACCTGACGCGCCAGATAATCATGGTTTTGCTGGTTACCCGGTTGCAAGCTGGATGCATCCGCCTGCAAGGCAAAGGCCGGCAGGCAAGGGCGTTCGGTTTCAAACTGATCTAACAATAATTGGGCGAAATGGCTGGCCAGGCTGCGGGAGGCACCCTCGCCACAGCAAATTACCTTGCCGCCATTAATCAGAGCGTCCACCAACAGTAAAGCACTGCTTTCAATCGGGCCGGCCAGCGCCTCGCTGGTGGCAATCATGGTTTGGATATTTTCACTAAACAGATGTCTGATATGTTCCTGCATCCTGATTCCTGTTAACTAAAGGCATTTTGCAGCCACTGGTATTGGTATGGCGCCGGGCCTTGCACGGCTAAGACATCGATCCGGCAAGGTTGTTCACTTAAACGGTGTAATTGACAATACCACTGTACCGCACGGCGGACCTTTTGTTGTTTGCTATAGGTTACGGCTGCCAGGGCGCCACCAAAGGCTTGGCTGGCCCGGTATTTTACTTCAACAAAGACCCAGCAGGAGCCTTGCCGCATCACCAGGTCAATTTCGCCGGCTTTGCACTGAAAGTTCTGTGCCACCAGTTGTAACCCCTGCTGTTGCAGGTAACTGGCGGCCAGTTGCTCGTAGTAGGCTCCCTGCTGCTGATTCAAGGTGTTTAAGGCTCCTGCACCGCAACCAGACGGTTGCTTTGGTAGCTGGCCCAGCTGAGTTGCCGGCTGATGCTGCCGTCACTCAGCACGCTGAGGCGGCCGGTAAAGCCGGGGAAGCTTAAAGACGGTAATTGCTGTTGCTGTTTCAGGCTGCCCACCAGCTGGTAGGCGTCAAAGCCCATCGCAAATAAGCGTTGCAGGCTTTCATCCTGCTCCGGAAATAGCTGCAGGTACTGCTCGCGTACCGCCAGAATATGTTGCTCACCCAGTAACCAGGGCGTTTCAGTAAAGGTCAGGCCATTTAAATCACGCAGATCATTGGCATCACCGCCAACGGTATAGCTGCGGGAGCTGGCGTAAATCGGTAAGCGTGGGCCATGCTGGCTGACGGAGACGTCCAGAAAGGGTTTAAACATCCGGGTTTGTACCGGATCGGCAATCAGATAAATGGCGTCAATATCGCGCCGGCTGTGCGGTTCGCTTTCGACCTTGCCGCTGATCAGGCCTGAGATCTGACGAATACGCTCGCGGCTGGCGTCGGTTTCTAACAGCCGGGTGACCAGCGCTTCCAGCTCGTCACGGGCAGTAAATTCGTAATTTTCCGGTGCCGCAAAGCCAAGTTGTTGCCACTGCCGGCTAAACTGCTGCAGCATACGCTGGCTAATGGCATTGCGGGCACTGATCACAACTGGCCGTTGATAATTTTTACGGGCGAATAGCTGTGCCATCTGTGAGGCTTCATCTTCCATATTCAGCGCAAAGTAAAAACGATCAGCCTGAGGCTGCCGGCTGCTGTCGCGGCTGTTCAAAAACAGCGTCGGGTAACGCCAGTCCTGTAGTTGGCTGATGGCATCAACCTGATCCCGCAATAGTGGCCCTATGACAAAATCGACACCCGCAGTGGCAAGTTGTTGCTGCAGCGCTGCCATCGGTTGCTGGCTATCAAAAAACAGTAATTGGCGCTCAGAGGTCTGGTTCTGAGCCGCAGCGGCTAACAAGCCATATTGAATGGCCCGGGCCGGCTGACTGAACTGGCCGCTAAAAGGCAGTAATACCGCAATCTTGCGCGGTTGATAGGGCTCTAACGCCAGTTGCTGTTGTAAATTCGCCGGTAGCTCGCGCAGTGACGGCAGCTGCGGATAGCGCTGCTGCCAATCGGCCAGTGCAAATTGCAGTTGCTGCGGCGCTCCCAGGTAGTTGCGTACCAGCTCCAGCAAATTCAGCCAGCCGAGACTGCGTTGACTGGCGCCTACTTTCAGGTTGTTCAGCTCGGTATTATCCAGATTACTGAGCTGCTGCCAGAGTTGCGCCTGTAACTCCGGATAACCGGGTTCAGCCTGGCGGCTGTCGGCTAGCAGTTGATCCAATTGCAGTAAGGCACGGGCAGCAGCATAGCTACGGCCCAATTGCTGATACAGGCTGGCGCTGGCCCACAAAAATGCCGGCCGATCTGCCAGCGGCAGCTGAGCCGGATTGGTATTCTGGACTAAACGTTCAGCCAGACTCAGTTCGCTATGTGCCAGATAGGCTTGCAATAATGGTAATTGATTCGCCGAGCGGATAGCGGTTGTTTCGCTCAGCTGCAGGCTATCGCTGATGGCCAGTGCCAGTTCGGCATTTTGCTCTGCCAGGGCCTGGCGTGAGGCACGTAGCAGTAGGCGTTGCTGCCGTTCGCCGCTTTCGCTGGCTGCTTGCTGCAATAGCGACTCGGCGCTATCTGCACTCGGCGTTACCGAGGGGGCAGGCTTAGTCGGTGCGACAACTTGCGGACGCTCGACAGCGCTGACTTCCAGTTCAGATGGGGCCGGTGTTTGCGCGCAGCTGCTTAAAAGTGTGGCGCAGGACAACAGGAATACAGGCTTCAGTTTGCTGGTTTTCACAATGCACAGTACCATAAGGTGTTAATAGTGGTATCTTACTGACACTACCCGTTAAGCTCAATGAAATAGCGACTTATGACTAAACAAATCGGCTCACTTTATGTTGTAGCCACGCCAATCGGCAATCTGGACGATATCAGCCAACGCGCAATCCGCACCTTACAGCAGGTTAGCTGTATCGCCGCTGAAGATACCCGCCACAGTGGTAAGCTGTTACAGCATCTGGGAATTAGCAACCGTTTATTCGCCTTGCATGACCATAACGAGAAACAGCGCGCCGCCAGCATTATTGAAAAATGCCTGGCGGGTGAAGAGGTGGCACTGATTTCCGATGCCGGTACACCGCTGATCAGCGACCCGGGCTACAGTCTGGTACGGCAGTGTCGGGATGCCGGTGTGCCGGTAGTACCTATCCCCGGGCCTTGTGCACTTATCACCGCACTCTGCGCTGCCGGCCTGCCTACCGATAAGTTTCAGTTTATCGGTTTTTTAGCACCGAAATCGACGCAACGGCAAAACCAGTTAGCTGAGGTACCCGCCGCCGGTGGCACCATTATTTGTTATGACACAGCGCGACGCATTCTGGATACGCTGCAAGATGTGGTCGCGGTGTTCGGGGCCGAGCGTCAACTGGTGCTGGCAAAAGAACTAACAAAAACCTTTGAGCATTTTGCTTGTGGCACTGCAGCAGAGATCAGTAGCTGGCTGACGGAGGATCCGCAGCGCTGCCAGGGCGAAATGGTGCTGATGATTGCACCGGCACCAGCGAAAGCCGATGAGGCGGTCAGTGAGGAAGTGCAACGTACGCTAAAAATCCTGCTCGCTGAGTTGCCGCTGAAGCAGGCAGCCGCGCTGGCGGCACAAATTCATAACGAAAAGAAAAATGCGCTCTATCAGTTGGCGCTGAGTTGGCAAACAGATTAGCGTTAGCCCTTAACGCGATTCTCGCGTATAATCCACCACGGAGTCGGCCAGGGCAATCGCTGCTTGCGCAAGCAAGGGGAGGAAAGTCCGGGCTCCACAGGGCAGGGTGCCAGGTAACGCCTGGGAGGCGCGAGCCTACGACCAGTGCAACAGAGAGCAAACCGCCGATGGCCCAGCTGTTTACAGTTGGGATCAGGTAAGGGTGAAAGGGTGCGGTAAGAGCGCACCGCGCGACTGGTAACAGTTCGTGGCACGGTAAACTCCACCCGGAGCAAGATCAAATAGGCCCCCTATGGCGCGGCCCGCGTTGGGGGCGGGTAGATTGCTGGAGGCTTAGGGTGACCTAAGTCCTAGAGGAATGATTGCCACTCTGGCAACAGAGCACAGAACCCGGCTTACCGGCTGACTCCAACTTCTTCTGGCAGTGCAGTAACCTGTAAAAGCGTTACGGCACTAGCCTTTATCGCTTTGTACGTAATAACTGATTTGCGCCCGTGGGTTAAGGTAAGCCATCACTTCAGCCGGTATTGATGTTGGTTTTAATACTTTTTGCACTGCAAGCTTACCCTCTTCCAAGGTAATAACCGGCGCTTCCAGTCTTGGGATCTGCGAGTCATAAATCAGGACATTGGGGTAGAGTATCTTGTCACTGTTAACCGAAATCACCAGACCAATACGTTCATCGCTTAACTGAATAATGGTACCTGGAGGGTAAATCCCCATCATTTTAATCAGCTGAGCCATATAAGTAGCATCTAGTTTGCCTTTCATGCTTTTAAACATAAAAGACATCGCATGATGCGGCGAGCGTGCTTTACTGGGATCTAGCGGGTGGCACAGGTTATCAAATTCATTAACCACAGCAACGATCTTGGCTAACTTATCAATCTTATCTGCTTTTAGACCTGCCGGATAACCACTGCCGTCGAGCAGTTCGTGATGCTGCGCAATAATAGCAATTGCGTCTTCGGGGAAAGACTCTGTTAACTGCAACAAATCCACACCGTATTTGGGGTGCAGCTTAAGAAAATTGGCTTCTGCGGAATTAAGTTTTTCTGCTTTGCGCAGGATCTGGGTCGGTACTTTCAGTTTGCCCAAATCATGAAACAAGCCACCTAAACCGATCAGTTTGATTTGATCTGAGGTGAAGCTCAAATCTTTTGCCAGCAGCATCGACAGCATAGCAACGTTCAGCACATGATAATAAAGGCTTTCCTGTTCTTTTCCTGCCTGTGAAATCATATGCAACACCAAAGCGTCGGCATTGACGATAATATCAGCGATTTGCGAGATCATTTCTTTGGCTTCATCAACCGCCTGTAATGGCCTGCTGTTGATTTTTGACATGATGTTACGAACCTGCACCATCGATTGCTCAAAGGCTTTTTCAGTGCGCTGTATCTGTCGCCGTTGCTCTTTCGCTTTTTCTACCCGTTCGGCTTTATCCCGTTCCAAATCCAACCGGTAGTTCTCTGCGCGTTGCTCCAACACACTGTCTTCCGGTTCAGTCGCTTTTTTGCTCGCCGCTACGATAGTGCTTTTTTCAGGAAAGAAATAGACAAACTCAGTGTCCAGCTTACGGATAATCGCCACTTGTTCAATAGTTTCAACTTTGAACTTATTGGAGATAAAAGGGTGTTTAAACCAACTCAGTGGAATTTGAATAAAGTAACCTATCTGAACCTGATTCGGACTAATCTTAGCTGCGGCCACTCAACACCTGTATGCTTCTGAGAGGGTATATTCAAAAACTATAAAATAAGTTACGCCAAGCAACAAATGCTACCCCTAAAAATTCGCTACTAAAAACTGATTGTTCACTGCGTTTTAAGGATCAGATAAAAAAGGGCTGCCGCAGCAGCCCTTTCGTTGAGGTTGCGTTACATAAATTTATATTCCAGCAACAGGGTATAGGCCCGACCGCGTGGATCAGCAATCCGCGGTTCCCAGGCGGCACCGGCAGCAAAGTCGTTCTGATGCGCGGTGAACGGTGGGTCCTGATCAAACAGGTTTTTGATACCGAAGGTAAAGCTCAGGTTATCAAAACCACTGTAGGTCATGCTGTAGTTATAGGTGGTATAACTACTGACATTTGGATTCCAGCCACTTGGAATATAGCTACCATTACGCACACTAACCGGTAACTCATCTTTGTAGCCATCGCGGTAGATCTGGGTCAGGTTATGGGTCCAGTCACCTTTCACATAGCTCAGATTCAGCGTATGTTTCCACTTAATCGGTAAGTTAAAGTAACGTACATACTCGCCAACCAGGTTATCGCTATAGGGCAGAATTTCCAGCCCTTTAGTTTTAAAGGTATCAATATAACTTCCGTTCAGGTTCAGGCGCCATTTGCCATTAGCGAAATCACCGGTCAGGTTAGCATCAATTTCAATACCGCGGGTCAGGGTACCGCCTGAGTTGATGAAGCGGCGATCGATGGCGACGATCTGGCCATTACTATCCCGGATCCAGTTGGCCTGGAATACCTCGTAGTTATTGATCAGTACATCCCTCGGTGCCGAGCGAATGGTATCGGTACGTTCAATTTCCCACCAGTCCACGCTAAAGTTAAAGTTATCAAAGGGCGCAACCACCACACCGAAACTCTTCTGCTCCGACTCTTCCGGTTTCAGGTCCGGTTTACCGCCAAAAATCTCTACCGGCCGGATCGAGGCACAACCCGGAATCGTCTCACTGGCGACGGCGCCCGGACAGGTTGCCGGATCAGCCAAATCTAAACCGGTATACTGCGATTCGGTATTACCGTTAAATAACTGGTTAAAGGAAGGCACTTTAAAGCCGGTACTAAAGGCACCGCGGATCATCACTTCTTCTATCGGGCGATAGTTAAAGCTGATTTTCGGGTTAGTGGTGCTACCAAAGCCATCATACTTGTCGTAACGACCGGCCAGGCTGATATCCAGACTGTCCAGCAGTGGCACATAGAACTCGACAAACACGGCCTTAATATCGCGGCTGACTTTATCCAGCACGTTGGCGTTATCGAAAGGCGCGTTAAAGATCGGCCGCATCTGTGAGCGTTGGTCACCGTTAAACTTAAACTCCTCGCGGCGTAAGTCGGTACCGATCGCAGCCTGAATTTCACCACCTGGTAGTTCGAAACCTAAACCGCCAGTAAAGGTCGCATCCAGCTGTGTCATCAGTGACTCACCGTCATATAAGCGTACACCGTCAGCAGACGCGGCTTGTAAGGCTGCCATACCGGCATCAGACTGGCGTTGTCCCGGCAACAGGAAAGGGTTGATTAAACCGCTACCCAGTACCTGCTGTAAAGCATCAGTGTAATGATAGCCGCTGGCCAGCACCGAGTTGGAGGTACTGGAGGCGCGGGATAAGCCGACGGCATAATCCCAGTCAAAGGCACTGATAATACCTTCGAATGCTGCATTAACACGGTAGGATGTGGTTTCGGTATCAATCTGCCGTGGTCCACACGCCATACAGCGCCAGCGATAGGCGATAGGTTCGCCATAATTTAGCTGGCTGGTGCCAAAGTAGTTTGCCAGCGCCGTGTAGATTAAATCATAAGATTCACCGGTCGACGGATACCAGGTACTGCGGTTAAACACGGCACCCGGAGAGATTTGATTGGGTTCAAACGCCTTACTGACATCGACTTTAGAGCCAACAAATTCGACATAGGCCATATGATCATCGCTGAGCTTAAAGGAGGCCCGGCTGATAAAATCCAGACTATCCATCGGCTGTTGGATCCGCGCTGCCGCCGGATAGTCCCAGGCACAGGCATAGCGTGACGAAATTGAACTCCAGAGCCGCTCATCATAAGGGCCCATCATATCGCCGCCGCGTTCACAACCCAAACCGCCTGGTAAATCCAGAATGTTAATGGCAATCATATTCAGGCCATCACGTGGATCGCGTAAGCCAGTGCCAATCAGGTTGCGTTCAGCCGCCGGCCGGTTAAACACCGTCGCAAAAGGGGTACCCCGGGTGTCGGGTGATAAACCACGTTCTGGCTGGAAGGTATTGGAGAAAGCCCGATCGGTACCTTCCAGAGTTTCATTTTTTTTGTAACTCAGAGTACCAAACACGTTCCAGCCATCTTTATTGATATCACCGGCACCGAGCAACAGGTTAGTACGGTAGATATTACCGCCACCGGCCTCGGTGGTATCGGCAAAGGCAGAAACTTCAGCACCGGTATAATCTTTCTTGGTGATAAAGTTAATAACACCACCGATGGCGTCGGTACCGTACATCGCAGAAGCACCATCACGCAGTACTTCAACCCGCTCCAGAGCGGCAAAGGGGATAGAGTTCAAATCTACTGCCCGGCCTTTTAAACCGTGCGTTGCTACCCGGCGGCCGTTTAACAGTACCAGGGTGGCATCGGCACCCTGACCGCGCAGGTTGGCACCGGATACACCGTTATTACCGCGTTGTTCATCCGAGACGATACCGCCATTACTGGCCAGGTTGTCTGACGAGTTACCGGCGATATTCAGTTGCATTAATAATTGTTCTGCCGAGGTAATACCCTGAGCATCGATTTCCGCTTTGCTAAATACGGTCAGCGGCAGCGAACCTTCAATATTGGTTCTCTTAATGCTGGAACCGGTAACCCGGATCCGTTCTACTTTCGCATCCTCGGCGTCCGGAACTGCTGTGTCCTGCGCCATGACGACTGATGAGCCCAAGCCGGCAAGGGCAATGGACTGAATGAGCCTGTTCAACTTCATTGCAATCTCTCCTGGATATTACACCCTTTATAATTATTTCATCGTTACGCTGCTTAGCCGTGCGGCGCTGTGCAGGGATGTAGATTTTCTGCACAAAATTAACATAGCAATCTTTTGTTGGTTTTGAAAATAATTTATGCTAAAAAATAACAAATTCAGGAATATTTCATTCCGACGGAGTCTGGGTTGAACAGAATACTGGCTGTAAGCACCTGTTTTTGGCTGATAATGCTGCCATTATTGTTGCCGGGTAGTGGCCGTGCCCAAACCCCGGACTGGCAGTCTGACATTCCGCTACTACAGCAACAGCATCTGAGCGCAGACTACTGGCTGGCGAAACTGCCAGCAGCTCAGCAACTACTGCTCGACGCGCAACAAATCCGGGCTTTTAATCAGCGCACCTTTGCCGTGCAGCCAGAAATGCAACCCATCGCCGAAATACCGCTTAGCCATTCCCGCCAGCAGTTACTCGAGCGATTGGATAAGGTTAGCAGTATTCCGGGTAGTGCGCGTTTTTTTGCCAATGGCCGGGCGCTGGTTGAAGCAGATTGGCTGCCACTGCAAGCTGCGCTTAACCGCGATGGCATCGAAGACATCAATCCAACCCGCTTTGCATTGGTGACCCGCCGCAGCCTGCTGTTAGCTTTTCCAACCACCCTGCGGATCTTTAATGACGCCATGGCGCTGGATTTAAACCGCCTGCAGGAAACAGCGGTCTTTGTCGGTGAGCCGCTGGCTGTGTTACATCAAACCGCGGACCAGCAATGGGCACTGGTACAGAACTATCATTATACCGGCTGGGTAGAAAGCTCAGCGCTGGCGATTGGCGAGCGACAGCAGATATTAGCCTATGCCGCAGCTGAACCCTTTCTGGTGATCACCGGCGCCAGAGCACATACTAACTTTACACCTGAACTGGCTGCTATCTCTGAACTGCAGTTGGATATGGGGGTGCGGCTACCTTTATTATCGGCCGCCAGTCAGGGACACAGTATTTATGGTCAGAATCCGCATGCCAGCTATATTGTGCAGCTACCCATGCGGGGCGCAGATGGCGCCTTAGAGTTGGTGCCGGCTTTGATTGCGCGCAACCAGGACGTGTCGGTGGGCTATCTGCCTTATACCACAGAGCAACTGCTGCGCCAGGCCTTTAAGTATCTCGGGCAGCGTTATGGTTGGGGTTATGACTATAACAGTGTCGATTGCACCGGCTTGCTGGTCGATATTTTCCGAACCTTTGGTCTGCTGATGCCGCGCAATTCCGGTGAACAGGGCTATGGTGATTTTGGTCAAAACCAGCGTTTTGCGGAAGATTTACCAGTAGCGGACAAATTGGCGTTACTAAAGTCAGCACAGGTCGGTGATTTGTTGTATCGCCCCGGCCATGTGATGATCTATCTGGGCGAAAGTGGCGGTGAGCCCTTTGTGCTGCATTCGGTATTTGATCTGGCCTATTACCAACAGGATGGCCATTTTTATCGCGGTACCTTGAACGGAGTGGCTGTAACGCCGCTGACTCCGCTTTATCTGACAGCTGAACAGAATTATCTGCACCGGCTGTATAATATTAAATCGCTGCGTTAACCGAGGTGCGCATGAAAATTACCGATATCCGGCTGGGCATGCTACGGGTGCCGCTTAAGACGCCGTTCAAAACGGCATTGCGGACAGTGAATCAGATTGAAGATGTGGTGGTGGTGGTAGAAACCGATACCGGCCATCTGGGCTATGGTGAGGCGCCGGCAACAGCGGTGATCACCGGTGATATTCATGGCTCCATTATCGAAGCGATCCGCACCGTGATCAAACCCAAGCTGTTGGGGCAGGATATTAGTGATTTGAATCATATTATCCGGCTGATCCAAGGCTGTATTATGAAAAACTACAGCGCCAAGGCGGCGGTTGAGATGGCGGTGTATGACTTGTTCGCGCAGTCCTATCAGGCACCACTGTATAAGGTACTCGGCGGCGGCGTGCCGCGGCTGACCACTGACATTACCATCAGTGTCGATTATATCGATAAGATGGTCGCGGATTCACTGGATGCGGTCGCCAATGGCTTTGAAACCCTGAAAGTTAAGGTGGGTAAGGATATCGGCGTCGATATAGAGCGGGTAAAAGCTATTTATAATGCAGTGGCTGGCAAAGCTTTGATCCGGCTGGATGCCAATCAGGGCTGGACTGCCAAAGAAGCCGTTTATGCGCTGCATAAGCTGGAAGATGCCGGGGTGCGGTTAGAGCTGGTGGAGCAACCGGTTAAATACTACGATCTGGAAGGACTAAAATATATTACCGAGCGGGTTCATACGCCGGTGATGGCCGATGAAAGCAGCTTTGGCCCGCGTGAGGTGATTGAGCTTATCAAGATGCGGGCCGCCGATATCATCAATATTAAGCTGATGAAAACCGGTGGTATTTCCAACGCCATTAAGATCGCCGATATTTGCTCCTTCTACGATATGCAGTGCATGATCGGCTGTATGCTGGAGAGCAGTATCAGTGTCGCAGCTGCGGTGCATGTTGCGGTGGCGAAAGCGGATGTGATTACTAAGGTCGACCTGGATGGGCCCTCGCTCTGTGCCTTTAATCCGGTGCATTGCAGTGTGAACTTTAACGGCCCGGATATCACCATAGGAGAGGCGCCGGGTCTGGGCGTCACTGCGATTGATGGCCTGGAGTGGTTAAACTAACTCTTTTCCAGCAACGCCAGCAGCTTATTATGCTCAGTAATATGCTGGCGGTAACTCGGGCTTTGGCAGAGTAACAAATAGAGTAAATGACACAGATGCTGCTGTGCTTGCTGGGTGACCAGCCGCGCCAAATGCTCGTCGGTTTCGGTATCCAATGTAAATAAGGTCACGTCAGCCACCGCACTTTGCGCACTGGTTTGAAAACGGGTCAGGGAGATGATCTGCAATTGCCGGCGTTTGGCATATTTCTCCAGCCGCAGTAAATCTGCATTCTCACCACTATCAGAAATCAGCAGTACGATACTGCCCTCGGGCAGGGTGCGGGCCAATTGTAAACTGACCGCCGGATCACTGTGAAACAGCGCCAGTTTACCCAGCTCCAATAAGCGGCTTTGCATATCAGCCGCGACTACCGCGGAATGCGCACTGCCAGCCAACAGAATTTGCCGGGCTTGTTGTAGCAACTTGGCCGCTTGCTGTAGCCGGCTTTCCGGGTTGATGGTCAGCAAGCCGCGCAGGCCTTGCCATAAACTCTGCTGCAGTTGCTCAGCTAACTGCGCCAAGCCACTGAGTTCAGCATTATTTTCCGGTGCTTCCCGTTGCAGGGTGGTGGCAGTGACCACCGCTTCCGTGATCGCCAGCTTTAGATCGGGGTAGCCTTTATAACCCAGTTTCTGGCAAAATTTCACCACGCTGGACTGGCTGATCCCAACCGCATCCGCCAGTTGCTGTGACGAATAGTCGCGTAACAGGTTGGAGTTATCCAGAATAAAGTCTGCCAACTTACGCTCGCTGGCAGAAAGTTGGTCTAACATTCCTTTTATTTTCAACAGACTAAGCATCGAATGGCGCCTCATAATGTGCTGGCCAGTCTGGACAGAGGTTTTATATTGAATAATTTATTCCGCAATAGCAAGTTTCACTATTCCGTTGCCGCAGCGATTTAATTTCCCACTAAATCATTTACTTCCTCCAAGCCGCGAAATTAGCGGGATCTTATTCGATCTGTGATGCTGTTTTTACCTTGACAGGTGCCGAAGTGGCACCCTAAACTGTCTCATTGTGGGGATAAGTGGGTAATTGTGGATCATTTTGGAGTGCAGAACGCGCTTAGTGGGATAACTAAGGTGTCACTGCCACGCCATTGAGCGCCACTTTAACGACCGTTAACACTTAATACAGGCAAACAACGATGTTTCGTGGATCATTCACACTGACATTAGATGACAAGGGCCGGTTAGCGCTGCCAGCGCGTTACCGCGACCGCCTTTTGTCTGAAAATCAGGGGCAATTGATCTGTACCATCGACCTGCATGATCCCTGTTTATTACTGTTTCCGCTGGCAGAGTGGGAAGAAATCGAAGAAAAATTGCAGTCACTCTCCAGTTTGAACCCGCAGGAGCGCCGTTTACAGCGCATTTTGCTGGGTAACGCCACCGAATGCGATATGGATAAAAGCGGCCGGATCCTGCTGCCAGCCTTTTTACGGCAGCATGCCAGCCTGGGCAAAAATATCCGTTTGGTGGGCCAACTCAATAAATTTGAAATCTGGGATGAAACCACCTGGCAAGATCGTCTGGCCGCTGATATTGAGCTGGAACAGGCGCAAGCTGGCTCGGTGGAGTTATCCGAACGCTTACAGGATTTTGTACTGTAAATGACCACAACTGAGCATATTTCGGTACTGTTGGCGGAAACGTTGACAGGCCTGGCGATCAAGGCTGATGGCATCTATCTGGATGGCACCTTCGGCCGCGGTGGTCACAGCCGGGAAATCCTGAAACAGCTGGGCCCGCAAGGCCGGCTGTATGCCATAGATCGCGATCCTGCCGCCATCGCTGCCGCAGCCCCACTGCAAGCTGATGCGCGTTTTCATATCACCCACAGCCCCTTTGCCGCCCTGGCGAACATTGCCGAATCTCTGGCTATTTTTGGCAAAATTGACGGTATTTTATTGGATCTTGGCGTTTCTTCCCCACAACTGGATGAAGCTGAGCGTGGTTTTAGTTTTATGCGTGATGGTCCACTGGATATGCGAATGGATCCGACCAGTGGTTTGTCAGCCGCCGAGTGGTTAGCCAGTGCTGATGTTGAAGATATCAGTTTTGTGTTGCGTGAATATGGCGAAGAAAAGTTTGCCTGGCGCATTGCCAACAGCATTGTTAATAGCCGCGCCGAGCAGCCGTTAACCCGCACCGGCCAGCTGGCTGACCTGATTAGCCGCGCGGTTCCAAAGAGTGCCAAAGAGAAAAAGCACCCGGCTACCCGCAGCTTTCAGGCTATCCGTATCTATATCAACAGTGAGCTGGAGCAAGTGAACCTCGCACTGCAGGGCGCTATGGCGGCACTTAAACCTGGTGGCCGTCTGTGTGTCATTAGCTTTCACTCGCTGGAAGATCGGCTGGTGAAACAGTTTATGCGGCGTCATTCCAAGCCTGAAGCGGTACCGCGTGGTTTGCCGCTGACAAATGCCCAGCTGCAACAAGAGGTGCCGTTAAAACTGATCGGCAAGGCCATCATGCCATCTGATACTGAATTGGCGGTCAATCCGCGCGCCCGTAGTGCGGTGCTACGGATCGCTGAGAGGACTGGCTGATGAGCGAGATCCGGTTATCTACTCAAATCAGACAACAATGGCAGCAGCGCAAGCTGGTGCTGTTGTTGTTATTGGCTTGTGTGTTAACCGGCCTGGCCGTGGTGCAGATGGCGCATTTAAACCGGCAATTAACGATCCAGCAGGATCAGAATTACCAGCAGCGTGATCAGCTGGATACCGAGTGGCGCAACCTGTTGCTGGAGCAGCGGGCGCTGGCCGAGCATAGCCGGGTGGAAGAAATTGCCCGCCGGCAACTGAATATGGAAAGACCGAGCGGCAATCGGGATATCACGGTGAGGCAACCATGAAGCGGCCCGTAGCGAAAGCCCAGGCAAAAACCAGGAAGCAGCCGACAGTGTTGGGTTGGCGGTTTGCTTTTGTGATGCTCAGCTTAAGCGCGGTCTTTGTGGCGCTGGTTGCCCGGGCTGCCTGGTTACAGGTGCTGGAGCCGGACATGCTGGTCACTCAGGGCGATTTGCGTACCTTACGGATTGAATCCGACAAGGTGATGCGCGGCATGATCCTGGATCGGCATGGCCAGGCGTTAGCGGTCAGCGTGCCGGTGGAGGCGATCTGGGCCGATCCGAAAGAAGTGATCGAACGCAATGCCGCAGCCGATGAACGGCGCTGGCATGCGCTGGCTGAAATTCTGCAAATGACGCCGCAACAATTATTACAGCGGATTGGTGATAACCCGAGTCGGCGCTTTGTCTATTTGCAGCGTCAGGTAAATCCTGCCGTAGTGGAGTATGTGCGCAAATTAAAGGTGCCTGGAATTCACTTCCGTCAGGAATCGCGGCGCTTTTATCCGGCTGGAGAAGTTGCAGCGCAGTTGATTGGTTTTACCAATATTGACGATGTCGGTGTTGAGGGTATCGAGAAGCGGTTTAACGACTTATTAACCGGTACCGCCGGGCGCAAAGTGTTTCGTAAAGACGCCAAAGGCCGCGAAATTGAAGTGCTGGAGCGTGAAGCGTCACAGGAGCCGGCGGATGTTGTGCTGAGTATCGATCAGCGGATCCAGGCGGTCGCTTATCGCGAGCTGAAAAAAGCCGTGCTGGCGCATGGCGCAGCTTCCGGCTCTGCCGTGGTGGTCGATGTGCATACCGGCGAGATCCTGGCGATGGTCAACAGCCCGTCGTTTAACCCGAATAACCGCCGCAATACGCCAGTGCATCGTTTCCGCAATCGCGCCATCACCGATACCTTTGAGCCCGGTTCTACGATGAAACCACTGGCGGTACTCAGTGCGCTGGAATTTGGCAACGCCAAATTGGATAGCATGGTCGATGTTAGCCCCGGCGTAATGCGGATTGGCGGAAGCTGGGTGCGGGATCCGAATAACTATGGCAGCTTGAGCCTGGGCGGTATCATTCAAAAGTCCAGTAATATGGGCGTGGCCCGTCTGGTGTTACAGATCCCGCATCAAAATGTCATTGGCTTATACAGTAATCTGGGCCTGGGCCAGGATACCGGCACCGGCCTAACCGGCGAGAGCAGCGGTATTTTCAGTTTCCGTCAGCGTTGGTCTGATTTTGAACGCGCTACTTTCTCTTATGGCTATGGCTTATCCGTCACTGCAGTACAGCTGGCCAGAGCCTATGCCACCATTGGCAATGGCGGGGTCAACCGGCCACTGAGCATTCTCAAAGTGGAGCAGCCTGAACCAGGTGAGCGGGTATTAAAACAAGAATATGCGCTGGCGATGTTAGAAATGATGGAAAGCAGTATTGCGCCCGGCGGCACTGCAACCCGGGCACAAATTCCGGGTTACCGCGTCGGTGGCAAAACCGGTACTGCCCGTAAAGCCGTCGCTGGTGGTTACGGTAATGACTATATCGCCTCCTTTGCCGGTGTTGGCCCAATCAGTAATCCACGCTTGGTAACAGTGGTGGTGATTAACGAGCCGGCCGGTGATTTCTACCACGGTGGTGAAATCGCGGCCCCGGTATTTTCCCAGATTATGGGTGCTGCCATGCAGTTACTGAACTTACCGCCGGATGCGCAAAGCCGGCCCAGGATCTCTGCCGTAAGGAGTACACAAAATGCCGGTTAACAGTAAAGTCTGGTTAGCAGCGCAGTGCCCCCAGGTGCCGGAGTGCACACTGGCGGATTTGCGCATTGATAGCCGTCAGGTGCAAACAAATGATGTCTTTATTGCCCTGCCGGGTACCCATACCGATGGTCAGCATTTTATCAGTCAGGCGCTGGCACAAGGCGCAGCCCTGGTACTTACCCATACCGGTAGTTACAGCGATCCGCGGATTCAGGTATTACCCGAGCTGAATACAGTGTTACCCGAGTTGGCAGCCAGTTTCTATGGTCACCCGCAACAACAGCTGACGTTGGTGGGAGTGACCGGCACTAATGGTAAGTCCTCGGTCTGCAGTTTTATCGCGCAGTTGGCAGAGCAGCTTGGACTGAAAAGCGCCATTATCGGTACCCTCGGCTATGGTTCCTGGCAGCAATTAACGCCATTAAAAAATACCACGCCGCACTTTGTTGATTTGCAGCGGATTTTCGCCGAAATGCTGGCCAGTGGTGTACGTCTGGTGGCGATGGAGGTGTCATCTCATGCCTTAGTGCAGCAGCGGGTTGCCGGCCTGGAGTTCGCGGCCGCCGTCTTCACTAACCTGAGCCGGGATCATCTGGATTATCACGGTAGTATGCAGGCCTATGCTGAGGCTAAAGCATTATTGTTTCAACAAGCGCAAAGCCGGTTGGCGGTGCTGAATCTGTCTGATGAAACCGGTCGCATCTATGCCACCAATTGCCAGATCCCGGTGTTTGCTTATGGCAAAACCGCGGACTGTAACGACCCTGCCGCTCTGACCTATCAGTGCGCGGCGCCAAATGAGCAAGGCATTTACTGCGAGCTACAGGCTGACGGTGTGCATTATCAGTTGCAATTACCGCTACTAGGCGAATTTAATGTGCAGAATGCGCTGGCGGCGATACGTTGTCTGCAGGCGCTGGGGCAGCCATTAGCCGCACTGTTACAGGCAGCCGCCAAGCTGAAAGCTGTCGCCGGGCGGATGGAGCAATTTCCGTTTAAAACCGGCGCCACTGTAGTAGTCGATTATGCCCATACCCCGGATGCATTGCGGCAAACCTTACTGGCGCTGCGCGCCCACTGCAGTAACCATCTGTGGACCGTCTTTGGCTGTGGTGGTGATCGCGACAAAGGCAAGAGACCTTTGATGGGGCAACTTGCTGAGCTGTTATCTGATCATGTGATTCTGACTTCGGATAACCCGCGTACCGAAGATCCGCTGCAGATATTGCAGGATATCGCTGCCGGCTTTAGTAATGATCACTGTTATGTACTGGAGCCGGATCGCCGTTCTGCCATTAAGTTAGCAGTGGCACAGGCTCAGGCTGGCGACATAGTGCTGCTTGCCGGTAAGGGCCATGAAACCGAGCAAATTATTGGCCAGACTGCGCTGCACTATGACGAACGCGCCTATGTGCAGCAGCTGCAACGGGAGATGGCCCTATGATCCCGCTCCATTTATCCGAGTTGGCAACCATTCTGCAGGCCCCATTAGTCGGCGAAGACCGGCTGATTGAAAGCATCAGCACCGACAGCCGCACCCTGGAAGGTGCAGCGCTGTTTTTGGCGTTAAAGGGCCCGAATTTTGATGGCAATCAGTTTTTAGCTGAGGTGGCGGCAAAGGGTGCGGTAGCGCTGATTTGCAATCAACAGCCGCCGGTTGCCCTGCCTTATATTCTGGTACCGGATGGCCGCATAGCTTTGGGGCAGATTGGCGCGGCCCTGAAACAACGGCTGGCGCCAAAAACGGTGGCGATTACCGGTAGTGCCGGTAAAACCACGGTAAAAGAAATGCTGGCAGCGATCCTAAGCCAGCAAGGACCGGTATTGGCGACTGCGGGTAATTTTAATAATGACATCGGTGTGCCCCTGACCCTATTGCGGTTAATGCCGGAACACCAATATGCGGTACTTGAACTGGGGGCCAACCATCCCGGCGAGGTAGCTTATACCACGGCGCTGGTGAAGCCGGATGTCGCCTTGATCACCAATGCCGCCGCATCGCATCTGGAGGGCTTTGGCGATGTTTATGGCGTAGCCCGTGCTAAAGCAGAAATTTACAGTGGTTTAACCGATACCGGCAGCGCCGTAGTGTCACTGGACAGTGATTTTAGCGATTACTGGCTGGCGCAGGTCAGACAGCAAGCCTGCCAGACCTTTAGTTTACAAAATCCGGCAGCAGATTTTTATGCCTCTGACATTCGTCTGGATGCCAGTGGTTGTGCGCATTTTCTGTTACATAGCCCGCAGGGCAACGCGCAAATCCAGCTGAAAATCCCCGGCCGGCATAATGTTGCTAATGCGCTGGCCGCTGCGGCAGCCGCCCTCGGACTGGGCCTGAATTTACAGCAAGTACAGCGCGGCCTGCTCGGGATGCAAGCGGTTAAAGGCCGTACTAATTTGCTGACGCCCAAAGCCGGTCTGAAAATTATTGACGACACCTACAATGCGAATGTGGAATCGGTAAAAGCGGCCATTGACTTGCTGGCCAGCTATTCGGGCTTCCGCGGCTTGTTACTCGGTGATATGGGTGAGTTGGGTGCTGACGCCCGTTTATACCACGAACAGATTGGCGATTATGCCAAAAAAGCCGGTATTAATCTGTTATTCACTGTTGGTGTGTTATCACAGAGCGCCAGTGACCGCTTTGGTGTTACTGGTGCCCATTTTAGTCAACAGCAAACGCTGGTCGAGCATTTGCTACCAATCATTGCCGGTCAACAAGACGTTACGCTCCTGGTGAAAGGTTCACGCAGCGCGAGAATGGAAAAGGTTGTACAGGACTTGCTAGAACGTTGTCAGCAGGAGACTCAGCCATGTTAGTGTGGTTAGCAGAGTATTTAACACAGTATATCAGCGCCTTTAATGTGATCAGTTATCTGACATTTCGGGCGATTTTGGGCGTATTAACCGCCTTGTTACTCAGCCTGTATCTTGGGCCCAAGCTGATCGCCGCCTTACAGCGGATGCAAATTGGGCAGGTAGTGCGCAATGACGGTCCGGAGAGCCATTTCTCGAAGAAAGGCACGCCGACGATGGGCGGACTGCTGATCCTCGGTTCAATTCTGATTTCGACCTTGCTATGGGCTAACCTGAGCAATAAATACATCTGGGTGGTGCTGTTTGTACTGGTCAGCTTTGGCGCCATCGGCTTTATTGATGATTACCGCAAAGTAATCCGCAAGGATCCCAAGGGTCTGATCGCGCGCTGGAAGTACTTCTGGCAATCGGTATTTGCGCTGTTAACCGCGTTTTTCCTGTATGCCACGGCTGAGCGGCCGGCGGAAACTGCGCTGCTATTACCCTTTTTCAAAGAGGTGATGCCACAGCTGGGCTTACTGTTTATCGCGTTGGCCTATTTTGTGATTGTCGGTACCAGTAATGCCGTCAATCTGACCGACGGTCTGGATGGTCTGGCCATAGTGCCGACTATTATGGTCGCCGGCGCCTTTGCCATTATTGCCTATGCCAGCGGTAACGTGAACTTTGCCAACTATCTGAATATTCCTTTCCTACCTTATGCCGGGGAGCTGGTGGTGTTCTGCGCCGCCCTTATTGGTGCAGGTTTAGGTTTCCTTTGGTTTAACACCTACCCGGCGCTGGTGTTTATGGGCGATGTCGGTTCCCTAGCGCTGGGTGCGGTGCTTGGCGTGATTGCCATTCTGGTACGGCAAGAAATCGTGCTGTTTATTATGGGCGGTATCTTTGTGATGGAAACCCTGTCGGTGATCCTGCAAGTGGGCTCCTACAAACTGCGCAAACAGCGGATTTTCCGGATGGCGCCAATCCATCACCATTACGAATTAAAGGGCTGGCCTGAGCCACGGGTGATCGTGCGCTTCTGGATCCTGTCGATCATCTTTGTGCTGGTCGGGTTAGCCACCCTGAAACTGAGATAAGAAGCTATGCCAGATTTGTTGACTGCTAAACGTATCGCTGTCGTCGGGCTGGGCCAATCAGGTCTGGCCACGGTGCGTTTTTTGCTGTCAAAAGGTCTGAAGCCGGTGCTAATGGATACCCGTAAGCAACCGGCCGGGCTGGAACAGATCGCACCAGAAAAGGTAGATGGTATCTATTTAGGTGAGCTAGATGCCAACCGTCTGGCACAGATGGAGCTGATTATTGTCAGCCCCGGCTTATCAGTTAAGCATCCGGCGCTGCGTTTTGCCCGCCTGCAGGGTGCGACAGTGCTGGGTGATGTTGAACTCTTTGCCCGTTTCAACACTAAACCTGTGGTGGCAATAACAGGTTCTAATGGCAAATCTACCGTCACCCGCCTGACCGAAGCGATGTTACAGCAAAGTGGTATCAAAGCGCTGGCCGCTGGCAATATCGGTTTGCCGGTATTGGATGCGCTGGCGGAGCCAAGCGCAGAGGTCTATGTGCTGGAATTATCCAGCTTTCAGCTGGAAACAACCGACAGTTTACAGCTCGTTGCCGCGGCTAACCTGAATGTCAGTGCCGACCACCTCGACCGCTATAACGATTTGGCCGATTACGCAGCTGCCAAGCAACGTATTTATCAGCACAGCGCGTTGGCGGTTTATAACGCAGAAGATAACCTGACGCTGCCGGCAACCTCCGGGCCACGGCTTGGTTTGAGCTTACAGGATACTGGCAGTGGCTATGGCATAGTGCAGCATCAGCAGCAGGAGTATCTGCTGGTCGCTGGGGCGCCATTGCTGCCGGTATCTGAGCTGAGTTTATTTGGCAAACATAATCAGTTTAATGCGCTGGCTGCTGCAGCGTTAGCCTTAGCGGCAGGTGCCAGCCGCGAGGCAATTGCCACCACATTAAAAACCTTCCGTGGCCTGGCGCATCGTTGTGAGCTGGTGCTGGAGCGAAACCGCGTACGCTGGGTCAACGATTCCAAGGGCACCAATATCGGCGCAACCCTGGCTGCGTTGGCCGGACTGCGCAGCAGTGTCAAAGGCAAGTTGATCCTGATTGCTGGCGGTGATGCCAAGGGTGCTGATCTGACTGAATTGCAACCGGCGCTGCAGCGCGATGTGCAGCAACTGATTACGCTGGGGCAGGATGGCCCGGCGCTTGCGGCACTGTTACCTGACAGCATTCAGGTAAAAACGCTGCAGCAGGCGGTAAAAACAGCGGCGAGTCTTGCGAAACCCGGTGATATGGTGTTGTTGTCGCCGGCCTGTGCCAGCCTGGATATGTTTAAAAGTTATGCCGATCGCGGTGAGCAGTTCGCGGCTGCAGTCCGGGAGTTAAAGCCATGAAAGCCTTAACCCTGCCAGCACGTTTTAACCCCTTGCCACGTTTGGATGCCTGGTGGCAAGCCCGAGACGAGGGCACCTTTGATAATGTGTTCCTGACCGCATTGCTGCTGGTGCTGGCCTTTGGTCTGGTGATGGTGACCAGTGCCTCGATCCCGGTAGCAGAGCGGCTCTATGGTAATCCGCTGCACTTTACCATCCGGCATTTAATTTATATGGCGATGGGTTTTACCGCAGCCTATGTTGTGACCCGTTTACCGGTCAGTTTCTGGCACACTTACAATATGCAGCTGTTATTTGCTGCCCTGGCCTTACTGGTTGCGGTATTGATTTTTGGTAAAAACGTCAATGGTTCTACCCGTTGGCTGGCGTTAGGCCCGATTAATATTCAGGGGGCTGAGCCGGCGAAGTTATTCTTTTTTTCCTATCTGGCCAGCTATCTGGTGCGCCGGCATGAAGAAGTACGGGAAAACCTGATGGGCTTTTTAAAACCACTGCTAATGCTGTTTGTGGTGGCGGTACTGCTGCTGATGCAGCCTGACCTGGGTACCGTTATCGTGATGTTTGCGACAGCAGTGGTACTGTTATTTTTAGCTGGTGCCAAACTCTGGCAGTTTATTGCACTGATCCTCACCGGTCTGGCGGCGATCGCGGTGTTGATATTTTACAGCGAGTATCGCTGGCGTCGGGTGACTGCTTTCCTCGATCCCTGGGCCGATCCTTTTGGCAGCGGCTATCAGTTAACGCAGTCGTTAATGGCTTTTGGCCGTGGCGGCTGGTCTGGTCAGGGGCTGGGTAACAGTATTCAGAAGCTGGAATACCTGCCGGAAGCCCATACCGACTTTATTATTTCGGTGATTGCCGAAGAAACCGGTTTCTTCGGTGTGGCGCTGCTCCTCAGCCTGTTGTTCCTGATGGTGTTCCGCGCTTTATTGATGGGCAGCCGTGCCCTGCAAAAAGGCATGAGTTTCCATGGTTTTCTGGCCTATGCCCTGGCGATCTGGATTGGCTTTCAAACGGCGGTCAATGCCGGTATGGCCAGTGGCTTGCTACCAACCAAAGGTATGACCTTGCCCTTTGTCAGCTATGGCGGCAGTAGCCTGATTATTATGCTGATGGCTGCCGCTTTGCTGCTGCGGATTGATTTTGAAGTCAGGTTACAGGGTAAACAAGCAGTGAGTGGAGGTAAGCATGACTAAACCTCTGGCACTGATTATGGCCGGTGGTACCGGTGGTCATATCTTCCCGGCGCTGGCGGTAGCCAGAGCGCTGCAGGCGGATGGCTGGGATATCGCCTGGCTTGGTACTGCAGATCGGATGGAAGCACGGCTGGTGCCGGAATTTGGTTTACCCTTTTACCCGATCGAGGTAGCTGGGTTACGCGGTAAAGGTTGGCGCAGTAAGTTGCTGGCACCCTGGATGCTGGTCAAAGCTCTGCTGCAGGCCAAACGCCTGGTTACACAACTGCAGCCGACACTGGTATTGGGCTTTGGTGGTTATGCCAGTGGTCCCGGTGGTCTGGCGGCACGCTTAAGCGGCATCCCCTTGTTGATCCACGAGCAGAATGCGGTACCCGGCAGCACCAATAAACTGCTGGCACAGCTGGCCGTTAAGGTGCTGGTAGCCTTTCCGCAGGCCTTTGCCGAGTCGGTGAAACAGCAGCTGGTTGGCAATCCGGTACGCAATGAAGTGATTAATTGCCGTCTTGGCCGGCAACAGAATCCCGAGCTGCGGGTACTGGTGGTCGGAGGCAGCCTCGGCGCCAAAGCGTTGAATGAACAATTACCAGCGCAACTGGCGCAGCTGGCCAGGCAGGGGCAAGTTGCGGTCTGGCACCAGACAGGTGAAGCCATGCGCGATACGGTCGATGCCGCTTACCAACCACTACGTCAGCTTGGCATGACGGTTGAAGTTGAGGCCTTTATCAAAGATATGGCCGCTGCCTATCGCTGGGCCGATGTGGTGATTTGCCGCGCTGGTGCACTGACGGTAAGCGAAGTGGCCGCTGCCGGCATTGCCGCCATCTTTGTGCCGCTGCCCACCGCCATTGACGATCATCAGACCGCCAATGCGCGCAGTCTGACCAGTGTCGATGCGGCCTGGCTGGTACCGCAAAATCAGCTGGCCCAGCCGGGTATAGTGCCATTACTGGCCGGCGCTTTAACAGATAAAACCGAGCTGCAGCGCCGGGCAGATAAAGCCCGCGCTTTCGCACTCGATAATGCAGCGGCAGAGGTGGTGACCTTGTGCCGGCAAGTAACAGGACAAGTAGTATGATTACGACACTGCAACAGAAAAAACAGGCTATGCGCCGGGTCGAACGGATCCATTTTGTTGGCATTGGTGGTGCCGGTATGGGCGGCATTGCCGAGGTGCTGCTAAACGAAGGCTATAAAGTCAGCGGCTCTGATATCGCGCCAGGCGCGGTGACCGAGCGCTTAATCAGCCTGGGGGCTGAGATAGTGTTTGGTCATGCTGCCAATAATGTCCAGGGCGCCAGTGTGGTGGTGGTTTCCAGCGCCATCAAACAGGAAAACCCGGAAGTGGCTGCAGCGCGCGAACAGCGGATCCCTGTGGTGCGCCGGGCAGAAATGTTAGGTGAATTGATGCGCTTTCGCCATGGCATCGCCATCGCCGGCACGCACGGTAAAACCACGACCACCAGTTTAATGGCATCTGTTTTTGCTGAAGCCGGTGCCGATCCGACCTTTGTGATTGGTGGCTTGTTAAATTCTGCCGGCTCTAACGCCCGGCTTGGCGCCGGGCGCTATCTGATTGCCGAAGCCGACGAAAGTGATGCCTCCTTTTTACATTTACAGCCGATGGCGACGGTAATTACTAATATCGAAGCCGACCATATGGATACCTATCAGGGTGACTTTGAGAAGCTAAAAGCCACTTACCTGGAGTTTTTGCATAATCTGCCGTTTTACGGCTTAGCGGTTGTCTGCCTGGATGATGCGGTGCTACGCGGCCTGATCCCGCAAATTGGTCGTACTGTGCTGACCTATGGCTTTAGCGAAGATGCGGATTACCGGATCAGTGAATTTAGCCAGCAAGGTACCCGCAGCCAATTTGTGATCACCGATCCGGCCGGCAATCAGCGTGAGATCAGTCTGAATTTACCGGGCCGGCATAATGCACTCAATGCCACAGCGGTATTTGCGCTGGCTCAGGATGAGGGCATTGCAGAGCAGGCAATTCTGGCGGCATTAAGTAAATTCGAAGGCATAGGCCGGCGTTTTCAACAATACGGCGAATTTGATACCGGCCGTGGTAAGGTGCTGCTGTTAGATGATTATGGTCATCACCCGACCGAAGTGGCCGCTACTGTTGCTGCTGTGCGCAGTGCCTGGCCCCAGCGCCGTCTGGTAATGTGTTATCAGCCACACCGCTATACCCGCACCCGTGATCTCTATGATGACTTTGCCCGGGTTCTGTCAGAAGTGGATACGTTGTTGCTGCTGGAAGTGTATGCTGCCGGTGAAGCACCGATAGCTGGCGCTGACAGTCGCAGCCTGGCGCGCTCTATTCGCGCCCGTGGCCAACTGGAGCCGATCTATGTTGCACAACCGGCAGATTTGGCAGCCAGTCTGGCAGAAGTATTACAGGATGGTGATGTGGTGCTGACACAAGGTGCCGGCAATATTGGTAGCCTGGTGAAACAGCTGGCTGCCATGCAACTCGATATTGAACAGTTAAAAGCAACCAAGGGAGCTGCGCAATGAGCCAGAATGCAAAAGTTGCCGTGATGTTTGGTGGCCGCTCGGCAGAGCGCGAGGTGTCGCTGCGCTCCGGTAAGGCAGTATTAGCGGCGTTGCAGGATGCCGGTATCAATGCCTTTGCTTTTGATCCGAAGGAACAACCACTGGCCAGCCTGAGCGCCGATAAAGTCTTTATCGTGCTACATGGTCGTGGTGGTGAAGATGGCACCATGCAAGGTGCTTTACAGCAACTGGGATTACCCTATACCGGCAGCGGCGTGCTGGGCTCAGCGCTGGCGATGGATAAAATTCGCTGTAAATGGCTGTTTCAGGCGCAGGGCTTACCAACAGCACCTTTCTTAGTAGTGCGTCCGGGCGATACCGATTATGCCGCCATGTTGCAACAGCTCGGCGGTAAGGTGATGGTTAAGCCTGCTAATGAAGGCTCCAGCATTGGCATGAGTGCGGCCAGCAATTCGGCAGAGCTGGCAACGGCTATCGCCACCGCCCATCAATATGATCAGGAAGTGTTGGTTGAGCGTTGGATTGACGGCCGGGAATTTACCATTGCCATTTTAAATGACCAGGTATTACCGATAGTTGAAATGCGCACGCCGCGCGCGTTTTATGATTACGAAGCCAAATATCAGGCCAATAGTACGGAGTATCTGTGTCCGGCGCCATTGACGGCGGAGCTTACCGCGGCAATGCAGCAAAGCGCGCTGGCCGCTTTTAAAGCGGTAGGTGCCAGTGGCTGGGGTAGGGTTGATCTGATGCTGGATCAGAGCGGACAGCACTATTTACTGGAAGTGAACACTGTACCGGGAATGACTGAGAAATCGCTGGTACCTATGGCGGCCAAGGCGGCCGGTTATAGCTTCCAGCAATTGGTACTGGCGATTTTACAACAAGCTGACAGCGCCCGGAGCTAATGGATGAACGCTGAGCAGACGCAGATCACACCACGCAGCCGCACCGAGTTTGTGCTGGGCCTGGTGTTCTTTGTCTGTTCGATATTGTTTTTACTGTATCTGATTGCCGAGGTGCGCAACTGGGTACGGGATCAACAAAGTGCGCCGATTTCGCAGGTACGGTTGTATGGCAAGTTTCAGCAGTTGGATGTCAACAGCCTGCAGCAGCGCTTGCATCAGGAATATGTGGGTAATTTTTTTCGGGTGGACGTGGATCAGGTGCAGCAGTTCCTGCAACAGCAGCCATGGGTGTATCAGAGTGCCGTGCGCAAACTTTGGCCTGATACGCTGGTGGTGGTGGTAACGGAACAGCAGCCGGTAGCAATTTGGAATGGTGAGCAGTTACTGAACGAGAAAGGGCAGGTGTTTGCTGCCCCAATACAACAACTGAACCAACCCTTGCCCTGGCTGTACGGTCCGGATGGGACCGAGCAGGATGCCCTGAACATGTTCGGCCGCATGCAGCAGTTAATGGCGCTGCATCAGTTTGATGTGCAAAAAGTGTATTTAACCGAACGCTTTGCCTGGCGGCTGGAACTGGCCGATGGCCTGAGTTTGCAGCTGGGCCGCGAAGATACGCTGAAGCGGTTACAACGCTTTATTGAGTTGTACCCGACGATGCAACAGCACCAGGCCGGGATGGCTGAGGTGGATTTACGTTATGACACGGGTATTGCCGTGCGCTATGCAGTAACAGACACTAAGAGAAAAACATGACAAAGTCAGCAGAACGGGATTTGATTGTTGGTCTGGATATCGGCACCGCCCAGATAAAGGCGGTAGTGGGTGAGATCACCGCCGACAACCAGTTAAGCATCGTCGGCGTCGGCACTCATGCCTCGCGGGGTATGGATAAAGGTGGCGTCAACGATCTGAACCTGGTGGTGCAGGCGGTGCAACGCGCCATTAACGAGGCCGAACTGATGGCCGATTGCCAGGTCTCCTCGGTGTATCTGGGGATCACCGGTAAGCATATCCGCTGCCAGAACGAAAGCGGGATGGTACCGATCAATGATACCGAGGTCACGGCCGATGATGTGGCCAGCGTGATCCATGCTGCCAAGTCAGTGCCGATCTCTGCCGAGCGCCGGATGCTGCATGTGTTACCGCAAGAGTTTTCGGTTGATATGCAGGAAGGTATTAAAAGCCCGGTTGGCATGTCGGGTGTACGGATGGAGGCCCGTGCCCATATCATCACCTGCGCCAATGATATGGCGAAGAATATTGAAAAGTGTGTCGAGCGTTGCGGCTTGCAGGTTGATCAACTGATTTTCAGCGCCCTGGCGTCCAGTTATGCGGTACTGACTGATGATGAGAAAGAACTCGGTGTCTGCGTGGTTGACATTGGTGGCGGTACCATTGATATCGCCATCTTTACCAATGGTGCTCTGCGACATACCGCAGTGATCCCGGTGGCCGGTAATCAGGTGACCAGTGATATTGCCAAGATTTTCCGCACACCAATCAGCCATGCTGAAGACATTAAGGTGCAGTATGCCTGTGCCCTGCGCAGTATGGTGGGGAAAGAAGAAAGTATCGAAGTACCCAGTGTCGGTGGCCGCCCAGCCCGTTCTATGTCGCGTCATACGCTGGCAGAAGTGGTAGAGCCGCGTTACCAGGAATTGTTTGAACTGGTGTTGGAAGAGATCCGCTCCAGTGGTTTGGAAGAGCAGATTGCTGCCGGTTTGGTGCTAACCGGTGGTACCGCCAAGATGGAAGGTGCGGTCGAGTTTGCAGAAGATATTTTCCAGATGCCGGTACGACTCGGTTATCCGATGCATGTTACCGGACTACGGGATTATGTCAGTGACCCGGCTTATGCCAGCGTCATTGGCTTATTACTTTATGGCAAAGATGTGCGCAGCCAGCAAAAAGCTGCCGGTCAGAGCCGGGAATCTGTCAGCGGCTGGCTGAAAAAAATCAGCAGCTGGTTTAATGGTCAATTTTAAGTAAGCGTAAAAAAACGGAGAGAGAGCTATGTTTGAGTTAATGGAAAACCACAGCGAAGAAGCTGTCATTAAAGTAGTAGGGGTTGGCGGTGGCGGCGGTAACGCCGTGGAATATATGGTCGCCAGTAATATCGAAGGGGTAGAGTTTGTTGCTGCCAATACCGATGCCCAGGCGCTGCGTAATTCCTCAGCCAATGTCACCCTGCAGTTAGGCGCGGGTGTGACCAAAGGTCTGGGTGCCGGCGCCAATCCGGAGATCGGGCGTCGTTCTGCTGAGGAAGATCGGGAAACCATCAAGAAAACCCTGCAGGGCGCAGATATGGTATTTATCGCTGCTGGCATGGGCGGTGGTACTGGTACCGGGGCGGCACCTATCGTTGCCGAAGTGGCTAAAGAACTGGGGATCCTGACGGTTGCCGTAGTGACCAAGCCATTCCCGTTCGAAGGTAAAAAGCGCAGTGCCTTTGCCGATGAAGGGATCAGCGAACTAAGCCAACATGTCGATTCATTGATCACCATCCCGAACGACAAGTTATTAAAAGTACTAGGCAAGGGCACGAGCTTGCTGGATGCGTTTAAAGCTGCGAACAACGTATTATTGGGCGCAGTACAGGGTATTGCCGAGTTAATTACCCGGCCGGGTCTGATCAACGTGGACTTTGCCGACGTACGTACAGTAATGTCGGAAATGGGCACTGCGATGATGGGTACTGGCCGTGCTACTGGCCCGGACCGTGCCGAAGAAGCCGCCGAGCAAGCCATTTCCAGCCCGCTGCTGGAAGATATTGATTTGTCTGGCGCTAAGGGCATTCTGGTTAACATCACTGCGGGTCTGGATATCAGTATCGAAGAGTTTGAAACGGTCGGTAACGCCGTAAAAGCCTTCGCGTCTGAAAATGCGACTGTGGTTGTCGGTGCCGTAATTGATCCGGAAATGCGTGATGAGCTGCGGGTTACTGTAGTTGCAACCGGTATTGGTGCTGATCGCAAGCCGGATATCAGCCTGGTGCCAACTCACCGCCCTGAGCCGGTGAACCACGGTTATGTACAACATGGTAATACCATGCGGCAAAGTGCACCGCAGCCAGCAGTGCAACGCGAAGAAATGTTACAGCCTAAGGTACAACCGGAAGTGAAAGGCGGCGGTATCGATATTTTTGATATCCCGGCGTTCTTGCGTAAACAAGCGGACTAAGGTCCGCGCTGTTGCGCGGTAGACAGGCGTCAGGCAGCAGATGCAGTTCATCCGCTGTTCAGTCACTATTTGGCATAGTGTCTTGCATGTGTTATGCTGCGCGCCCATTTTGTTTGCTTAGATAATGAGCAGGATAAAATTATGATTAAACAACGTACCATCAGCCAAATCGTCAGCACCGTCGGTGTTGGATTACACAAAGGTGAAAAGGTTACGCTTACTCTCCGGCCTGCGCCTGATAACACGGGAATTATTTTCCGTCGTGTTGATCTGGACCCGGTAGTTGACTTTAAGATCACTCCCTCTTTGGTGGGTGATACGGTCATGTGTACCTGTTTAATCAATGAGCAGGGTGTGCGCCTGTCTACTACAGAACATTTAATGGCCGCTATCGCTGGACTTGGCATCGACAATCTGGTGATCGATGTTGATGCCCCGGAAATTCCGATTATGGACGGTAGCGCCAATCCTTTTGTTTACCTGTTGCTGGAAGCCGGCATCAGCGAACAGCGGCTGGCGAAAAAGTTTATCCGCATCAAGCGGCCGGTTCGGGTTGAAGATGGCGATAAATGGGCCGAGTTTAAGCCTTACAATGGCTTTAAGCTCGACTTTGCCATCAGCTTTAACCATCCGGTGATCTCTGAAACCACACAGCATCTGGTGATGGATTTCTCTGCTGCCGCCTTTATTAAAGAAATCAGCCGTGCTCGTACCTTCGGTTTCCTGCATGAAGTTGAGTATCTGCGGGCGAATAATCTGGCGCTCGGCGGTAGTATGGATAATGCGGTGGTACTGGACGAGTACCGCGTATTAAATCAGGATGGCTTGCGCTACGAAGACGAATTTATCAAGCACAAGATCCTGGATGCCATTGGTGACCTTTACATGGCTGGCTACAGTATTCTGGGTGAGTTCAAATCCTTTAAGACCGGGCATGCGCTAAACAACCAGCTGTTGGCTGCGGTACTGGCTAATCAGGAAAACTGGGAATTTGCCACCTTTGACGATAAAGCCGAGCTGCCAATCTCCTATCTGGCGCCGCAACTGGCCTAAATCGCTAATTTTTCCCCTGCAACAGGCGTTGTAATGCCTGTTGCAGCGGCCCTGCCGTTTGTTCTGCTAACTGCGATAATTGCTGTCTGGTTTGCTCGCTCAGCGCTGTTTTGCTGTGCTGATAAGGCTTAGCGGCCGTCTCCTGCACACTAAACCTGCTATTTTGCCCATTTGGCGAAACCTCAATGTCAAGACCCGCTAAATCAGGCAAGATTTTTTGCCGGAAATTGGCTAAAATGGCGTCGCGCTGCATTTTCAGTCGGGTAGCCCAGGCTGCTGAGCTGCACAGGATCACCGCTCGTCCGTCTTTCAGATTCACCACCTGACAAAACCCCAGGTCCGGTAATTGGAGCAGGGCGGCGAGTTCGGTATTGAATTGCTGCAACAGGCTGTATTGCTGTTGCACTGTGGCCAGTGGACTGTTGCTCAGTAAATGAGAAAGATCTTCCGGTTTGTGATTATAACGTTTCATCGGATCATTGGCCTGGCAGACTGAAGCTGCAGTTTAGCAGTTTTTTAGTGGTGGCCATAGCTTTGCCCTTGAAAGGCACTGTCAATAGCGCCATATCCTGCTAACATCTGCCGGTACTGGCCTGCTGCGCGGGTCACAGCATACGAATAACACTGGCGAAGCCAGGGCTGCAGCAACACTCAGGGCAAGTAATGCCGGCTGGGGCTGGCAGTTTCAACTAAGAATGGTATTGGGATAATGTTTGGAAAACTCTTCGCCAAATTGATTGGCAGCCGTAACGACCGCTTTTTAAAGAAACTCAAAAAAACTGTGCTTCAGATTAATGCCCTGGAAGAGCAGTTTACCAAGCTGAGTGACGAACAACTAAAAGAAAAAACCAGCGAATTTAAGCAGCGGGTTCAGGCCGGCGCTACTTTGGATGACATCCTGCCGGAAGCCTTTGCAACTGTGCGTGAAGCCAGTAAGCGGGTGTTCAATATGCGCCATTTCGACGTGCAGTTGATTGGTGGTATGGTACTGCATCAGGGCAAGATCTCAGAAATGCGTACTGGTGAGGGTAAAACCCTGACCGCGACCCTGCCAGCCTACCTGAATGCCTTAAGTGGCAAATCGGTGCATGTGATCACCGTTAACGATTATCTGGCGAAACGCGACGCCCAAACCAACGAACCTTTATTTACCTTCCTGGGGCTAACTGTTGGCGTAAACGTGCCGGGGATGGCACATCATGAAAAGCAGCAAGCTTACGCCGCTGACATTACCTATGGTACCAACAACGAATTTGGCTTTGACTACCTGCGCGATAATATGGCGTTTTCACCGCAAGACCGCGTACAGCGCGATCTGGCCTATGCCATTATCGACGAAGTTGACTCTATTCTGATTGACGAAGCCCGCACGCCGCTGATTATCTCTGGCCCGGCCGAAGACAGCTCTGAGCTGTATAAGCAAATCAATAAGCTGGTGCCGCTGCTGGAAAAGCAGGATAAAGAAGACGAAGAAGGCAAACATGGTGACGGCCACTTTACCGTTGATGAGAAAGCGCGCCAGGTGTACCTGACCGAGCAAGGCCAGATCAAAGTCGAAGATATGCTGCGTGAGCAGGGACTGATCGCCGAACACGATACCCTGTTCTCTGCGGCCAATATTACCTTGTTGCACCACGTTTACGCTGCCTTACGTGCCCATCAGCTGTTTAAACGCGATGTGGATTATGTGGTAAAAGACGGCGAAATCGTGATTGTTGACGAGCATACCGGCCGTACTATGGAAGGCCGGCGCTGGTCTGAGGGCCTGCACCAGGCGGTGGAAGCTAAAGAAGGCGTACGGATCCAGAACGAGAACCAGACGCTGGCTTCAATTACTTTCCAGAACTATTTCCGTTTATACGACAAGCTGGCCGGTATGACCGGTACTGCCGATACTGAAGCCTTTGAATTCCAGCAAATCTATGGTCTGGAAACCATCGTGGTACCGACCAATAAGCCAATGGTGCGCGATGATATGGCAGATCTGGTCTATCTGACCGCCGAAGATAAATATAACGCCATTATCGCCGATGTGCTTCAGGCGCGCGATGCCGGCCGGCCGGTACTGGTGGGTACCGCCTCAATTGAAAGCTCAGAATATTTATCCAGCCTGCTGAATAAAGCCAAAATTAAGCATCAGGTACTGAACGCCAAATTCCACGCTAACGAAGCGCAGATTATTGCTGACGCTGGTCGCCCTGGCACCGTTACCATCGCGACTAACATGGCCGGCCGCGGTACCGATATCGTGCTCGGTGGTAGCTTACAAGCTGAATTAAAAACGCTGGGACCTGATGCCAGCAGTGAACTGATTGAGAAAACCCGTACCGACTGGCAACAGCGGCATGATGCAGTGATCGCTGCGGGTGGCTTACATATCATAGGTACTGAGCGGCATGAATCGCGCCGTATCGATAACCAGCTGCGTGGCCGTGCCGGCCGGCAAGGTGACCCGGGTTCATCACGCTTCTATCTGTCACTGGAAGATGCGCTGATGCGGATTTTCGCCTCAGATCGCATGGCGGGCATGATGCGCCGTCTGGGTATGGCACCGGGTGAGGCTATCGAGCATCCCTGGGTTAGCCGGGCGATCGAAAATGCGCAGCGCAAAGTCGAAGCGCGTAACTTTGATATCCGTAAACAGCTGCTGGAATTTGATGATGTGGCTAACGATCAGCGTAAGGTGGTGTATGAGCAGCGTAATGACCTGCTGGATGCTACTGATATCGCTGATACGATTAATGCGATCCGTGAAGACGTGGTAGAGCGGGTCATTAACGAATATATCCCGCCACAATCGCTGGACGAAATGTGGGATATCCCGGGCCTGGAACAACGTTTACAGGCGGATTTCGGCGTTGAGTTACCGGTTGGTCAGTGGCTGAAAGACGATAAAAAACTGTTTGAAGAAAAACTGCGTGAGCGTATTCAGCAGGATGTGGCTGCGGCCTATGCACTGAAAGAGCAGATGGTTGGTGAGCAGGTGCTGCGGCAGTTCGAAAAAGCGATAATGCTGCAAAGTCTGGACAGCCACTGGAAAGAACATCTGGCGGCAATGGATCACCTGCGCCAGGGCATTAACCTGCGCGGCTATGCGCAGAAGAACCCGAAACAGGAATACAAGCGCGAAGCCTTTGAACTCTTTACCACGATGCTGGAAAACCTCAAGTTGGACGTGATTGGTATTCTAAGCCGGGTGCAGGTTCGCGCCTCGGAAGATGTCGAGGCAGTCGAGGCGCAGCGTCGTAAAGCCGATCAGGTACCACACCAGTATCAGCATGCTGAAGCCGAGCAAGTCGGCGGTGAGCTGCCAGACAGCGTACGTGGTACAGCCCCGGTATACCGGGATGGTATGAAGGTTGGCCGCAACGATCCGTGTCCTTGTGGTTCTGGTAAAAAATATAAGCACTGCCATGGTCAGCTCAGCTAAGCCCAGGTTGCATGTTGCTGTCGGCGTGATCCTACAGCAACAGCAGGTATTGCTGGCGAAGCGCCATGCCAGCAAGCATCAGGGGGACCGCTGGGAATTTCCCGGTGGTAAATTAGAGCAAGGCGAGTCAGTGTTATCCGCGCTGGGGCGTGAGTTGCAGGAGGAAATCGGCATTACAGTCACCGCCGCTGAGCCTTTGATGCAGCTAAGCCATGATTATCCGGAGCGGGAAGTGTTGCTGGATATTTATCTGGTTACCGCCTTTAGTGGTGAACCGCATGGCGCTGAAGGTCAGCCATTGCTCTGGGTACCGGTGCAGCAGCTGAACAGCCTGGCACTGCCTGATGCCAACCAACCTATCGTTACCCGCTTACAACAGCAGTTCAGCTGAACTGCTGTCTTAGTCTTTAAAAAAGCGGTTATCCGCTGCCAGCATCTCCTGCTCCAGTTCAGTGAGAAATTGCTCTGACAACTCAGGATCAATACTGCTTTTATCGGCAATACGGTGGTTCTCCGCTGCCCAGTCGCCCAAATCAATTAACTTACAGCGCTCAGAGCAAAACGGGCGAAACGGTGAAACATCAGACCAGACAACTGTCTTTTGGCAAGTTGGACATAATACGGTCGCAGTCATAACGGCTCCTTTCAGACAACAGCTGCGCGATTCTAGCAGAATTTGGCTGCTGGCGCAGGTTTAGCAGCAGGCGAGCTGGAATTGAACCGATTCGGCACAGGCGCTACGGCCATCCTGCTCTGATAATTGCATAAAGCGGATCGCATAGCGGTATCTGTTACCGCTGACGGTGGGGAAGGAACAGCAGGCGTGGCTATATTTAATCCGCAGCAACTCATATTGTTCGGCATTTTGCTGAAAGAAGCCATTCTCTGCTTCAATTGGTGTAAATTCGCCGCGCTGGCGGATAAAATTTAGCACAAAGGCCAGCGCCTGCTCGGTCAGCGCGAGCTGACTTAACCAGTCACTAAACTGTTGTTGCTGCTCGGCCTCTGGCAGGCTAAGCCAGTACTGCAGTTGCGGTACATCAAAATAGCAACAGCCACCGGGCAGCGCAAAACGCTGGCGTAACGGCGCCAGGAACTTATCCTCTTTTAACGCCTGGGCTAATTTGCCGGCGCGGAGTAATTCGGTTTGAAAACGCAGCGCTTGCTGCAGTAGGGCTTGTAACTTCTGATCGGAGACTGAGGGGTGGCGCGACCAGAGCACCAGTTGACTCTCGCAGCGCTCTAAATCTTTTAGCAGATCGGGTTTAATATCAGAGCGATCCAGCACATCAATCAGCGCAAACAGGGTAGTAAAGAAGCTTAGCTGCTGCGCTTCACCGCCTTGCTGGCCGAGCGCTGATAATTGGGTAAACAGATGCTCAATCCGCAGATAGGTACGGATTTTATTATTCAGTGGATGTTCGTATACTATTTCAGCAGTCATACTGCTCTTTGTGTCTTATTTCCTGGCTAAGTTCAAGATATTTTTCATGTAAATGCTGAATTTGTTCAATAAGTTGCGCCAGGCTGCCGTTATTGTCCAGCAAATCATCAGCTCGCGCCAGTCTGGCACTACGACTAAGCTGGCTCGCCATGATAGCTTTTACCTGTTCAGCACTGTTCTGATCCCTTGTCATAGTGCGGCTTAGCTGGGTTTGCTCGCTAATATCCACTACCAACACCCGATCGGTAAATTGGTCCAGCTGATTCTCCAGCAGCAATGGTGCTACCAGCAGCGCATAGGGCGTGGTTAACTGTTTTAACTGCTGAAACAGCTGGTCACGGATCGCCGGGTGCAGTAATTGTTCCAACCAGAGTTTGGCCGCAGCATCGCTAAAAATCAGCTGGCGCAGCAGGGGGCGGTTAAGACTGGCATCACTATTAAGGATCTGAGGGCCAAAGTGGTCAACAATGCGCTGCAGGCAGACAGAGCCTGGTGCGACCACCTGCCGTGCTACCTGATCAGCGTCAACATAGCCGGCGCCCAGCTCTCGGAATTCTTCGGCAACAGTACTTTTACCACTGCCGATACCACCGGTCAGGCCAATCAGCAGCTTGCCGGTAACCGCACTCATAAACCCAGATAGGCCAGGTAAGCGTTAGTCAGTTGTTCACCCCAGAGCAGGGCAATCCAACCGGCGGCAGCAATATAGGGACCAAATGGAATAGGGGTGGCTTTATCTTTGCCCTGGATTGCCAGCATCGAGGCACCGATCACCGCGCCAACCAGAGATGACAATAAAATAATCAGTGGCAGTTGTTGCCAGCCAAGCAGGGCACCAAATACCGCCAGCAGTTTAAAATCACCATAGCCCATACCTTCTTTGCCGGTAAGCAGCTTAAAGGCCCAGTAAACTGACCAGAGGCTAAGATAACCGGCCGCAGCGCCGACAATGGCGCTGGCTGGGTCTACCAGGGCCGCATCGGTTAGGCTAAATAGCAGGGCTAACCACAGCAGCGGCAGGGTAAGCTGATCGGGTAGCAGCATCTTATCAATATCAATAAAAGTGAGCGCTACCAAACCAAAAGTAACAATAACTAACACCAAGGTAGTCAAGCTAGGGCCAAACTGCCAGGCGACCAGGGTTGCTAATAGTGCGGTCAGCAGCTCTACCGCCGGATAACGCAGGCTAATTGCTGCCTGACAATGCCGGCAGCGGCCTTTTAATAACAGATAGCTTAACAGCGGGATATTATCCCGCGCCGTAATAGGGGTATGGCAACTTGGGCAGGCCGAGCGCGGTACCGCCAGATTATAGCGGGCGGGTGCGGCACTTTGGCTCTCTGGTTGAAAATAGGCCTGAAATTCGCTTTGCCATTCCAGCTCCATCATCTTGGGTAGCCGGTAAATTACGACATTTAAAAAGCTGCCAATAACCAGGCTAAAGACAAAGACCAATAGCAAAAATAACCCGGGATGGCTGCTTATTAGAGCTATAAATTCAGTCATTAGATAATATTACCCATCTGGAAGATTGGCAGATACATCGCGACAATCAGGCCGCCGATAATCACGCCTAATACAGCCATAATTAGTGGTTCCAATAGCGCTGTCAGGCCATCGACGGCATCATCGACTTCCTGCTCATAGATATTGGCAACCTTGGCCAGCATACTATCCAGCGAGCCGGACTCTTCACCAATCGAGACCATCTGTACCACCATTTCCGGGAATTGATTGGTTTGTTTCATAGCAAAATGCATTTGGTTACCTGATGAAACTTCATCTCGCACGTCGAGGATAGCTTTCTTATAGATTTCGTTACCTGCTGCTCCGGCGGCGGACTCTAAAGCTTCAATCAAGGGCACACCAGCAGCGAAGGTGGTTGATAGCGTACGTGCGTATCGAGCGACCGCTGCTTTATTAAAAATCATACCAAATATAGGCGCTTTTAATAGCATGGCATCACAAGCGGTACGGAATTTCAAACTTGTTCTATAGCTCTTCGATGTTAAATAGCCAGCAATAATCACTAAACCTAATACAACCCACCAATACTCTTGCATTAATTCGGATATGCCCAATACAAACTGTGTAAACGCTGGTAATTCAGCCCCAAAACTACTAAAAATCTCGGCAAACTGAGGTACAACGAAGATCAACAAGACTGAAGTAACTAAGCCTGCAACAACCATAACTGCAGTAGGATAAAACATCGCTTTTTTAATCTTAGATTTTAACGCTTCCGCTTTTTCTTTATAGATGGCAATACGGTCAAAGATTTTATCTAAAGCACCGGATTGCTCACCGGATTTAACTAAATCACAGTACAGATCATCAAAATATTTGGGGTGTTCGCGTAAGGTATCGGATAGCGGTAAACCAGCCTGAATTTTAATTGAGATTTTTTGCATCAGGGCGCGTAGGCTTTTATTATCTGAGCCATTAGCAATCAAATCGATAGATTGCACCAGCGGTACCCCGGCACCCAACATGGTTGCAATTTGCCGGGTAACTACCGCGATATCCATGGCGCTAATACGTTTTTCGTCACCAAAGAGTGATTTCGGCTTTTTCTTCACGGCAGAAGGGGTGACACCTTGCTGGCGTAGTAATGCTTTGGCTTCAGCAATACTGGTGGCCTTAATTTCACCATTACGCTTATCGCCTTTGCGGTTAATCCCTTTATAGAGAAAGACCTGCAGTTCTTTAATTTTATATTTTGTTGACTGCGCCATCTGCTGATTCCTTGTATGCGCGGACCGCTCGAATAACTAGAGTATAGTGGCCAAAAGCTACCTTATAACAAACCTTTAGCCTTTCGTCACCCGGTTTACTTCCGCCAGGCTGGTCACGCCGGCTGCGGCTTTAATCAGGCCGGATTGGCGCAGGTTATTAATGCCTTCAAGCTGGGCCTGGCTGGCAATATCCAATGAATTACCGTTTTCCATAATAATATCGGCCATCTTGGGGCTAATCGGCATTACTTCATAAATACCGACCCGGCCTTTATAGCCGCCAGTACAATGCTCACAGCCCACCGGCTTAAAGATAGTAATTTTATCCAGCTGATCTTCGCGAAAACCCTGGCGTAGTAGCTCGGCCGGCGGAATATGCTCCGGTTGCTTACACTTGGGGCAAAGCCGGCGGGCCAGCCGCTGTGCAATAATCAGTGAGACCGAGCTGGCTACGTTATAGGCTGGTACGCCCATATTTAACAAACGGGTTAGCGTTTCCGGTGCGGAGTTGGTGTGCAGCGTCGATAATACCAGGTGGCCGGTTTGCGCCGCTTTAATGGCAATTTCAGCGGTTTCCAAATCCCGGATTTCCCCCACCATCACCACATCCGGATCTTGCCGTAAGAACGCTTTCAGGGCTGAGGCAAAGGTCAGGCCAGCGCGAGGGTTAACCTGTACCTGGTTAATCCCCGGCAGGTTAATTTCGACCGGATCTTCCGCGGTGGAAATATTGGTTTCTTCGGTATTTAGAATATTTAAGCCGGTATACAGCGATACCGTTTTACCGCTACCGGTGGGGCCGGTAACCAGGATCATACCCTGCGGCTGCGCCAGCGCATCCAGATAACGCTGCTTTTGCTCCGGTTCATAACCCAGCACATCAATGCCCAGCATCGCACTGTCAGAGTCGAGGATCCGCATTACAATTTTCTCTCCCCACAGCGTTGGCAGGGTGCTAACGCGAAAATCAATCGATTTTTTGGCGGAGAGTTTAAGTTTAATCCGGCCATCCTGCGGAATACGTTTTTCGGCAATATCCAGTCGCGACATCACCTTTAACCGTGCCGATAGACGGGTTGCTAAGGCAACGGGTGGGCTGGCGACTTCATTTAAAATACCATCAATCCGAAAGCGAATGCGGTATGCTTTTTCATAGGGTTCAAAGTGCAAATCGGACGCGCCTTTGCGGATGGCATCCAGCAGAATTTTATTGATAAAGGTAATAATCGGCTGATCGTCTTTATCCGGCTGCGCAGAAACGCCCTCGTCATCGGCTTCCTCCACCACCCCCATAGCAGAAAGATCCCAGTCGCTATCCCCTCCACCCAGGCTGTTATAGGCATTTTCAAAGAGTTTTTCGACCAGCTTATGTAGCTTATCGTAGTTTACTACCACGACTTCCGCATTCATGCCGGCATTAAATTCAAAGTCTTCGATAGCGGCGATATTGGTCGGGTCTACCACTGCCAGATACATAGTACGGCCACGTTTGTTTAGTGGCAGCATATCGGTTTTACGGGTTAGTTTTTCGTTACGCAGCTCATCGGGAATTGAAGCTGGGTTAAAATGCTCCAGATCTAAGGTCAAATGATTACCGACGCTGGCCGCCACTTCAGCCAGCGTATTGGCATCCAGTAATTTTTCAGCGATAAGGAGTTCTGGTAAGGTTTTGTATTGGCGGGATTTTTCTACCACCAGCCGCTGCGCTTTATCACCATCGATAAAGCCCTGCTGAATTAAGCGCTTAAGTAAGGTAGAGTTGGTATTTACTGCCATAACCGGCTATATATCCCAGAAAATATTCAATTATCAGATACCTCTGATTATGCCAGTATCCCTTAGTTATTCAAGGTTTACTGCTATATTCATCCCTGCCGGCACAGCCTGCTGCTAAGCGGGCTGTGCTGTAAATGTTAAAGTGTAAAAAAGCCAGTCAAATTGTTGCCAGCACGTTTCAATCAGAGTTAGCGCTGATATTGCCGGATTAGCTGTGTTAGCTTGCCATTTTGCTGTAAACGACTGATAGCATTGGCAATCTCTTGCAGCTGCGGCTCACCCATACTGGCCTTGCTTAGCATCAGATAAACATCCGAGGCCGGCAAACTGATAGCGGTGGCGCTAATATAGCGATCCAGCCCTTTGCGGCGCAAGATGGCGGTAGCGACCATACTGTCCTCCAACAACGCGCTGATTTCCTCATCCAGTAAACGCGCCATATTTAATTCACTAAGTTGAGCACTGACAAAGGCATCGGGTTGCTGCCCTAATAACTCATCAATCTCAGCGCCATAATAATAGCCGCTTACCAGGCCAACCTTATGGCCGGCAGCCACCAGGGCCAGCACATTAGGGAAGTTAAGTGCAGTCTCGGTACGGCCATACAGCACAAACTGTTCTTGCCGGTAGGGGCCGGCAAACCAGGCGTAGCGCTCACGTTCAGTACTGCGCGAGGCACCGGGTAAAATATCCAGTTCGCCACTTTGTAACCGCGCCAGCAAGGCGGCCCAGGTATCTTGTTGCAGGGTCAGCTCACAGTTAAGCTCAGCAGCAACTGCTTGCAAAATCTCGATATCCAGACCCTGCGGTTGTTCTGCCTGACCAAGATAGTGATAGGGTTCCCAGGCGTCAAAACCTGCTCTAAGGGTGCAGCCTGGCGCAGGTTGTACTGCCGCTGTGGTTGTCGTCTCTTCGATCTTGGTATGTTCGGCTGCTGGCTGGCAGGCCAGCAAAAAGAGTGTTAACAGTAGAACCAGCATTAAAGGAAGACTGCGCATAGCAAAACTCCTTACAGGTTTTGATTTTACCTTTAGTGTAGCTGGCACTTTGGGTAATGCCAGCTCGGATAGCTGAAGTTTTCCAGTTGGCAATAGGCGTCAGTCTGCCGGTTTGGACAGCCGGTATTGCAATGCTATACCGGTAGCGGCCGGATTTTGTTCGGCAAGTTGGGTGACCAGCTGCAGTTGTGGTGTTTCAAACTGAATGCCAGCGGTTAAGCCATATTCGTCAATTCTGGCATTGCGAATGGTGCCACTGAGTATCTTGGGTAGGCCCTCTGGTGCTTCGCTAAGCTGGACCAGTACAGCGGCCAGCCGGATTTGCTCGGGTTTAAACAGGGTGCTAAATAGGAAACGGCAGCCATTTTTCGAAATATCAATAATCTGCCCCGGTACTATTACCGGTTTGCTGGCTTTTACCAGATAGAGCTGCAAGCTGGCATCTAAGTAAATGCTGCTACGCTTTTCATTGCGCAGCGCCCGGCGCTGAACACTTTGTGGAAAACTTATCAATATCACCTTATCCGGAAAGCGGATAAGATGCAGTAACTCACTGCGAAAAGCAAAACACTCACCCAATGCATCTTCAATCAGAAAGCGACAAACCAGCGGCAGCCCTGCAATAAGCAAGGTATCTGGTATGGCGTCATCTTCCAGACGGAAGAGCACATATTTACCGGGCCTATAACCCAGCAACTCACAAACGCAGCGGATTTTGCGTTGACTGAGAAACTCAAGATCAAAGCGCTGGCCAATTTTAATAAAACCCAGCCAATCGTTGTTGTTACCACTAATAGTAGGGCTTTCTTCAAATAAAAGCTGTGAGGAGTCTGACATAAGCCGTCCCTGGACCTGAGATACAAACAACGGCTAATATGTTAGAAAAATCAAATTTATACAAGCTCAAGACGCAGAAAAATTGTGCAAGCAACGGCGGTAACTGATTTATTTACCTGGCGGCATAAAAAGCAAAACCGATGCAGCATTTTACTAACACTGCATCGGTTTGGATGATTTAAGCCATATTAACAGGCTTGAGACTAACGAGCTGATTGGCGCCGCAATAAAAACAAGCCTGCAGCAAGTAAGGCCAGGCTGGCTGGAGCCGGTACCGGATTAGGTGTCGGATCAATACTACCATTACGGGCATTAAAGATATAACGACCATCAATATTGCTATTCAGACGGTTGCTAATCAGCGCGTTAGGGCCGCCATCTAAAAAGGCGCCGTTAATGGCTGAGCCGGTTAGCTCAAAAAAGGTCCCGGCAAGGCCGGTGCCGTTAGAGAAGCCGGCCCGCGCTGAGTCGCCACCAAGACCACTGGCATTACCACCACTGGCAGTACCGGTTTCCCACTGAATTTTGTCGTAGTTAAAAATAATATCAAAATCACCTGCACCAATATCAGAGCGATCAACCAGGATTAGCTGAAAGCTATTTTTATTGGTATGTGCAGCCGAGCTGGAGTAATAGTCGACATCAATCCAGTTTACGCCAAAGGCGTTACGGCCATCCCATAAACCCTGACCATAAGTCACTGGGTTGCCGCTATTGCGGGTATCCACGTCAGCAAAAAAGGGCGCAATAATTTGCCGGTTGGTCGCAGTCAGGTTAAAAGGAGTAAAGGTGCTGAGTGCACTGTCAAAAGTCACGTTACCGTTATTATTGACATACAGCTGGGTAAAGTTAACGCCGAAAAAATTTGCAGTAAAACCAAGATCTATCAAACCGGTTGAGCCATCGTCATTGCGGGCTAAAGTGGCACTGTCGAAACCACTAACAATAGCGGCTGAAGCAGGTAACGCAGTAAAAATAGTCAGGCAGGCACCGAGGCAAAGCGTTTTTAAGTTCATATAAAGTCCTTTTAAATGGGAGTTAGGTGATGTCTTCAATGCAATGCCAGAAGCATGCCAATTAAAATTATTTATTATTATCAATTGCTTAATCTGGAAGGTGCCAATATTGTTGTAGATTTCGTTAAATAAGCTGACACCTAAAAATGAAATCAAAATAGCACAATTTACAGTAGCAGCTTCGCTGTTACTGACCGCGTCAGGTGCGGTACAAGCAGCACCGGTATTTGATATCGGTATTCCAGCCAGCTGGTCTTGTCAGGGTAGCTGTGGCGCCAGTGGCGCTGACGGTGTGGTAGCTTTGGCACCAAACGGAGGTAGTAACTATGCCTGGGTTTCTAGCTCTGGTGGGGTTGCAGGCTTAAGTTTGGCGGGTGTCGGTGGATCTGGTAGCCCGCAAAATGGCTCAGTATTACGCTCTGGCATATTTAATGCCAGCGTCGATGATGTACTACGCTTCTCCTTTAACTATATCACCTCAGACGGAGCCGGTTATGCTGACTACGCCTGGGCGCGTTTATTGGATAGCAGTGCCAATCAGGTTGCGCTGTTATTTACTGCCCGCACCACACCAAATGGTTCTGTAGTGCCAGGCTTTAGTATGCCTGCACCCAGTGTCACTCTTGACCCATTAACAGTTCCAATTATTTCTGGTGCACCTGTGTGGTCACCATTAGGCAGTTCTTCGGGTACCTGTTTTAATGCTGGCTGTGGCTATACTGGTTGGGTAAATACCAGCTTTAGTATTGCCAGCACTGGCAGCTACTTTCTGGAGTTTGGTGTGGTAAACTGGTCTGATAACAATTTCCAGTCTGGTCTGGCCATTGATGCGGTAACCATTAATGGTACGCCGGTTGGCGCAGTATCAGTACCCTTTACTCTATTATTGCTGTCTTCTGGTTTGCTAATGTTGCGTCGTCGCCGCAATCTGCTTTAAGGCTTTTCAAAACCTGGGTTGCAATCCCAATTCTCCGGTAAATTAACATTGCCGGAGAATGTTTTACACGATAGAAAGTTCTTCTGCGGAGCCAGAAAACTCTTACCAGTTCCAGATTAGCTCTGCATGAGATATATTTTAATATTAGGTAGCAGGGCATATATGGTTCAATAAATTTTAATATGTATGCGGGGCGAATCTTTCTCCAGTTAACCAAAAGTACGGACCTCCATAGAATGGAGCTGGATTATTTTGCACTTGTATAAAATATGCCCAACATAACCACAAGTAAAACACTGCAAGGCAAAACAGGATAGTTGCGAAAAGGATTCTGGTATAGAGACCTAGTTTAAAGCTCAGAACTATTTCATTGCCTGAGAATGAAGCTCTGTTAAGTAGTAGCCCCAAGAATGTGAAACTTAGTAGCTGTCCAACAGGGTTGTGAAAAGTGCCATCGAATTGTGCATTAACAAGCGCAGCAATAAGGCCCAATAACAAAAAAGTATAGCTGCTTTTTTCTTTGCTAAATAGTGAAGAGGCATTTCTTTTAATGGCCAGAGCCAGTAAACCGAGAAAGCCAGCGCTAAAAATCAAACCCCACTCAGAAATTATTTGTAATATCAAATTATGCGGGTGAGACATCGAAGATATCTTTGTAAATTCATTATAGTTCCCACCTCCATATCCATAAAATATATTTGACCAGGTGATGTTGTTCAGCGCCTCAAGCCACATGGGCATTCTAAGGCTTGACGAACCTCTTAATAAAAAGACTTCAGTTAGATTCAAAGTTAAAAGGTAATTTACTAAGATGAATGCTAGAAATGATGCGAGAGTATACTTTAATGCTGTATGAGCTAAGCTCCTATGGTTTTTATTAATCATCAGCAAACCAATTAATATCAGCCAACTTAACGTTACACCCCTGCCACCAGTTAAAAATAAAAATAGCAGCTGTGAGAATAAGTTATACGAAGCTAGTCTTCCTAATTTTTCGTGATCTAAGTACTTTAAAGTGCAGACTAAGGCAAATATCTGGAACTGGTTAAAAAACCTGATATTTTCAAATTTCGCTATGAGTAGCAAGGGATCGTTAAAGTATCCCACGGTTATAGCAAAATATAGGTAAAGGTAACACTTGGTTATTAGTGTTGCTGATGAAAATAATATTGTAATGAATATTATTTCGATATCGCGCTCTTTGTGCTTGAAGCTGATGGCGAATATTGTTAGTAATAGTATGTTCGCTGCGTTTATTATGGTGTTGAAGTCTTGGTTTACTATTGTGGATAGTGCTAGCCCTGTCAAAGTCAATGCCAGTAGCATTGAGTTGCTCTTTGTTGTGTCGTTTATTTGATTTTTTAATATTGAAACGGCAGTTGCGATTGTTACAGTGAAAATAGCAAAAATAGAATAGATCCTGCTGTCGTCATAATAGTTTAATGTTAGTGTTCTCGCCAGTGGAGTAGTAGAAAGAATAACAAATGCTGATATCAAGAAAATTTTTATATTCATTTTCAACTTCAATTCAATCGAAAAATTTCCAGAGCGAGCTGCTTTTGTAGAAAACTATAAAGACAAGTGTATCAAAACAAGAAGCCAGCTAAATGCTGGCTTCTGAGATACTAAAAAATAGATTTAAAATTTATGCTAAATCAGTCTGGTAACTGCAGTCTTATGTTGAAAGTCCACAAGTACCTGAGCCAGCGCGGCAAACCACATTTCGCAGTTCACCTGCAGTACCACGAGTTCTTGAGGTAAAGCGTATCTCGGTATCTCCGTTATAATTCTCAATAGTTGGGACGGCAGAGATAGAAGCACATGATACAGCATTATATGCAGGCGCCTCACGGTTATCCGCCAAGTTCGAAACTGCTGCGCTCATATAAGAAGTTGCTTCAGCTAAACACGCGCCATTAGCACTACGTTGAGTATAGTCGCGGTAGGCAGGCAGAGCTACAGCAGCCAAAATACCGATAATCGCTACTACGATCATTAACTCAATTAAGGTAAAACCTTGTTGTGTACGTTTCATTTTAACATCTCCTGAGTTTAATTAGCCCAAGGGGCTAATATCCATTTTGGATGCTTTTTGTTAAAGCGCAAGCAAATTTTCAAGGCTTTTAACGTTTTTTACTAATTTATTGCTGTAGCGCAGATTTTTCCTGCTGCAGCCACGATCATTGTCACTAATAAGTATAGCCATAAAGTACTATTTGTTTCGTGATTAAGACTGATACTTATACTGGCTAAATAGCTGCTGCGCCGCCAGCCAGATATCGCCTACCTGCCCATTGCCTACCGGCTGGCCATTCACCTTAAGTACCGGCGCAATTTCTTTACTGGAACTGGTTAGCCAGATTTCATCTGCGCTAAGCACTTCGTCGAAGCTGATATCGCGCTCGACCACCTTTAAATCCGAGTGCTGGCGCAGGATCGCTAGTAGCAATAAGCGGGTTACGCCGGGTAAGAGTTTATTGCTAAGTGGTGGGGTGGCAATTTCGCCGTTTTTAATCACAAATACATTTACTGCCGCGCCTTCGGTTAAATTGCCGTCGCGGTCAAACAGCAGGGTTTCCTGCGCGCCCTGTTCCACGCCGTATTGATAGTGCAACACATTACCCAGCAAGGAGGTGGATTTAATATGGCAGCGCTGCCAGCGTAAGTCGTTGGCGGTAACCACACTATAGGTGCTGACCCTGGTTTTATCCGGCACCGGCTCGGCGGCGATGGCAAAGGTATAAGCAAAAATGGTTGGGCTGATGCCGGTTGGAAAGGCATGATTGCGTTTGGTATCGGCACCGCGGCTTACCTGAATATAGACGCCCAGATTATCGCCCAGCACTGGCCGGTTTAACTCGAGCAGCTGATCGCAAAGCTCGCGCCAGTGCTGCTCGGTCATACCATGCTGAATATTAAGTGCAGCTAAGCCTTCGTGCATCCGTGCAATATGCGGTGCAAAGCCGACATAACGGCCGTGATAGGTTGGGATCACCTCATAGATACCGTCACCAAATAAAAAGCCACGATCCATAGGTGAAATCCGCGCTTCGCTGGCCGGCAGAAACTGGCCGTTTAAATATACTGTGCTCATAAGGCTCTCATTTTAGGTTACAGATAGGGCGCAGTAAGTGCCCGCAGCCGCTCAATCAGCTGCTCGCCTGCGCTCATCGGCAGGCCGTCTTCGGTTAGGGTGGCTTGGCGGGTTACGCCGTCGATACAGCCATGGGCGATTAAAAACTGTAGCAGGCCGGCCAGATCGGCGTTGGTTAGCAAGTCCTGACCCCGTAATACGCCTAACATGGCTATAATACCCCAGGCGGCCCAGTTCGACACGTCGGCCACCACTAATTCGTCGCATTCGGTAATGCTAGGGGTAATATTCAGGCTGGCCAGCGCCGGGTGCACATTGCCCATGCCAATTTCGTTACCGCCATCACCAATGGCCAGTGTAGGGCAGGCGGCTTGATTTAATAGCTCGTCATAATTGGCGCAGCGCGCCGAGATATCCTCACCGCGCATATTCACGTAAATGCCGGCAGCACTGAGGCCCGGTCGTTCAATCGATACCACCAATGCCGGTTGCTGTTGTTGCAGCAGCTGCGCCGCCTGCTGCTGACTTAGCTCAGGTTGATTAATGGCCAATGGCAGGCATTGGTAATGCTGGCTAAGCAGCGAAAATAGCGGGTCACCACAAACCAGATAAGGCTTTAACTGCAGCTGTTGCGCGCATTGGTACAGCGCAATGGCGCCAACCGGGCCGTCGGTTTCAAAGGTATCCAGTACCGGAAAGCCGGTGCCGATCAGCACAGTGCTACCCGCGGGCAGGTTAAACAGCCGGGCAGCACGCAAGATATAACCGGGGCGTAGCTGCTGCTGCACCTGCTGCATACCACGTAAATTGCGCTCGGTAAGCAGATGCTCGATTTGGCGGCTTATCGCCAGCAGGTTTGGCCGCTTGGCTAAAGATAATGAGTTTGACATTAAAGGCTCCTGGCTAAGCGCGTGCTATTTGGCGCCATGCTGGCCTGATACAGCGCCAGCGCATTATGCGCCTGATAGCTGTCGATAGCACTAAACTGCACCAAACTGCCGGGTGCGGTTTGCGCCAGTTTCCAGCAATCCAGCGACAGCACAGCGCCGATCTTCGGATAACCGCCAAGGGTTTGCCGGTCGTTTAACAGTACTATTGGCTGACCATCGGGTGGAATTTGCACTGCGCCCAGGCTGATGCCTTCCGATAACAGGGTGCGGCTAGTGCATTGAATAGCGCTGCCGCTGAGTTTATAGCCCATTCGATCGCAACTGGCAGTAACCTGATAGGGATTAAGAAAAAAGCGGGCCTGCTCGGTTGGGCTAAAGCTTGCGGCCTGATAACCGGGCAATAGGCGCAGCTGCAGCGGCTGGGCCTTGTCTGTTGGCGGTAAGGTAAGTTGTTGTATTGCCGCTGCAGGTGTTGCCGCTGCGCTGGCAGCTAAGGCCAGTTCGGCTGCCTGGCCTAAGGGTAGCAGATCGTCAGCCTGCAGCTTGCACCCATCCTGTGTTAAGCCGCCAATACCTTCACGCATTACCGTGGCACTGCTGCCAAATTGTAACGGTGCGGCAATACCACCGCTGACTGCCAGATAAGCGCGCAGGCCGCGCGTCATATAGCCCAGCTCCAGTTCATCACCGCGGTTGAGTGATAGCGCCTGCCAGCAGGGTACCGGCTTACCATTAAGCTGTAGCGGTAGTTCGGCACCGGTAACGGCGACGGTGCAGGCGGTGGTGGCCTGCAGTACCAGGCCGCCAATACTATGTTCAATCAAGGTGCTGTTAGCTGCGTTGCCCACTAAGGCATTGGCCCAGACAAAGCTATGTCCATCCAGCGGGCCGCCCTGCGTCAGGCCAAGGGCAGTCATGCCAAAGCGGCCGGCATCTTGTAGCAAACTTAAGGTGCCGGGGCTAATAATTTTCAGGCCAGAGTCTGAGCCTGAACCAGCACTAAGGTTAAGGTGGCTCATAAGGCGCCTCCGAGTAACTGGAATTCCCGTTCGCTGACCGGCACAAACCGCACCTGATCACCCACCGCCACCGGCATTGCCGGCTCTTGTTGGGCGTTAAACATCCGGATTGGGCAAAGCCCCAATAGATGCCACCCCCCCGGTGAGGCCGCCGGATAGACTGCCGTTTGCCGATCGGCTATGGCCACCGCACCGGCCGGTACTTTAGCTCGCGGGCTGCTTAAACGCGGCATGGCCAGTTCTGCCGGCAGCTCGCCCAAATAGGCAAAGCCCGGTGCAAAGCCAATCGCATAAACCTGATAACTTTGGTTACTGTGCACGCGAATTACTTCATCCGGTGTCAGGTTTTTCGCTTTGGCAACGGTAAGTAAATCGGCGCCGCTTTGCTCGCTGTACCATACAGGAAGCTCGACCAGCTTGCCGCTGCTTAGAGCCTGCTTAGCAGGTGAACTTTGTAGTAGTGCCTGTTGTAGCAGTGGTAGCAGACTGAGATGGCTATGCCGTAGCGGATTAAACAGGATCAGCACTGAGGCGTAGGAAGGCAGTAATTCTACAATATCCTGGCCGAGCAACGGTTGCAGCAGGGCACAACATTGCTGCACGGTCGCGGCATTACAAGGGTGGATTTGCTGGCTACCGGTATACAGAATAAAGGCATTTTCAGCAGCAAGTTTAAGTTCCAGTGGCTGTAGCCCTGTTGGATCCGGCCTAAATACAGCGTTATCAGCGCCGGCAGGCAGCAGCTCAGCCGGTAACAGTAATTGTGGTAGCGGCAGTATTACTGACATAGGCGCAGTAACTCGCGAATTTCGGTAAGCTGCGTGATGGCAGCAACATTATCGCCATGTACACAGAGCGTATCAGCGGCCAGTGGTAGGGTTTTACCGCTATCGGTAGTCACCGAGCCTTGCGCAACGAGTTGCCGCACCTGGGTTAATACCTCAGCACCATGCAACACCGCACCGGCTTGGCTGCGTGGTGTAAGCTTACCGGCGTCGGTATAGCGGCGATCGGCAAAGGCTTCCAACAACAGGCTGACGCCAGCCGCGGCGGCTTGCTGCTGATATTGCGCGGCATCGGCCGTGGCTAAGATCATCAGCTTCAGCGGTTTATGATAGCTGGCGACTGCCTGCAGTACCGTCTGCCAAACCTCTGGCTTTGCCATCATATCGTTATACAGGGCACCATGTGGTTTGATATAGCTAAGATTTAAGCCCTGACACTGCGCCATACCGTCTAAGGCAGCCACCTGGTAATGGATTAAATTGACGATTTCGCTGGCTGAGCATTGCATACTGCGCCGGCCAAAGCCTTGTAAATCAGGATAAGACGGATGAGCGCCAATGGTGACGCCGTGTTGTTTGGCCAGCTTAAGGGTGCGCACCATCACATCAGGATCACCGCCATGAAAGCCACAGGCAATATTCGCCAGATCAATATGCGGCATGGCTTGTTCATCCAGCCCCATAGTCCAGCTGCCAAAGCTTTCGCCAAGATCACAGTTAAGTAATAAAGCAGGGCGGGATTTCGACATCGGGCTCTCCGGTTGCAGCTGACTGTAGGGCTCTAGCCCCGAGCAAGGTTCGGGGCAGCTCTCTATTTGTTGCTAGTTTGCGCGACTGGCTATGGCTTGTCCAGTAGCCGGCCGCCGCTTATGCATAAAAAATTCCAGACAGCAAATCAGAAAGAATAAAGTATTCGTCTTGTTCGCCAACTTATCCACAGCACTCCGGTTCCGGTCTGACCAGTTATGTTAGAGTACAGCCAGCTTACTGTTGCTTAAGTCGGTAACCAGCATATGGCCCGGCGCATGGCTAATACAAAAATCCAGTTTTGCATTGGCAATCGCTACCTGCGGTGTGACACCACAGGCCCAGAATACCGGCACTTCGCCGGGTTTAATCGTTACCGCATCGCCATAGTCAGGCTGATTGATATCCCGAATACCGATAGCCGCCGGATCGCCAAAATGCACCGGCGCACCATGTACTTGCGGGAAGCGCGAGCAAATCTGAATAGCGCGAATTGCATCGGCCGGTTTCATTGGTCGCATACTGACCACCATATTGCCACTAAATACCCCAGCACTCTGACAGGCCAGGTTAGTGCGATACATCGGCACATTGACCTGCTCGGTAATATTGCGGATCTCCAGGCCATCGGCCAGTAGCGCTTCTTCAAATGAAAAAGAGCAGCCGATTAAAAAGGTCACCAGATCATCGCGCCAAACGGCGGTAAGGTCAGTGACTTCATCGACCAGTTCACCTTGGCGAAAAATGCGGTAACGTGGTAAGTCGGTACGAATATCTAAATCCTGTGCCAGCGCAGGCAGATCGACAGCGCCGGGGTGGGCGGCCATACCCAGCAGCGGGCAGGGCTTAGGGTTAAAGTGACAAAACTGCAGGAAGTCGGCAGCATAGGCGGCCGGAATAATGGCCATATTAGCCTGCACAAAACCCGGTGCCAGGCCCGAGGTATTGCTGGCAAACTCACCGCTGCGACAAAGCTGGCGGATTTGATAGGGCGACAGAGCAGTAAGATCTTGCATAGCATACCTCATGGTTCGTCATGATCGGCCACACTTTTATCCACAGCACTCCGGTTCAGTGTTAGCTTTGTACCGGAGTGCTGTGGATAAACTGGTCAGACCGGTACCGGAGTGCGGTGGATAAGTTAGGCGTGGCCGTAAATTTCTTTGTTGGCGAGCCAGCGTTTAATCAGTTGCAGGCTGGCCGGCCGGTGTTGTTGCCACATTATTGCCGCCAGTTGCCGTGCTTGTGGCAGTAACTCGCTGTCGCGGGTCAGGTCAGCAATTTTAAACTGCATTAAACCGGTTTGCCGGGTGCCGAGCAGCTCGCCGGGACCGCGAATTTCCAAATCGCGCTGCGCAATAACAAAGCCGTCATTACTTTCGCGCAATACCGATAACCGCGCCTGTGCCGTGCGCGACAGCGGTGCATGATATAACAGCACACAATGCGACACGGCGCTACCCCGGCCAACCCGGCCGCGCAGCTGATGCAGCTGCGCCAGGCCCAGCCGCTCCGGGTTCTCGATAATCATCAGACTGGCGTTGGGCACATCGACTCCCACCTCAATCACGGTAGTGGCGACCAATAAATCCAGCTCACCACTGCTAAAGCTTTGCATAATTTGCTGTTTTTCAGCGCTTTTTAAGCGGCCATGCACCAGACCAATCCGAAGCTCTGGCAGTGCTTGTTGTAGCAAGGTCGCGGTATCCTCCGCGGCCTGGCATTGTAGCGCTTCCGACTCTTCAATTAAGGTGCAAACCCAATATGCTTGCCGTTGTTGTTCGGTAACTACCTGCTTTACCCGGGCAATCACTTCGTCGCGGCGGCTATCCGGAATGGCGACGGTAGTCACCGGCGTGCGACCCGGTGGCAATTCATCAATCACCGAGGTGTCCAGATCAGCATAGGCAGTCATCGCCAGGGTGCGAGGGATCGGCGTTGCCGTCATTACCAGCTGATGCGGATAATGACCGGCGATACCGCCTTTTTCACGCAGTGCCAGGCGCTGATGCACGCCGAAGCGGTGCTGCTCATCGATAATCACCAGCGCCAGTTGTTTAAATTCGACCTGTTGCTGAAACAGCGCATGGGTGCCCACCACCATTTGGGCGCTGCCATCGCCGATCGCAGCCAGACTCTGCTCACGCGATTTACCTTTGCTTTTACCGCCCAGCCAGGCTAACTGAATACCGAGCGGTGCAAACCAGCGCTGAAAATTTAGCGCATGCTGTTCAGCCAGAAGCTCGGTGGGTGCCATTAACGCCACCTGATAACCATTGCCAATAGCCGTTAACGCCGCCAGCGCAGCGACCAGCGTTTTACCCGAACCGACATCACCCTGCACTAATCGCAGCATCGGCAGAGGCTTGGCGAGATCGCCTTGAATTTCCGCCACCACCCGCTGTTGGGCGCCGGTGGGTTGAAACGGCAGTTGGCTTAAAAAGTCGTTGAGTAATTTTGCCGGCGTAGGCAGCGCCACTGCCTGCTGTTGCTGGCCCTGACTACGTAGCTGATACATACTCAACTGCTGCGCAATCAGCTCTTCTAAAATCAGCCGTTGCTGCGCCGGGTGCTTGCCTTCTTCTAACAGCGTAAGTTGCGCATCCGGCGGCGGGCGATGAATATAATGTAGTGCCTCGGCCAGCGACCAGGGCTGGTGCATCAGCTCTGCTGGTAAATATTCGGTTGGTGCATATTGCTTTAAATACGTTAGGGCGGCATCGGTAAGGTTGCGCCAGGTGGCTTGTTTTAAACCTTCGGTAGTGGGGTAAATCGGCGTCAGGTTTTCGGCGACTTGCAGCTCTAATGCCTCATCCTGTAATACTTTGTATTCCGGATGCAGCATTTCCAAACCGCGCGGGCCACGTTTTACCTCGCCAAAGCAACGTAAGCGGCTGCCTTTTACCACCGCATTTTTTTGTGCCGCCGAAAAATGAAAAAAGCGCAGCGTAATGCTGCCGCTGCCATCTTTAAGGGTAACCAGCCAGCTGCGTCTTTTGCCAAAATGCACTTCGCTACTTTGTACTTCGCCTTGCACTGTGGCGTGCAACAGCGGCATCAAGTCGGCAATAGGGTACAGGCGGGTACGATCTTCGTAGCGCAGCGGCAGGTGAAATAAGATGTCCTGAATGCTAAAAATCGCCAGTTTCGCCAGGCGCTCAGCAACTTTGCTGCCGACGCCCTTAATGGCTGAAATGGCGATATTATCAAGACGGGTCTGGCTCAAAACCGGGCCTAAGTAGGTAGACGTTAGTAGGTTGACGGCACTTCCATCACGCCGTCGATTTCGATTTGCGCACCGCGTGGCAGGGCGCTGACTTGTACTGCCGCCCGCGCCGGATAAGGCTCCTGATAGTACTGGCTCATAATCTGGTTAACTGTCGCGAACTGGCTTAAGTCAGTTAAAAAGATATTTACCTTCACCATATTATTCAGAGTGCCACCGGCGGCTTCACACACCGCGCTTAAGTTTTTAAACACCTGATGGGTTTGCTCGGCAAAATCTTCTGACACCATTTGCATCGTAGCCGGCACTAATGGGATCTGGCCGGACAAATACACGGTAGTGCCGATTTTTACCGCCTGGCTGTAGGTACCGATCGCTGCGGGTGCGGCATCAGTACGGATAATCACTTTTGACATGAACAGTTATTTCCTTCTGTAAACTTTTTGCACATCAGGCATGACGCGAATTTTGCGCATCACATTAGCCAGATGTACCCGATCTTTCACCGAAAGGGTGATTTTTATCACATATTCGCCGGTATCGCGATCTTCGGTCGATAAATCCTGAATATTCGAGTCTTGCGAGGCAATCATAGTCGTCAGTTTCGCCAGTACGCCCTGTTTATTCAGAATAAACACCCGGATATCACACAGGAACTGTTTCTCTGTAGTGTTATCCCAACGCACCGGGAAGAACCGCGCCGGTTCGCGCTCCCAGCCTTTAATATTGCGACACTCAGCACGGTGCACGTTCAGGCCTTTGCCCGGTGTGGCATTGGCGACGATAGGATCGCCCGGTATTGGCCGGCAACACTTGGCAAAGGTGACTAACATACCTTCGGAGCCAACAATAAAGGTATTGCCTTTAGGGATAGCCGGCGCCTTACTTTGCGGCTCGTCACTATCAAACTCACCCAATAAGCGGCGGGCAATGGCGATAGGTAACTGATTGCCCAGGCCGATTTCGCTATACAGTGCATCCAGTGTTGGCTGTTGTAAGTTGGTCAGGACCTGCTCAATCCGCTCCTGGCTGATCTCTTCCAGTTTCACTGTACCCAAAGCGGATGTCAGTAAGCGTTTACCCAGGCTAACAGCCTCGTTTTGCTGTTGTTTTTTCAGATAGTTACGGATACCCAGAATGGCGCGGCTGGTCACCACATAGTTTAACCAGTTGGCATTGGGCTTGCCGCCGGGGCTGGTAATAATTTCGACCGTTTGCCCGGTTTCCAGTGGTTTGCTTAGCGAGTAGGGCCGCCGGTCAACCTTGGCGCCAACACATTTATTACCGATATCGGTATGTACCGCATAGGCAAAATCTACTGCAGTAGCGCCAATTGGCAGCTCGACAATACGGCCTTTCGGTGTAAAGACATAGAGCTCGTCCGGATACAGTTCGGATTTAACGTTTTCGACAAATTCCTGGCTGTTGCCCGCGCTTTGCTGTAACTCAAGCAGGCTTTGCATCCAGCGCTGGGCTCGGATTTGCGCGGTGGACTCACGTTGTACTTCGCCATTAACTTTATACATCCAGTGCGCGGCGATACCTTTGTCGGCCATTTCGTCCATTTCGCGGGTGCGCATCTGAATTTCGACCGGAATACCATGCGGGCCAATCAACGAAGTATGTAGCGACTGATAGCCGTTTTGCTTTGGAATAGCGATATAGTCTTTAAAGCGGCTTTCAATCGGCTTAAACAGATTATGCATCACGCCAAGCGTGCGATAACAGTTATCGATACTGTCGACTACTACCCGAAACGCATAGATGTCCATCACATCATTGAACATCAGCTCTTTGTTTTTCATTTTGCGGTAGATGCTATACAGATGTTTTTCGCGGCCACTGACTTCCGCCGCAATGCCGGCTTGTTGGATTCGTTGCCGGATATCCTGCTGCACCTTTTCCAGCAGCTCACGGCGGTTACCACGCGCTTGTTTTACTGCCGAGCTTAACGCGCGATAACGCATTGGATATAGCGCCTGAAAACCCCAGTCTTCCAGCTCATTTTTGATATTATGAATACCCAGCCGGTTGGCGATAGGGGCGTACAGCTCGAGCGTTTCTTTGGCAATACGGCGGCGTTTTTCCGGCTTTAAGGCGCCTAGGGTGCGCATATTGTGGGTGCGATCGGCCAGTTTAATCAGAATAACCCGGATATCCTGAGTCATTGCCATAAACATTTTTTGCAGGTTAGTAGTTTCAAACTCTTTGATATCTTTAAATTTAACTTTATCGAGTTTGCTAACACCCTGCACCAGCTCGGCCACGGTCGCGCCAAATAAGCGGGTAAGATCTTCTTTGGTAACCGGGGTGTCTTCAATTACATCATGCAGCAATGCCGCCATCAGCGTTTCGTGGTCGAGTTTCATCTCGGCCAGAATACTGGTGACCGCTACCGGGTGGGTAATATAAGGCTCACCGCTAGAACGAAACTGCGGTGCATGTGCATCTCTGGCAACCACATAGGCCTGTTGTACCAGATTAACCTGCTCCGGGGGCAGATACGCACTTATCTGATTTTTCAGACCTTCAAACAGATACACGGGATCTCCAAACCAACACAGCACTGGATAAGCGCAGTTTATGTTAACCCTGGCTACGCATTGGTGCTGCACAGGTTAACACAGCGACTATGCTGTTTAAGCTTAGAATATACGTGTAAATTTGGCGAATGCCAACGGCTGAGGTGCCGTTGGCAGCAGTTTGGCAGGCTTTTTTACTGATCTGAGCCGATAATGGCAGCCACAGCAGCCATCTCAGACGCTTCTTGCTGTAATTGATCGCGGCGTTCCTGTTGATCCAGGATGCTTTGATTGATAAAGCCTTTTTCAATTTCACGCAGTGCCACTACCGTTGGCTTGTCGTTTTCACGGTCAACCAGCGGCTCTTTGCCTTCCACTGACAGCTGACGAGCACGGCGTGCTGCAACCAGAATTAAGTCAAAACGGTTACCAATTTTATCTACAGCATCTTCAACGGTTACGCGAGCCATTCAGCACTCCGGAATAATTCAGTGTTAGTACAGGTATTACAAGACCGCCTAGTGTACGCTATTTTGCTGCTTTCGCCAACAATTGTTCCAGCAAAGCGCTATGCCGGTGTGTCTGACTGCTGCAGCGGTTACGCTGTGCCAGTACAATCCGTTCCAGCTCGTGATAAGCCTGCTCCAGTTGGTCATTAATAATCAGATAGTCATATTCAAAAGCATGTGACATTTCGCTTTGGGCCTGCGCCATGCGCTTGGCGATCACTTCGGCGCTATCGGTGGCGCGGTTTGTCAGGCGCTGCTGTAGGGCATCAACACTGGGCGGCAGAATAAAGATGCCAATGGTGCCGGCAACCTTGGCGCGGATTTGCTCGGCGCCCTGCCAGTCGATATCCAGAAACACATCGATACCCTGACTCAGTAACTCGCGAATAGCCTGCGCTGAAGTGCCATAGTAGTTGCCGAATACTTCGGCACATTCCAGAAATTCACCATTGGCGATACGCTGCTGAAAATCGGCGACGGTAGTGAAATGATAATGTACCCCATCCTGCTCGCCAGCGCGTGGCGCCCGGGTGGTGTGTGACACACTTAATCGCATATCGTTGTAGCGCTTTAGCAGCGCCTGGATCAGCGTTGATTTACCGGCGCCACTGGGCGCCGAAATAATAAACAGGTTGCCGCTTAATTGCTGCATGCTGTGGTCGATCACGGGAAATACCTTGTTTCAGCTCAACTGGCGCTAAGTTTACTGCCTGCACCAGGCAGGCGCAAACTTAAACCGCAGGGGGCTTAGCCGGTGGTGTAGTGATTGTTAGTAGCTAAACGCGCTTTACGCAGCGATAACCAGATTGAACCACCAATAAAACAGGCTACTACTGGTAACGAGATGTAAACCGGAATATGGAACACATCGAGCAACAGCATCTTACAACCGACAAAGATCAGCACCAGCGCCAGGCCGTAGTTGAGCAGGCTAAAGCGATCGGCAAAGTCGGCCAGCAAGAAATACATTGCCCTTAAGCCCAGAATGGCGAAGATATTGGAGGTTAACACAATAAAGGGGTCAGTACTGATGGCGAAGATTGCCGGTATCGAGTCGACCGCAAAGATCAGATCGGTAATTTCCACCAAAATCAGCACCAGTAGCAGTGGCGTACCGTAACGCACCAGCTTACCGGTTTTTTTATGTGGTTTTATTACGGTAAATTTTTCACCGTCCAGCTCGTCGGTTAAGCGCAGGTGTTTGCGCAGCCAAAGCAGCGCCGTATTTTTTGACAGATCCGGCGAGGCTTCAGCGAATAACCACATTTTGACACCGCTAAACACCAGAAAGGCACCGAAGACGTATAGAATCCAGTCAAAACGCTGGATCAGCCAGACACCGGCAAAGATCATAAGGGTGCGCATCACAATAGCACCCAGCACACCGTAGATGAGCACCCGCTTTTGCAGTTCGGCCGGTACGGCAAAGTAGCTAAAAATCATTAACCAGACGAAAACGTTGTCTACCGCCAATGATTTTTCAATCAGATAGCCGGTCACAAACTCCAGCGTTTTCGCATTAGCCAGTGCCCGACCTTGTTCTGCATCCAGATAAAACCACAGGCCGGTGGCAAAGGCCATCGACACGGTCACCCAGATCACAGACCAGGTGGCGGCTTCGCGTAAACTGACTTTATGTGCTTTGCCGCCGCCGACCAGAAACAGGTCGATCGCCAGCATAATCAGCACGATACCAAAAAAAACCAACCAAAGTGTGGGGCTTGCAATAGATACCATATGGCTACCATTAATCTTGATTATGATTGCAGCAGGTATTGTAGACGCAAAGACCTGTTGCCGTTAGGCAAAGGTCTTGCTTATTCAGATAGGGTCTGAACCTGGCAGCCGGGCAAAATGCCGTGATGACGACTAACCAGCGAGAAGCTACTCCCCTTTGAGTAAATTAAGTGTAGGAGAGTGCCGGATCGCACACAAGAGCCGGTTTAAAATATTTATTAACTGCGTGCTTTGGCTTTAATTGACAAGGTAAGGGTAAAACTCGCCATCACGTCGTCACCATTTTTTTCCGGGCAGGTCACGACGACCGATACCGGGCGATTGACCCGCTCGCCGGTCGCGATAGACTCATCCAGCATCTGATCAATCACATCGCCATCATGGCTGATAAAATGCACCCGACCTTCCGGACGTTTTAAAAATTTACCTTCCACGTCTTTAAAAGCAAAGTTGGCATTAACACCCCGCGCCTTGGCCTTGGTAAATACCAGAAAAGCACCGGCCAGATCGGCGCCAATGGCTAGGGCACCAAAATAGATACTGCCAAGATGGTTTTTGGTGCGCCATTTATGTGGCATTGTCACTTCGACGGTTTTGTCATCCATACGGATAATTTTCGGCGAGCAGAAGCCAATTAGCGGAATATAGCGCCAGGCAAACAGCTTTAAAAACCAATTCGCTTTACGTAACGATACCGCCATAACCACTCCAATTTTCCGAAAATGCTGCTGGTAAAGCGCTAGCTTAGCACTGGTCAGACCAAGAGGCTAGTGTTGGTTTTAGAGCCTGCGTATCTGGTATGGATTAGACGAAACCGGATGTTTTTCTGCGCACTGAATTTGCCGCAAGTAGGTGATGGTTTATCTGTAATCGCATATCAAAGAGTATTTATTGATATGTAATAACTAATCATTCTTGTGTTGTCTTGGTTAGGCTGATATGTTTATGTATATAATTATTTCTCAGTGATGTATTAAGGCGTATCGAAATGAGCTATGTAACAGAGCAGATACTACAAAGCCTTCGAGAAGCGCGAATAAGTAAGGGTTTTAGCCAAAGAGAGTTGAGCGCGCGGTCGGGTGTGCCGCAAAGTCATATTTCGAAGATCGAGTCTGGTGGCGTTGATTTAAGAGTGTCCAGTTTGATAGCGATTGCCCGCGTACTCGATTTAGAGTTATTTGTCGCTCCTAAAAAATCTGTTCCTGCCATTAAGTTGATCATTCGAAGTAGCAAAGGTACTGATAATAAAGGCCTTGGTGATGAAACTGAGCCAATGTCGCCCGCATATCAGTTAGATGGAGATGACGATGACTAATAATGTCTCTACGCTCAACGTTTTGCTTTATGGTGAACCCATTGCAACGATCACTAACGTGGGCAATGACAGAACACTTTTCGCTTTTACAGATTCGTACATTAATAACAAATCGCGGCCTGTGTTGGGGCTGGGGTTTAAAGATTCCCTGGGTGGCTTGCTGACCAACTTCAAACCCACCCAAACCAAGTTAACGCCTTTTTTCTCCAACCTTTTGCCAGAAGAAACCATGCGTAAATACCTGGCAGAGCGTGCCGGTGTGAACCCAGCGCGGGAGTTTTTTCTATTATGGGTGCTAGGGCAGGATTTAGCTGGTGCGGTCACGGTTGAACCCGCCAATGGTGAAGCGTTGCCGCCAGTCATACATCAAAGTATTAAAAATAAAGATAAAATTGAAGCGCCAATGCGTTTTTCATTGGCGGGTGTGCAGTTGAAGTTTTCAGCCGTGCAACAGGCAAACGGCGGTTTAACGATCCCTGTTACGGGTAAAGGTGGCTCTTGGATAGTGAAATTGCCGTCGTCTCGATTTGAAGCTGTGCCTGAAAACGAATATTCGATGATGGAATTGGCCCGAATGTTGGGAATGGATGTACCAGAGACGCAGCTAATTGCCATTGACCAGATTGCCAATATTCCAGAAGGTATTGGTAAATTCGGCAATTTTTTTAAAAATGCACAGGCTTTTGCGATTAAACGCTTTGACCGTGTTGATGGTAAAGCGATACATATCGAAGACTTTGCGCAAGTGTTTGGCGTTTATCCGCAAGATAAATATAAAAAAGCCAGTATGCGGAATATTGCTCAGGTTATCGGCATCGAAGGGCAAGACGAGGACATCGCAGAATTTACGCGTAGGTTGGTGTTCAATACGTTAATTGGCAATGCAGATATGCATTTGAAAAATTGGTCTGTGATTTATAAAGACAAGCGTACCGCATCGATTGCGCCTGCTTATGACTTTGTCTCAACCATCCCTTATATCCCCGACGATAGCGCGTCTCTGAAGGTTAGCCGTAGCAAAAAGTTCAGTGATTTTACGTTGGATGAATTATCACACCTGGCGGCGAAAGCCATGTTGCCAGAAAAATTAGTATTGGATACTGCCAAGCAAACCGTGGCAGGCTTTCATGAGATATGGGCAAAAGAAAAAGCGCATTTACCGCTTAGCAAATCGATGATTGCTGCAATCGAGACGCACTTAAGCAGCATACCGCTTAGCTAATAAGCTGCAAGCGGGATGGTTGTCGCGGAGTAAGTCTTATTATTCACCTCACGATGTGAGTTGATTGTGCAATGTATTCACCTCAATCAGCAGGAGCCTTACCTATGTAGATCTGGCAACAACCAGACTGGCCTTGCCGTTAGCAAAAGGCATCACAAGTCTTTCGTTATGATATTGTCGTATTTTTGCTAATTAATCTCAAAACGCATGCCGCTTAACTTCATCCAAATTCGCCACCATAATTTGCTGCGCCTCCGGGCGTGCTTCGATTTTGGCCAAGTCCAGGTTTAGCGCCTGCACGGCATAAGGCACCAGCGCAGAGCGTACTGAGAACACCCGCTTGCCGTGTTGCATATTGTAATCTTCGGCAATAATGGCCTTTTGATAGTCGGTTAAGCGGGAATCGGGCATCAGTACGATATCTATAGTGGTATTCCAACGTACATCCTGCTCTTTGGTCATCTCGGCATCGCCTTCAATGCCATTGATGCCGCGAAAGCGGCTTAACACAAAATCACGAAAATCGCGGTTCTTCTCGCAGTAGGCGCGCACATGCCAGCGTAGTGGCGTGCAGACCAGTGTATGCGGCGCAATAATGCGGCTTTCCTCATCTGGACTGGTCAGCGACACATAACCCATATCAATCTTTTTCCCGTCGCGTGCTGCCTGTACCAGCGCCCGCAGAATATCCGGGTTTACTTGGCGTAGTGGCGGCGTCAGCATTTCGGTATGGGCAAAGCCTAAATCGAGCTGGCTAAAGGTGTGGGCAAAATCTTTGGTGCTGGCTAGCGCATGCAGGTATTCATCCGCCAGGCCGCTGGTGACTTTGGGGGTAAAACTGGCAGCCGGTTTATAGCCTTTTAGCTTGCCGTCATACACCAGGTTGCCCGGCGCAATATCGCGCAAATAGGCATTAATATCTTTGGATGCCTGCTGGCGCGCGATACCAAAGCTATTACATAAATGATTAGTGGTTAAACGGCCTTCCCATAGCGCGACAATTTCAATTAGCCGGTAACGCATTAATAGCTCCCAGCGCAGCGGCCAGCCACTGGCAACTAAACAGCCGCTTGCATCTGGGTTGCTATTGGCGTCTGTCGAAAGCGGTTGCTGCGGTTGAGGGTTTTGCATCTAAACTCCTGTAAGATGTGTCTGATTAGCATACACACCTGCAATCAATACGTGTTAGGCGTTATCCGTTGCTACATTTAAGGTGGCAACCGGCCAGGGTAAATTAAACTGCTTTAAGATGGCTTGCTCTGCCGCTAACCACTGGCTGAAGTTATCAATTTTTAAGTCATAAGGAATAGCCAGCACATAATACTCATAAGCCAGATAAACCAAATCGGCATAGCGCCAAATACGCCCAGCATACACCACTTTATCTTGCTTAGCTTTGGCTAAGTGTTCAATAGCATTGAGAGTTTTACACAGCTCTTGTAAGCGGGTTAGCCGGGGTAAATCCTCAGCGCGAATGGGCTGGTTGTTCATAGTTAGCTCGCGTTATGTTGGGTGTTGCCTCAACTCTAAGTCAGTGCGCGAACGTCTTAAAGGGTTTGGCGCAAACGCCAAAAAACATCTGCCTGAAAATCATACACTGAGTACCTGCACAGTATGGCGTGAAAAAAGAAACAGCTTAAGATGCTCATTCATGGATGACATGTCACTAACCATGACAGTGTATGGAGTAACTAGCAGGATGCTATTGGCAAGGATGTTTTTTTTAAGGAAGCTATTAGCAAGGATGCTATTTGCTTGGATGCGAAGCGACAAAACGGCAAGGATGCCAACTACCAAAGGAGACTGAAATGAGCATGCTACAGCAAGACTTATTCTTAATAACCTTAGAAGCGCAATTTCGCGATCTGTTTCAGGCCAGTAAAGCGGGCAAAGATAACAGTGAGCAACGCTTACGCGCACAAGGCTTTATTCATGCCGGTGAACTATTACAGCTATGCAGCCGCCAACAAGTGCAGCAACTGATGGAAAAGGTGCACCTGGAGGTGTTTGGTATTAGCATTGCCGATCGCAAGCCATCAGCACAGGCGCGGCGTCAGCAGGCTTTGCAGCTGGGCGATTATGCTTACTTTGAAGAGCCGGCGTTTAATCGGCTGCTGTAACGCTTGTTACTAGACGTTGCAAAGGAAATCACGCTGCTTTAAAGTCGGAACAAACGCTTTTTGCAGTTAAGGATAACGAAATTGAAAAATAAGGAAAAACTCATTGCTTTGGCTATGCCTTTGACGTTTGATGTCAGGTCTTTTGGTAATCGCTGATGGGCAGACGTCGTAAATCCACCCTAGTTGAAGATCTTTTTGGCATCGCCAGTTTCCTGCCATGGTGGCTTAGTATATCCATGGCAATCGGATTCTATTTTTATCTCGATCGCCTGGCGGTAATGCCTGTAATTGATCCAAAAAATCCTATGGCGCATGTCACCGGGTCACTAACCTATTACTTTGCTTACTGGGGCAGATACTTACTTCCAGCAATTTTTATCTCTGGCGCAGTGGCATCCCTGCTGGCAAAGGCAAAACGAGAAAAACTGCTGAATAATGTCCGGTTCGATTCAGAAACAAAGCGAGACCCGTTTGCAGCAATTAGCTGGAGAGAGTTTGAAATGCTGGTTGGCCAGTTTTTCCGTGAAAAAGGCTATAGAGTTTCGGAAACTGCGCAAGGTGCTGACGGCGGTATCGACTTACATCTAACGGGAAGCGACGACAAAACCTATCTGGTGCAATGCAAACACTGGAAAGCCAGTAAGGTACCGGTAAACGTGGTGCGCGAGCTTTATGGTGTAATGGTGGCGGAGAATGCTGCTGGCGCTTTCGTGGTTACCTCCGGCCAGTTTACAGATGAAGCGCAAACCTTTGCCAATGGCAAAAATATCCAGTTGGTTGATGGCAGGCTGTTAGTCAGCTCAATTCAAGGCCGTGAAGTATTGCAAGCAAAGCCGATAATCAGCTCCGTCGCTTCGGCAATTAAGTGCCCGGTATGTAATAGTGACATGGTACTGCGTACGGCAAAAAAAGGCCCTAATGCTGGTAATCAGTTTTATGGTTGCGTGCGTTACCCTGCCTGCCGCGGTACAAAAACGTCGTAATTAAGTAGGTAATATGATTAAGAAGCAGCAAATTGATAAATCCAAACCCGCTGTTCTTAGGGTTGCTGAGTATATTCTTGAGATGTCAGTAAACAGAATTAAAGTATGAACATGGATAAGTTAAACCGTAATGCTCCTTTTTACCCGGCGGATGAATTTCGCACCCCAGTGAATGTACTTGCGCCGGACCAGCGTAATTTCCATTTCGGTGTGACGTCAATCGAAGTGCTTTATGCTCGGATTTCGCAGTGCAGCCTGAATAGTTATGTGTCGGAAGATATCAGAGTGCAATTCGATACCGCTAGAAATCTGTATCTACACGCCTTTTATGTGTATCGCTTTTACGTTGTGGCTGAGCGGCATGTGCTTACTACGTTAGAGCTGGCGACTCGAGAATGCATAGGCGATAAGACGCTGGTCGCTTTTCAAAACGAGCTTAAAGCAAGTGGTGTTCATTTCACTAAAGGCTTAAGGTTGTATCTGGAGTATTTAGCCCGACACCAGCTGATTAAAAATGAAGATTTTCCCATCTGGCACCGTCGAAACGAGATTGCCGCAGAGGAGGCGTACCACGATAAAATTTTTAAGCTCATGGAAGAGCAGGGCTTGAAAGAATACCAGTGGGATGAGAGTGAAATAGACGAAAGCGCCTTTGATGTCGAATGGGATTACGTAAAGGTTTTATGTGAAATACTGCCAAAAATCAGGAACAATCACTCACATGGCAGTACAATTCTGCACAATCAGGTCTCGCTTAGCTTTGTAAATGTTTCCATCATTATTAATAAGATGTTTGAACGCACTGCAACAGCACCAAAATAACCGTTATTTAGTAGGGTAAATCAGTAAATGCTAACAGGTAAAATTAAAAATCAGGTCGATGAAATTTGGGAAGCATTCTGGACGGGTGGCATAGCCAACCCGATTTCTGTCATCGAGCAATTCACTTTTTTGCTGTTTATCCGCCGTTTAGACGAAATTCACACCCAGCGTGAGAAACAAGCCATGTTGTTAGAAACGGCTTTTACCAACCCTATTTTTGGTAAGAACGGTAACGATGACGAACTGAACTACCGCTGGAGCAAGTTTAAAAATCTTGATCCCAAAGTGATGTTTGATTTGGTGAAAGATCATGTGTTTCCGTTTATCAAAACCATTCAGGGTGAAGACACCGCCTTTGCCAAGCATATGGAAGATGCCATCTTTATGATCCCCAAGCCTGCGGTGCTGGACAAGGTAGTCAACATGATCGACAAGATCGACATGACAGACAGAGACACCAAAGGCGACTTGTATGAATATATGCTAAGCAAGTTGCAATCGTCCGGTACCAATGGCCAGTTCCGCACTCCTCGGCATATTATTCAAATGATGGTAGAGATGACAGCGCCAAAACTGGACGGCGACAAGTCTGATATTATCTGCGACCCGGCCTCCGGCACTTGCGGCTTTTTAATGGCTGCCGAAGAGTATGTGCGTAGCACACACAAAGATGCCTTGTTAAAGCCGCTGAACAGCCAGCATTTTCACAAAAAGATGTTTAATGCCTACGACTTTGATCAGCATATGCTGCGTATTGGCGCTATGAACCTAATGCTGCACGGCGTTGAGCAACCAACCGTAGAATACCGTGATTCACTCAGTGATTATGGCGACGCCAATATCAAAGAAAAATACACGTTGATATTAGCTAACCCGCCGTTTAAAGGCAGTGTTGCCTACGATGAGTTATCGCCGGATTTACTCACCGCCCTTGGTAAAACGCCGAAAAAAGTGCAGGCGAAAACTGAAACTGACGAAGACGGCAATAAGAAAAAAGCCAAAGGCCCATCGGAAAAAACCGAACTGCTGTTTTTAGCATTGATACTGCGTATGTTACAGCCCGGCGGGCGCGCAGCGGTAATAGTGCCAGACGGCGTATTGTTTGGTTCTACCAACTCACATCAAACCATTCGTAAAACCATTATCGAACAGCATAAGCTGGATGCGGTGGTGTCATTGCCGTCCGGTGTATTTAAACCTTACGCCGGTGTATCAACGGCAATTTTGTTCTTTACCAAAACCAACAGCGGCGGTACTGACAACGTATGGTTTTACGATATGCAGGCCGATGGTTTTTCACTGGACGACAAGCGTACGCCATTGATTAAGGATCAAGAGCTAACCACCGAAGCTGATGCTATCGATACCAAGGCTGCCCACGGTAGTACCGTACCGTCTGAACTGCCGAACCATAAACTGAATAATATTCCGGATGTACTGTACCGCTGGTTTAACAAGCAAGGCGAAGCGCAGCGTCAGCGTACCGAGCAAAGCTTTTATGTGCCGCTGCAAGAGATCGTTGCCAATAACTACGATTTGTCGATTAACCGCTATAAAGAAGTGGTGTACGAAGAAGTAAAATACGACCCGCCAAAAGTGATCCTGCAACGCATTAAAGACCTGCAAGCAGCTATGGATAAAGGCATCGCCGATTTGGAGGCCATGCTGTGAGCTTTACTTTAGTCGAGCTGTCAGAAGTAGCGGAGATTTTTAACGGTAAAACGCCTTCCAAGGCTGAACAACGTGATAAAGGTTTTCCTGTTTTAAAGATAAAAGACATTTCCGAGCATCGGAAGTTTAAGGGGATTTTTGAGTCCTTTGTGGATGAAAGTGTTGCGTTAAAATCCAAGTCTAAGTTTTTAAGATTAAATGACACGTTGATTCTTAATGCCGCTCATAATGCTGACTATGTCGGTAGTAAGCAGTATAGGGTAGAACCAGAGGTTGTCGGGTGCTTGCCAACTGGCGAATGGTTATTGGTAAGAGCGACAGCTGGAAATATATTAGATGGGATATATCTGAATTTTTGGCTACGCAGTGATTTTGCGCGGCATCAAATTAAAACTTTAGTAAAAGGAATACATCTTTACCCCAAGGATGTAGCGAGATTAAAAATCCCTCTCCCGCCATTACCTATCCAAAAGCAAATCGCCGCAGTATTGGAAAAAGCCGATACCTTGCGTCAGCAATGCCAGCAAATGGAACAAGAGCTTAACGCACTCGCTCACGCGGTGTTTTTGGAGATGTTTGGCGATTATCGAACTAGTGACCAATCAGGTTTTGTTAAGTTAGGTGACTGCGCTGATGTTTGTTCTGGAGTTACAAAAGGGCAGAAGTTTAATGGAAAGCCAACTTCAGTAGTCCCATATATGCGAGTAGCAAATGTTCAAGATGGTTATTTAGACTTGAATGAAGTTAAAGAAATTGAAGCTAGACAGTCTGATATTGAAAAATATGCATTGAAGCTCGGTGATATTTTAATGACAGAAGGCGGTGATCACGACAAATTGGGTCGTGGCGCAATTTGGCAAGGTGAAATAGATAATTGTATACATCAGAATCATGTTTTCAGAGTAAGGTTTGTTAATTCTTATCTACCGAAGTTTTTTGAGTATTTATTGCAAACACAGTATGCGAAGCAATATTTTCTTAAATGTGCAAAGAAAACTACAAATTTAGCATCTATTAATATTACACAGCTTAAGTCGCTTCCAATGCCAAACGCTTCACTTAAAGCGCAGCAAAAGTTTGTCGATTATATTGCTCAACTAGATGCATTAAAGGCAGTGGCGAAAAAGACAACGCAATATCATGAAAAAACGTTTAACGCCCTAATGCAGCGCGCCTTTAAAGGCGAGTTGGATTTAAGAGCCAACGCCTAAAGATAAGCTGATGAGCGAGCTGCAAATTTATCAAAATAAAGACGGTAGTTTGCAGCTAAATGTGCAATTGCAGGATGAAAACCTGTGGCTGTCGCAAGCGCAAATGGCGCAGTTATTTGCTACCTCTACTGACAATATTGGCAGGGTGAGATTACGAGTGATCATTTAACAACCACATTCATGCCAGCTTCAAGCACTGCATCCAAATAAGCCTCATTCATCAATGCCTGACG